>Ga0256843_1000284_pt1 | contig 43774 bp, 44 predicted proteins | sample AlvinellametaG_FD_191572 | JGI IMG/M metagenome (GOLD analysis project Ga0256843, IMG submission 191572) | Pompeii worm associated microbial communities from hydrothermal vent at the East Pacific Rise, Pacific Ocean - Alvinella | ecosystem: Host-associated > Annelida > Integument > Unclassified ...
TGGCGGGGATGTACCATAAATTCTATTACGATCACAAAATTGTCGGCACGCCCAATGAGCGCAAACTGCTCAAGCTCTCGGCGGTGACGGCTCTCTCTTTGCGGGTGGGGTTGCGCCTGCTTGGCATTGAAGCGGCCAAAAAGATGTAAAAAAGGAACGCTTTTTGCTACAGCTTTTTGCGAAAGAGCCCCGCTGTTAGTTAGCTTGCAATCGTTCCGGTCAATGCGGGGCTCTTTTTTCAAGAACGCATCCCAAATATCTCCATCACCGGCAATGGCCCGTAAAGGGTATCAATAGAACAAAAAAATATAGTCAAATTTGGCTTTTTGATGTTGCGGGTGGACTCTTTATGGGCCACCCTGACAGGCGGAGCGATTTTGCCCCCTCTCTTTGTTGCTTCTCCTTGACGTAGGACAAGGCTACGCCTGCGTTGAAGCGCCGCGAGAGGAAACAAAATCGCTTCCGTTACCGGCAATGGAGATATGTGGGACGGGTTCTAATCGCGCTTTGTTACGCCTCTTTCTTTCCCAAAGACTCCAGAAACTCTTCCAGATTGTAGCGGGCCCTGTATTCAGGTACCATCAGGTGCACCATGATCTCTCCCAGATCAATCACCGTCCACTGTTCCCCCTCTTCGACGGCGAAGAAGTACTCCCCTTCGGGTTTGAGCTTTTCTTTGAGGTAATCGAGCAGGGCCAGGGTGTGTTTGTCGCCGAGTGTGGTGGCGATAACGACATATTGGGCCAGATACTCTTTGTCATGCAGGTCAAAGACCTGAATATCTTCGGCCTTCTTCTCATCCAGAAGGCGGATAATGCGTTCAATACGTGAATCGATGGTGGTGGACAAACCGGCTCCTTCACTTTTTAGATAGTACTTTAGCACACTTTCGCGAATAACGGCGGGAATCGCCTGCGGATCCAGCCTGTTTCGCAGGCTTGTCGAACTGACCGGCACCGAGACGTTGAGGCGTATAAAGCCTTCGGGAACGGCGATGCCGTCACGGTCGGCCACGACCCAGGTGACCAGCTTGTCAAGGGCCTCAAACCCGTGCCACGCTCTCAAACCGGCCAGGTTGTCCGCCCCGACAATGAGGTAGAGCGTCTCATACCGGGGTTTGAGCGCCCGGACGGTCTCAAGGGTATAGGAGGGGCCCGGGCGTGTGAGCTCCATGTCGCTGACCGTGATGCGTTTGTCAAAAGCCGTCATGGCCTTCAGCCACGCCAACCGCTTTTGGGGCGGGGCGGCGTGGGCGTTTTTAAAGGGGCTGAGCCTGGCCGGCATGACAATCAGCTCTTCGATGGGCAGTTGGGCCAGGGCCGCTTTCATGACGGCTTCGTGTCCGATATGGGGCGGGTCAAAACTGCCCCCGTAGAGGGCTGTGCTGTGTGCTTGTTTCATTTAAAGGGGATTATACAGTCGGTTTGATAAAATCCCGTTAATTTTCAAGGAGGGGACGTGGCACTCAATATCGCGATCAACGGATTCGGGCGAATCGGCCGGGCGGTGGCCCGTCTGACGGCCGGCCGGGACGATGTGAACCTGGTGGCGGTTAACGATCCGGCCGATCCCAAAACGCTGACCTATCTTCTGCGCTACGACTCGGTGCACGGGCCGTTGGATGTGCCGGTGACGCTGGATGAACAGGGTCTGGTCGTTGGCGCTCAACGGGTGGCGCTTAGTCGTGAGAGGGATCCGCAAAATCTCTACTTCGCCGACGCGGGGGCGGATGTGGTGCTGGAGTGCAGTGGCCGCTTTCTGACAACCGATGCGGTCTCGCACCATATCAAAAAGGGGGCCAAGCGGGTCATTCTCTCAGCGCCCGCCAAAGATGAGACCCCCACCTACGTCTTTGGCGTCAACGCCCACGCCTACAAGGGAGAGCCTGTCATCTCCAACGCCAGCTGTACCACCAACTGCCTGGGGCCGATCGCCCGGGTGTTGGATGAGGTGTACGGCATTGAGAGCGGGTTGATGACCACCATCCACGCCTATACCGGCGGCCAGAGCCTGATGGACGCGCCCGCCTCTTCGGATCTGCGCCGTTGTCGGGCCGCCGGTGTGAATATGATTCCCACCACCACCCACGCTGCCGAGGCGATCTACAAGGTGCTTCCCGCCCTTAAAGGCAAACTCCACGGCCGCAGTGTGCGGGTGCCCACCCCCGACGTGTCGCTAATGGATCTGAACCTGGTGTTAAAGCATAAGACCGACGCCGAGGCGCTGAACCTTCTTTTTTTGGAAAAGAGTGTCGGCGAGCTGGCGGGGATCGTGGGGGTGGATGAGACGCTGGGGGTCAGCCAGGACTTTTGCGGCGATCCCCGCAGTGCCGTGATCGCCGCCGATCTGACCCAGGTGATCGGCGGGCGGATGGTCAAGATCATGGCCTGGTACGACAATGAGTGGGGCTATGCCAACCGCCTGATCGAAATGGCCCTGCACATTATGCGTTAAAGAAAGTTATGGCAAAATTTTTTACAAAATTTTTTTTAAAGGATTTCAATGAGACTCCTTTCCATTAAAGATTTGGATCTTGCCGGTAAGAAAGTTTTTATCCGATGCGATTTTAACGTGCCGCTGGACGAGTTTGGCAATATCACCGACGACCGCCGCATTCGCGCGGCTTTGCAGACCATTCGCTACTGCCTTGATCATGAGTGCGCCGTGATTTTGGCCAGCCACATGGGGCGCCCCAAAGGGAAGGTAGACCCCAAATTTTCCCTGGAGCCGGTGGCCAAACGCCTGCATGCGCTGTTGCACCAGGAGATCACCCTGGCCAAAGACGTGGTGGGGCCTGACGCCACGCAAAAAGCCCAGGCGCTTCAAAGCGGGGAGATTTTGTTGTTGGAGAATGTCCGCTTCGAGCCGGGTGAGACCAAGAACGACCCGGAGCTGGCCAAAAAGATGGCCGACATGGCGGAGTTTTACATCAACGACGCCTTCGGCGTCAGTCACCGGGCCCACGCGTCGGTCGAAGCCATTACCCGCTATTTTGACGAAGCCCACAAAGGGGCGGGCTTTTTGCTCCAAAAAGAGGTCAAGTATTTCCACAAACTGCTCAAAAAACCGACCCGCCCCTTCATGGCCATCGTGGGCGGCTCCAAAGTCTCGGGCAAGCTGGAGGCGCTTATTAACCTCCTGCCCAAAGTGGACAAGATGGTGATCGGCGGGGCGATGGCCTTTACCTTCTGGAAAGCCAGAGGCTATGAGGTGGGCAAGTCGCTGGTGGAAGATGACCTGCTTGATGACGCGCGCCACATCATGGACGAGGCCAAGCGGCTGGGGGTGAAATTCTACCTGCCGGTTGACTTTGTGGTGGCCCCGGAATTCAAAGAGGACGCGCCGGTTAAATATGTCACCTTCCAGGAGATTCCCAAGGATTGGATGGGGCTGGATATCGGCCTGGCCTCCACCCGCCTTTTCCGCGAGGCGCTCAGTGACGTGCAGACCATTTTGTGGAACGGGCCGATGGGGGTGTTTGAGATGGACAAATTCGCCAGGGGCAGTAACAAACTGGCCAACTACGTGGCCGAAAGCTACGCCACCAAAATTATCGGCGGCGGCGATACGGCCGATCTGATCCAGCGGGTGGGCGTAGATGACGAGATGACCTTCATCTCTACCGGCGGCGGGGCCAGCCTGGAATTGTTGGAGGGCAAAAACCTGCCCGGCATCGCGGCGCTGGAAGTACCGGGTGATGACGATGCGTAAGATCCTGGCCGCCAACTTTAAAACCAACCATACCCGTGCCTCCACCCGCGCCTATGTCAAGGCGCTGGACGAGGGGATGGGGGCGATGGGGTATGAGGGAGAGGTGTATCTCTTTCCGCCCGCCACGGCGCTGGATCGTTTTGAAACCGCCAACGACATTCGCGTCGGCGCCCAGAACGCCTACCCCACCGTCAAGGGCTCCTTTACCGGCGAGATCGGTCTGGAGCAGTTGGAGGAGTTTGGGATTGAGACGGTACTGCTGGGCCACAGCGAGCGGCGCCATCTGCTGGGAGAGAGCCAATCGTTTATCGCCAACAAATTCGCCTGGTTCAAAGAGCGGGATTTTAGAATCATTTACTGCATCGGCGAGCCGCTGGAGGTGAGAGAAGAGGGGGACGAGGCGGTCCGCCGCTACCTGGTAGAGCAGTTTGAGGGGATCGACACCTCTTACGAGAAGCTCATTTTGGCCTACGAGCCGGTCTGGGCCATCGGCACCGGCAAAACCGCCACCCCCGAACTGATCGAAAAGACCCACGCCCAAATCAAACAGCTTTGCGACGCCCCCCTTCTTTACGGCGGCAGTGTCAAACCGGCCAATATCGCCGACATCCTCGCCGTTCCCGGTTGCGACGGGGCGCTGATCGGCACGGCGAGCTGGGAGGTCGAAAGCATGCTGGCCATGCTTTCGCAGGTAAAAGGTTAAAAGTAAAAGGTAAAAGGTGCAGTGGGGCGGGCCGGTCGGCAAGGAGCAGAGTTATCGGTTTGCCCTTCGTATCGTAAAGCTTTGTAGGTGGTTGCAGGCTGAGCAAAAAGAGTTTGTTTTAAGCAAACAGCTTTTGCGTTGCGGAACCGCCATCGGCGCGTTGATTCATGAGGCGGAGTTTGCCCAGTCACGAGCCGATTTTATCAACAAACTGCAAGTTGCGCTTAAAGAGGCGAATGAAACCAAATATTGGTTGATGCTTTTGCGCGATTCAAATCTTTTGAATGATAAAATGTATGAAAGCATTCGGCCCGATATCGAGGAGCTTTTGAAACTCCTTGTCTCGTCTATCAAAACATTGAAAGATAAAAGTTAAAAAGCGAAGCGGTTTTCCAAACCTTTTACTTTTTACCTTTTATCTTTTACATTAAGAAAAGGATTTTCTATGATCATGCAAGGCAAACGGGGCCTCATCGTCGGGGTCGCCAACAACAAATCAATCGCTTACGGTATCGCCAAGGCGTGTAGAGAGCAGGGGGCCGAGCTGGCGTTTACCTACTTAAACGACGCGCTCAAAAAGCGGGTGGAGCCCATTGCCAAAGAGCTTGGCAGTGATATGGTGTATGAGCTGGATGTAAGTAAACCGGAGCATTTCGAGGCGCTGGCCGAAGCGCTCAAAGAGAAGTGGGGCACGTTTGATTTTATTGTCCACGCCGTGGCGTTTGCGCCCAAAGAGGCACTCTCCAATCCTTTTGTGGAGACCACCCGCGAAGCCTTTGGGGTGGCGATGGATATTTCGGTTTATAGTCTTATTGAGCTTTCGCGTTATATGTTGCCCATGCTGAATGAGGGGGCCTCCATCGTAACACTCAGCTACCTGGGCGCGGAGAAGTATATTCCCAACTACAACGTCATGGGTGTGGCCAAGGCGGCGCTGGAAGCCTCCGTGCGCTACCTGGCCGCCGATCTGGGACCGCGCAAGAAGATCCGCGTCAACGCGATCAGCGCCGGGCCCATCAAAACCCTGGCCGCCAGCGGGATCGGGGATTTTCGCTTTATTCTCAAATGGAACGAGGCCAACGCGCCGCTTCGCAACAACGTGACCATTGAAGAGGTGGGCAACAGCGCCATGTTTTTGCTCAGTCCCCTGGCCTCCGGTATCACCGGCGAGGTGCTCTATGTCGATGACGGCTACCATATGATGGGTATGGCCGCCGTGGATGAGGACGAGAACGGCAAAGCGGTTCTCAACTGGGACAAGCTGAATCAAAAATAAAAAATGAAAGCAGTTTTTTCTCTTTAAAAGCGTTAACCAAAGAAACAAAAGGTAAACAAAAGGTAAACGGTTTAAGTAGGCGTTAAGGCCAGCGTGTGTTATAATGCCGCCTGCAAGCTAACTTAAAACAACCTAAGGAGTAGGTATGAAATTCGCAAAACTGAGCCTCGCGGCGCTGATGGCACTGGGTGTCAGCGCGTTCGCAACCGACGTCAAAGTAGACGGTGACGTTAAAGTTTATTACGGCACCAACGATGCCGACGCATGGCACGGCGCGCTTTTGCCCCATCCCAACAACGTCCAAGATGACGGCACCACCGGCGGCGATCTGTTCGGTAAACACAACTCTTACGCCAACGCCGCTTTCCGCATCGGCCTGACCGCCAAAGATATGCCCGCCGGTCTGACCGGTCGCTTGAGCCTGACCTATCTGGATACGTTCGGTCTGGAAGATAGCATTGTTAACGATACCTGGGCCGGTAACGGCGTCGGCGCTTCTGTTTGGTTTGACGAAGCCAACTTGAAAGCGACGCTGTTTGACAAAACCACTGTTATCGCCGGTCGCCAATATCTTGATACTCCGCTGGTCTTCAGCGAAAAGTGGAACATCGCGGCCAACAGCTATGACGCGGCGGTTGTGGTTGATCAGCACATCGAGAAAACCGCGCTGGTTGCCGGTTGGATCTGGCGCTCCAACATCAACGGCGGTGCGACTGTTCAAGGCAATGACCGCCTCAACAACACCCTGCACGGTCTGGCCCCCGACGCTTTCCCCGCGGCTACCCAGGAGTCTGCGTTTGACAACTACTTTGATACGTTCGGCAAACACGGCGCGTACGCGGTCGGTGCCGTTACCAGCCTGATTCCCATGACCACCGCGCAAGCATGGTACTACAACGTTGACAGCGTAGCCGACGCATACTGGCTGCAAGCCGATATTACGCCTGATCTTGGCGGCGGCGCGAAACTGACCTTTGGCGGACAGTTTGCCGGTACCCAGGTTAGCGGCGGCAATGAGGACGCGACTGTCTGGGCTGTCAAACTGGGCGGAGATTTCAACGGCTTGAAGCTGAGCGCGGCTTACTCTTCTGTTGATAAAGGTGATCTGGGCTTTGCCAACGTCGGCGGCGCGCAATCCAAACTCTACACCGAAGCGTGGTGGAACTACGGTTATGTTTCCGCGCCCGATACCGACGCGGTCAACGTAACGGCTGAGTACAGCTTTGCCGACATTGCCGACTTTGGCGCGTACTATACCGCGACCGACAGCAACGGTCAAAACCGCGACCTGACCGAGTTCGCTCTGACTGTCGGCAAAAACTTCGGCGCGTTCGATACCATGCTGGCTTACGTCTACACCGATGCCGAAGATCAAAACAACGACGACAGCTACAACACCCTGCAAGTCTACCTGACCTACAACTTCTAATCATTCGGAAGTTTGGGTATTTTGGGCCGCGCTCCTTCGGGAGGCGGCCTTTTTTTATGGCCGATGGGGTATAATCGGTTTTAAAAAAGGGTTGCCGATGAGAGGATGGATGGGGTTGCTTTTGGCCGTGACACTGACGGCGGGGCAGTACGCGACGCTCAAAGACGGGACGGTCATTATATTAAAAGATGACGGGACGTGGGAGAGGGTAACGCCGCAAAAAAGCGTACCCAAAGTTGGTCAACCCCAAGCCGACAACGCCCCGGCGCAGGAAAAGGTCCAAACGCAACAGAGCGAAAAAGCCGTCGATCCCCTGACTGCCCGTTATGCCCAGCGCCTGCAGGGGGTATGGCGAAGCGGTGACGGCAAAGAACGGTTGGAAATTTCGGGTAAACGGGCTCTTTTCGTTTCGGGGCGCACCCGCAGGGGCGGGCCTTTTGAGATTGAGAAGATCGACGCGCAAAAAGGGGCCTTTACGCTGGTGATCGGCGAGACGGAGAGGGTGGGGAAATTCGCCTTCGGCGGTATGCGGCGCCGGTTCGTTTTTGAGGGTGCCGACAAGCTGGTGGACCCTGAGGGCGGGCTGTTGCCCGTTACGTTACAGCGTCAAAAACGGTAGGTCGTATGGGGCTTTTGGGGCGCAAACTTCTCTATATTGTGGGGATGCTTCTGCTCATCTCTCTCATCTCTTTTTTGGCGGTGCACGCGGCGCCCAACTCCTTTTTTGCCGCGGGGGAGCTCAACCCCAATATCGATAAAGAGGCCATTGCCCATCTCAAGGCGGTCTACGGGCTGGATAAACCGTTGTGGGAGCAGTATTTGCGGTGGGTGTGGGCGTTGTTGCACCTGGATTTTGGCCTCTCTTTTGCCAGCGGCAAGCCGGTATCGCAGGAGATTCTTTCCCGTCTGCCCATCACGCTGACACTCAACCTGCTCTCCATGACAGCCGTTTTTTTTCTGGCCCTGCGGCTTGGTATTACGGCGGCGTTTGCCCATGAACAGGCCAAAGACAGGGCCGTCAAGCAGATTTCGCTCATAAGTTTTGCCATGCCCTCGTTTTACCTGGCGCTCCTGCTCATTCTCTTTTTTGCCCTGAAACTGGGGTGGTTTCCCATTAGCGGGCTTCAAAGCGTGGAGCCTAAAAGCGGGCTTTGGCGCTGGGTCGATTACGCCTGGCACCTGGCATTGCCGCTTTTTGTCATGATCTTTGGGGGCATCGGCGGTTTGACCATGTATGTGCGATCCTTGACACTGGAGATTTTAAAGAGTGACTACATCTTCTTCGCCAGGGCTCGGGGCATAGATGAGGCGACCATTCGGCGCCGTTTTGTACGCCCCAACCTTCTGCCAAGCTTTATTACCATTCTGGGACTCTCTTTGCCCGGGATTATCGGCGGGAGTGTTATTATTGAGAGTATCTTTTCCATCAACGGCATGGGCCTTCTGTTTTACCAGTCGGCCCTGAGCCGGGACTACCCGGTGATTATGGGGATTTTGATTATTACCGCCTTTTTGACGTTGTTGGGTAACGTGTTGGCGGATTTGGCGCTCCTGCGGCTCAACCCCTACGCGAAGCGGCATTGAGAATTTTGTAAAAACCCGGGCAAAACCGAAGCGCCCAATATGGGCGCAAACGCGTCGCCTTACTCCCCAAAGAGCGCTTTGAGGGCGTCGGGGTTGGCGGGTTTGTCCTCCTCGAACCCTTCGACGGTGGCGCCGGCGACGGTGCCGGCCACTTCGGTCAGCTCGATCTGGTAGCCGGTGAGCATGGAAGCGAGGCGAATATTGATGCCGCTTCGGCCGATGGCCTTGGATTTTTGATCCGAAGGCAGGGTGACGTGGGCCACGTCATCTTCGATCTTGACACTGTTGATAATGGCGGGGCTAAGTGCTCTTGCCACGAAAATTTCGGGAATGGGAGAGTATTCGATGCAGTCGATGCTCTCACCGTGAAGCTCCTGGCTGACGGCGTTGATGCGCACCCCCTTCACCCCCACGGTGGCGCCGACGGGATCGACATTGGGGCTAAGGGCCGTCAGGGCCACTTTGGCCCGCTCACCCGGAATGCGGGCCGATTTCTCAATCAGTACCAGGCCGTCCTGGATCTCGGGGACCTCCTGTTTGAGCAGTTCTTCAAGGAATTTGGGCATGGTGCGGGAGATCTCCAGGTGGATGCCGAATTTCTTGTCAATACCCACGTAACGCAAAATTCCTTTGATCGTCTCGCCCACCCTGAAGGATTCGCCCTTGATCCGGTTGCGCTTGGGCAGTACCGCCCGCACTTCATCGATTTCAATGTAGGTGTTCTGCTCGCTGTCAACCCGGGTGACCGGGCCGCTGACGATGGTGCCGATCATGCTTTTGTATTTGTTGAACATCTGCTCTTCGACAAAGCGTTGGATATGAAACTCAATTTCATGATAAAGCGCCGCCGCGGCGCTTCGGCCGTACTCTTCCAGGTTGATCGGCTCGCCGGTCAGCTCGTCGCCCACTTCCGCGTCGGGGTCGATCTCTTTGGCCTCATCAAGGGTGATATATTTTTCGGGCTCCTCCTCCAGGCGGGGGTCGTCGTCGGATACGACGGTAATCTTTTGGCGCAGGATATAGGTTTTGCTCTTTTCGTCAATCTCCGCGTCGTAGTCGCACTCTTGGCAGATGACCCGGTGGGCGGTCTGAATGAGCGCCGTTTTGAAAGCCTCTTTGGCCGATTCGGGCGGCAGGCCCTTTTCGTGGGCAATAGAGTCGATAATATCTACAATCTTTTCCATTTCGTGACAGTTCCTTTTTTCTATTGTTTTTCGGGATTTCTTTGAGCGTTTGGAAGATTTCGCGGTCGTTTGAGGCGGTAATTATACTGAAAGCAATCTTTAACATTTATAAAAATTTTACCACTCTTTGGCTATAATCGGGCAACTATGATGCTCTTTGCAATGAGGAAACCGACATGGAACTGAAAGCCGCACGAACCGAACTAAACGCCAAGCCCAAGACGATCACCCTGGAAAAGATCGAAAAAGCCCTGGAAAAAGAGGGGCAGAAGATCTTCTATTTCGACCGCGAAAACTCCCACAAAGACCTGATGGAGATGGTGGAGTATTTCGAGGGCAAGGGGCTGAGTGTCTACTTCCGCGAGATCCGCTACGGCCTGGACGAGAACGACTACCTGTATGAGGTGCACCTGCTGGTGTGACATGAGCCGCAAAACCTTCTACATCGAAACCCTCGGTTGCGCCATGAACGTGCGCGACAGCGAACACATGGTGGCCGAGTTGACCCAAAAAGCCGGCTATGAGCCCGCCGATTGCCTTGAAGAGGCCGATCTGATTCTTATTAACACCTGTAGCGTGCGCGAAAAGCCGGTCAATAAGCTTTTCAGCGAGATCGGCAGTTTCAACAAACGCAAGAAAGCCGGCGCCAAAATCGGTGTCTGCGGTTGTACCGCCAGCCATTTGGGGGAAGAGATCATCAAACGCGCCCCCTTTGTCGATTTTGTGCTGGGGGCCAGGAACGTCAGCAAGATTACCGAGGTCATCCACCGCCCCAAGGCGGTGGAGGTGGATATTGACCACGACGAGAGCCAATACGCCTTTGGCGAGTTTCGCGCCTCTCCTTACAAGGCTTATGTGAATATCTCCATCGGGTGTGATAAAAAGTGCACCTTCTGCATTGTTCCCCATACCCGGGGGGAGGAGATCTCCATCCCCGCCGAATTGATTGTGCGCGAAGCCCGCAAGGCGGCCGAGAGCGGCGCCAAAGAGATCTTTTTGCTGGGCCAAAACGTCAACAACTACGGCCGGCGTTTCAGCGGCGAGCACCCCAAGACCACCTTTACCGACCTGCTGAAGATGGTCAGCGACATCGAGGCGGTGGAGCGCATCCGCTTCACTTCGCCCCACCCTCTGCATATGGATGACGCCTTTTTGGAGGAGTTTGCCCGTAATCCCAAAATCTGTAAATCGATGCATATGCCCCTGCAAAGCGGCTCCAGCAGGATTTTGAAAGCGATGAAGCGGGGCTATACCAAGGAGTGGTTTTTAAATCGCGCCCAGAAGCTACGCCAAATGGTGCCGGGCGTGACCATCAGCACCGATATCATCGTCGCCTTCCCCGGCGAGACGGAGGAGGATTTCGAGGAGACGATGGCGGTGCTGGAGGCGGTGCGATTTGAGCAGGTCTTTAGCTTCAAATACTCTCCCAGGCCGCTGACGCCCGCGCAAAACTATCCCGACCAGGTGCCCGACGAAATCGCCAGCGCGCGGCTAACTCGCCTCCAAAGCCGCCACAACGAGATGCTGGATGAGATGAAAAAGGAGCGGGTGGGGCAGGTGCACACGGTCTATTTTGAGGAACTGCGTCCGGGTAACACGGTGGCGGGCCGCAGTGACAACAACCTGCTCATTACCGTACCCGGCAGTGAGGAACTGCTGGGCACTATGCGTCAAGTCCGCATTACCGAAGCGGGTCGCACCAGCCACCGCGGAGAGGTTATTGCGTAAACGGTTGCTCCGCCGCCTGGCGGTCTGGCTGGTTCCGCCTCTTGGCTGGGGGCTGATGTGGTTTTTGTATCTGACCAACCGCAAAGTGTGGCGTTTTGAGGCGCCCGTGCCCAGCGGGCCTTTCGTGGTGCTCTTTTGGCACGGCGAACTGCTGATGGCCCCCTTTATTTTCAAAAAAGCCCGTCCCGATACCACCGTCAACGTCATGATCAGCGACCATTTTGACGGGGAGATCATTACCCGTATCATCGCGCCCTTCGGTCTTAAGACCGTGCGCGGCTCCAGCCGCAAAGGGGCCGCCAAGGCGCTTATTGGCGCCATTCGGAAGGTACAAGAGGGCCAGAGCGTGGGGATCACCCCCGACGGCCCCAAAGGGCCGCGCCACAGCGTGGGCGACGGGGCCGTGACCATCGCCCAAAAAGCGCGAATTCCCGTGATTGTGCTTAATTGCCGCCCATCCCGCTATTGGCAATTGAAGAGCTGGGACAGGTTTGTCATTCCCAAGCCCTTTGGACGCATTGAGTACCACATGAGCGCCCCGATGGATCTGACCGGGTTGGAGAAAGAAGAGGCGCGTGCGTTGATACGCGAAAGGATGTTGCGCCATGCGGTCTAAACCCCTTTGGTTGACGCTCCCTCTGTTGATGTTGGCGGCGTTGGGCCTGTTTGCCTGGCTGAACCCTTCCTATCGAATGGCTTTTGAGGCCAAATGGTTTTATCTGACCGGCGATTACGAAAACGCTTACCGACTGGCTTTTGAGGCGTATGAGATGGACCGGTACAACCGTATGGCGCTGACCGTGGTGCAACAGACCAAGGTGGCCCGCAAATACCTCTCATATGTGAAAGAGGGGGAGGCCTTTTTACGCCGGATCGAAAAGATGGTTGACGGCGGGGCGCTTGGCCGGGCGGATCGGGCGCGGATTGCCATGATGTGCGAGGTGATGCTGGATCGCTATAAAACCCTTTCGGCCACCCCGCTGACCGATAAGGCGCTGGTGGGTCGCGCCGCCAAAGTCAGAGAGGAGTTTGCGACCCTCTACCGCTCCTTAAGCAAAAATAGTTTAAGATAGATCAACAAATCACGAAAAGGGTTTGGGTGGGTAAGCTTTCTCGATACTTCTGGCCTAAGTGCCTACTGCTCTTCTATCTTCGTGACGAGACCATTGAGGCGGCTTTCGGCTACCTTGAAAAAGAGGGGGTCGACCTGGTAGAGAGGCGCCGTTTCGGCCCCGGCGAGAAGGGAGATTTTGAGGCGTGGTATAAGGAGTTGGAGGCGCTTTACCCCCGAACGTATGTCGGAACCTTGCTGGAGACCGTCAAGCAGGGGGCGTTTCCCGGGTGCGGCCCCAAAGCCCTTCAGACCTACGGTATTGAGAGCGCTTTGCACAATGTGGTATGTGTCGATGAGCAGTGGAGCGCCTATGTGTCGTCGGTGGAGATGAAGTGGTTTGAACAGCGCTTTAAAGAGGTGGCGTTTGATTATCTTTTTTCTCCCTTTGTTCTGCTTTATTCGGCGCTTCAACGCCAAAAGGAGTGGACACAGCGATGCTGTTGCGCCGTGTTACACCGCAAGGGGCTGGCGTTTGGGGCCATCTTTTTGCCTCAAAAAGGGCTCTGTTACGCCCAAATCCTTCCCCTTACGGTCGGCAGTGGGGTATTAGACGGCACACTCTCAACCGATGAGGCCGAAGAGGAGTTGGCCTTTGATCTGGATCTTTTGGATGAAGAGGATGTTGAACCCATTGAAGATGTGGATATGCTGGGAGAGTTCAAGGAGACGGAGGAGAAGGAAGAGGGAAACGAGAGCGGTCTGGAGATGCTGGAGTACAACCTCAACTTCTTTGACGCCGTGAAGGAGATGATTGAACGCTTCTACAAAGATGACCGCTACCCTCGCGCCTTCGTGGAACAGGTGGTGCTTTTTGATATGGAGCAAACAGGCGATGATTTTGTCCGGTATGTCGAAGACGAACTCTTTATGGAAGGGGCGGTGGTACGTACCGATCCTTTACAGATCATGGCCGATCTGATCGCCGAAGAGGAGCGGTGATGCGATACAGTTTTATTCATCCCAAACCCAAACGCCTTTTAGATAAAGAGAGCCGTCTGCTTGGCATCTTTTTTGCCGTCACTTTGCTTATGATTGTGGGCTTTGCGCTCTTTTTGTGGATTAAAAAAGGGTTGATGGAAGATGAGGTGCGCCGTATGCAAGAGCAGGTGCGAGTCTTTCGGAAAGAGCGGGCCGATTATCGTGCGCAGATTGCGCGTATCGAAGCGTTGAGCCGAAAATATGAGTCTATTCAGACCGACAACACCCTTTTAAAAGAGAGTATCCGCAACCTGTTTGACCTGGTGCCCGATCAGATTACCCTGACCAAAGCGATGCTGGAGCGCAACGGCCTGGTGCTTTACGGCGTCACCCCGACCAGGGAGGTGTACAACTACCTTCTGCTCGCGCCGCTTAAATCGGTGTTTCAGCGCACTTCCACCACCTTCTACCCTCTCAAAAACGGCTGGTGGCGTTTTGTGTCGGTCAATGAGGGGAGCTTGGATAACGGAGCGGGTGAATGAATCTCAAAGAGGTCCGTCTTATTCGCCTGCTTTCGGGTATTTTGCTCTATTTGGTACTGCTATTTATTCTGATTTTCGCGCTGGTGATTCCGGCGGTAAAATCCTATAAAAGCGTGCGGGAGAGTTTTACGGCTCAAAAAGAGCGATTTGAGCGTGCCAAAGAGCGTTATGATACGGTATTTGACCGCTACAGGGCGCTTAAAGCCAAACACCGCAAGGTGTTGGAGGCGTTTGAGAACCGCTGGGATGAAGCGCGTTTCGCGCAGACCGCCCAAAGTTACTTTGATACTTTCTCCATGCGTCTTTTGGAGAACAACGCCACCGACGGGCGCTATAGGTTGTATGAGATTAACGCCAAAACCAGCATGGATACGCCCCGGAAATTCTACAATTTCCTGGATGCTTTGCCCAATATGCCCTATGTGGTGGCCGCCGACTTTCCCATCGCCTTTCAGGCGGTGGATAACCGGACCATCGAAGGGGTGTTTCGCGTGCGGGTTTACGAGGAAAGAGGCGAAAACAACGCCTCCAACTCTTCTGACGCCAACGCCTCAAAAAGGTAGCCCCTCACAACCGGCGGCACTTTGGCTTTTCGGCACCGCTCTTTGAAGCTTTTGGGCATGACGGCCCGGCGGTAGGGGGCGATCCAGAGCCTTTCGGGTTGCATCGCCACGGCCCAGCGTCCGCCCACAACCCCCGCTTTTTGTCGGGCCAGCTCCGCCTTTTGCGCGGCGCCGGCGACATAACCTCTTTTTTTTAACTCCCTGTCGATACGCCTTAGATTGACGCCTTCGTCCTCATGGGCCGGTAAAACGGTTAGATCCTTGGTCTCAAAGAGCGGATCGCAGTCAATGCCCAATCGCGCTTTGTCATAAAGCAGGTAGCGGAAACTTCGGGCGATGCCTTCGGCGTTTTGGGCCAGCAAAAAGTCGCTACAGGCTTGGCGGAAACGGTTGCGCGCGTGGCGGGGATTTTGGTTGGAGCTGTCTTCAAAGTAGCGGATATTTTGGCGCTTGAGATAGGCCAAAAGGGCCGACTTGGGGGTAAAAAGCAATGGGCGCACCAGCGTATACCCCGGTCGTTTTTGCACCGGTGCCATGCCGATTAGCTCCGCCAGCCCCGCCCCTTTGGTTATCTGCATCAAACTCCATGTCAGTTGGTCATCCAGCTGGTGGGCGGTGATGAGGTTGTCGTAGCCCTCTTGTCGGATGAGCCGGTGGAAAAAGTCGTAGCGAATGGCGCGGGCTTTGGCCTCGAAATCGGGGGCGTGGGGCAAAAGCGGCGCCGTGTGCACAAACGTGCGCACGCCGTGGCGCGTACCAAGAAGCCGGGCGTAGGCCGCCTCTTCGTCGCTTTGGGGGCGGGTTTGGTAGTTAACCAGCGCCAGGTCGCAGGTAATGCCCGCCTCTTTGAGCAAAAAAAAGAGAGCCGTCGAATCGACCCCCGCCGAAAAGGCCAGCAGGTTGCGCCGCCCTTTTAAAACCGCCAGCGCCTCGGGCTCAAGCATGGCCGATGACGCGACCGACCAGTTGGGCGCCCGCCCGCTCGGTGACGGTGACGCGGTAGGGTTTGTCGTAGATGAGATTTTCGATCTCGCTGTCGTTGATGAGCACCTCCCCGTCAATCTCGGGGGCCCAGAGCAGGGGGCGGGCGCCAAGGAGATACTCGTGCTCTTCGCTGGGGCCGGTGACGATCATGGGATATTCGCGCCCTACCATCTTTTGTAAAGAGGCTTCGGTGCTTTTTTGCACGATCTTACCCAGTCTCTCGGCCCGCTCTCTGATGGTTTCGGGGTCGATTTTGGGCGTGATATTGTAAGCGTCGGTGCCCTCTTCGTCGGAGTATTCAAAGATATTGACCCGATCAAACCCGAATGTTTCGATAAAGTCGCAAAGCGCCTCAAACTCCTCGTCGCTCTCGCTTGGAAAGCCCACGATCACGCTAGTGCGCACGAAGCTATCGGGTACGCTTCGCATGGCTTTTAGCAGTTCTTCGATCTTCTCGGCCCCGATGCCCCGCTTCATCGCTTTGAGGATTCTTGGGTGGATATGTTGGATGGGCATATCGAAGTAGTTTTGGAAAATCGGTGACTCGGCGATGCGCGAAACAAGCGCCAAAGAGGTGGTGGAGGGGTAGAGGTAGAGGATTCTGGCGCTTTTGACCCCGTCGATGGTCTCAATGGCGTCAATCAGGCGAATCAGCCCCTCCTTTTCGCCCAGGTCTCTTAGGTAACTGCTGGAGTCTTGCGAAATGAAGCTAAAATCATAAAAGCCCCGCTCCGCCAGCCGCCGCACCTCTTTGAGGACGCTCTCTAAACTTCTTGAGTGAAGCTTGCCCTTAAAGCCCGGAATGGCGCAGAAGCTACAGGTCTGGTTGCACCCTTCGGCCAGCTTGATATACGCGTGGGCCGTGGAGCCGGTGATGACGCGCTCGTGCGATTCGTTAATCAAAAAGACGTGGGGGGTGAACATGGTCTGCTTTTTGGCGATCAGTTCGTCGATTTTGTCATAGTCGCCCACCCCGGTGAAGATATCCACTTCGGGCAGTTCCTTTTTGAGTTCTTCTTTGTAGCGCTCGCTCAGGCACCCGGCCATCACCAGTACCGAATCTTCCTTTCTGGCTTCGTGCAGGCTCAGCACGGTGTTTAGGCTCTCCTCTTTGGCTGCGTCGATAAAGCCGCAGGTATTGACGATGATGACGTCCGCCTCTTCGGGGGTGTCGGTCATCTCGTAGGCTTGAAGACGCCCCAGCATCACTTCGGTATCGACCAGGTTTTTGGTACATCCCAGTGAGACGACATGGAGTTTTTTTCGCATCGGTTATCCTTCGTAGTAGGCGGGAATCTGCATCGTGGAGCAGTGTAGGCTTCCTCCCTGGCGGATGAGGGGGAGGCAGTTGATGGGGATGATCTCACGGCCCGGGTAGAGCGTTTGAAACAGCGCGATCATCTCTTTGTCTTTGGGGTCGTCGTAGGTGGGCAGTAGCACCGCCTTGTTGGTAACCAGGTAGTTGGCGTAGGTGGCGGGCAGGCGGTTGCCCTTTTTATCATATTTGGGGGCGGGCAGGGGCAAAGGGACGAGGCGGTAGGGGCGGTTTTCCTGGGTGCGAAAGCTCTTGATCTGCTCGCGCATACGCCCCAGCCTCTCGTAGTGGGGATCGTTTGGGTCGTCGCAGGTGACATAGGCGATGGTTTGCGTGTCGACGAAGCGGGCCAGGGTGTCGATGTGCGCGTCGGTGTCGTCGCCCAAAAGCTCCCCCTCCTCAAGCCACAGGATGCGCTGAACCCCCAGCTTCTCTTTGAGCAGGGTTTCGATCTGCGCTTGGGTGTAACTTGGGTTGCGGTTGGGTTGAAGCAGACAACGGGCGGTGGTTAGAAGCGTGCCTTGGCCGTCGCTTTCGATACTGCCGCCCTCAAGCACGAAGTCGATCTTCTCGTATTCGCCGAAAAGATACCCCTTTTTTACCAGCGTCTCGGTCACGGCGTTGTCCAGGTTTGCCGTGAACTTGCCGCCCCAGCCGTTGAAGGTAAAATCCAAAAATTTGCGTCGGCCCTCTTCGTAGACGGTGACGGGGCCGTAATCCCTGGTCCAAGTATCGTTGTAGGGAAGCTCCAAAAAAGTGATGTTGCGGGTGTCGCAGAAGTGCTGTTTGACGCTTTCTTGGTCGCGGCACAAAAGCACAAGGGGCTGATCCCACGCGACGGCGCTGGCGATGCGCACAAAGGGAGTAAGCGCTGAGCGAAGATCCTCGGCCCAGTCGGTTGCTTCGTGGGGAAAAGCCATCAAAACGGCATCCTGTTTTTCCCATTCGGCGGGTAGACGTCTGGCCATTTTCTTAGCCTTTTTTGGATAGCATTGTAGCAAAAAGTCAAGGAGGCGTTTTGATCGAGTTTCGTCAGGCCAGCAACGACAGCGACGCGGTCTGTTACCGTATCGATCGCGTCATCGCGCAGGGGCGTACGCCGTGGCAGTCGTACCTGTTTTTTGAGAATGAGGCCAACGGCGTGTGTATTGCCATTGACGGGGATATCCAGTCGTGTCAAAGGGATGAGGCGCTCTATCACGAGGCGCTGGTGCATCCGGCCATGCTCTTTCACCCGCATCCCGAGACGGTGCTGATTATGGGCGGGGGCGAAGGGGCGACGGCCAGGGAGGTTTTGCGCCACGGTTGCGTGAAGCGGTGCGTGATGGTGGATATCGACGGCGAGTTTGTCGAAGCGTGTAAAAAATATGCGCCCACCTGGAGCGACGGGGCTTTTGATGATCCGAGGCTGGAGCTTTTGACGATGGATATCAACGACTACATTCGCCAAACCGACCTGCGCTTTGACGTGGTGATCGGCGATCTGGTCGACGTGGCCGACTGGGACGGTTTTTTGGCTTCGCTCTATAGCGACGACTTTTATACGGCGCTTAAAAAGGTGCTGGCCCCGGGGGCCGTGGTCGCCACCCAGGCGGGTCAGCTCAGCCTTGCCAACCAAAAAAGCCACAAGCGTGTGCGCGAAGGGGTGGGCGGGGCGTTTGCGCACCTTTTGAGCTACGGGGTTTATGTGCCCAGCTTCTATAGCCTTTGGGGGTATGTGTTGGCTTCCGATACGCCGTTGGACGGATCGGTTTCTTATGTGGCTTCGGCCATAGCCCCCAGGGCCAAAGAGCGGGGCGAGCGGGTGCTTGAGGCGATAGGCGCGGAGGGATTTGTCGGGTTGTTCGCGCTACCGAATCTGCTTGGTAAGGGGTGGTGATGTTTCGCAACTTACAAAGAGAGCATGTGCAACTTCAGGGGTTTAACAATCTAAAAAAACAGTTGGGCTTCAGTTTTTACGACTTTGTGATCGCTCCTACCGACGAGGAGAAGGCGGCTTACCGCGCCTACATCAACGACCGTTACAGCGCCGAGAAAATCGCCGAGTTACTGCGCAAGATCGTGCACGTGATCGAGGCCAATATTTTGGATGAGTCGATTCAAGATTATGAGCCCTACGGCGCCAGCGCCATGTTACTGCTAAGCGACATCAAAGCCGGGGAGTGTCCCAAAAACGGCGGCGCGTCGGTTGATATGCACCTGGACAAAAGCCACATCACGGCCCACACCTACCCCGACTTTGACGAGCCCAACGGCCTGGTGAGCTTTCGGGTCGATATTGACATCTCAACCTGCGGGGAGATTACGCCGCTGAAGTGTTTGAACCAGATTTTTGACTTTTTCGATACCGACGTGGTGGTGATTGACTATATCGTGCGGGGGTACACCCGGCGCAAAGACGGCAAGAAGATCTATATCGACCACAAGATCAACTCCATCCGCGACTACATCTCGCCCGAGATCATGCGCCATTTCGAGTATAAAGATCTCATTTTGCAAAACGACAACATCTGGCAACTCAAACTCATGCGCACCGACTATCCCGACGATGAGTTTTTCTACCCCGAGATGACCATGCCCGAAGTGGAGCGGCAGGCCTATTTGGGGCTTTTGTACAAAGAGATAAGAGAGATTTTCGACCAGTAGGCTTTAATCGGGCAGATCCACTTTGTCGTCTTCGTCATGTTTGACCACGTTGATACTGCGCTTGACCATGATGAAGACAAAAACCGATGTGGCGATCATGCCCAAAATCTTGATAATTGCGACAATCGGATGGGCCGTGGCGCCGGTGTTTTCGGGCATGAAACGGGGCGTCTCTTCCGCCAGTACGGCAACAGCGGTTAAAAGAGAAAGAGAGAGTTTGGGGAACATTTCAACCTCACTGCGATACAATCTTGCCATGTCTTTTTTGCGAATCAGCCGGGAAAATTTTTTTTACAATCTTAACCAAATCGCACGCAAAACGCAATCGATCGATCGGGTGGCGCTGGTGCTCAAAGACAACGCCTACGGCCACGGGCTTACCCTCATGGCCGACCTGGCGGCCGAGGCCGGCGTGCGCCACGCGGTTGTGCGAACGCTGGCGGAGGCCGAGGCGGTGCGGGGGCGGTTTGAGACGGTGCTGGTGCTCTCGGAGATCCCTGAAAAAGTGCCAGAAAATGGGGTGCGGGTCGTGGTGAACGACCGTTCTTGTATCGCCGCAATGCCCGCGGGGTGCGAAGTGGAGCTCAAAGTCGATACCGGGATGCACCGCAGTGGCGTGGCGCTGGATGAGGTGGATAGGGCACTGGAGGCGATAGCGAAGCGGGGATTGGCGCTTAAAGGGGTGCTCACCCACTATCGCGGGGCCGATGAGATGGGCAGTGACTACTTTTGGCAAAGACGCCGTTTTGAGGCCCTGCGTGATCGGCTGGAGAGAGCGGGGTTAAAGGGGGTACGGTGGCACAGCCACAACTCCGCCGCGCTCTTTCGGTGCGGGAGCTTTGAGGAGGATGTGGCCCGGGTGGGCATAGCCGCCTACGGCTGTTTGCGACTGCCCGAACCCTTTGAGGCGCCCGATCTTCGCCCGGTGGCCTCTTTATGGGCTAAGCGGCTTTCTACCCGGCGCCTGTGCGCCGGGGCGCGAGTCGGCTACGGGGGCGAAGGGGAGCTTAAAGAGGCCGGTACGGTAAGTACTTATGACATCGGCTACGGCGACGGCTGGCTAAGAGGAGAGGCCAGGCGCCCTTATCGGCTTCCTGACGGCAGGGAGATACTCGGGCGGGTTTCGATGGATATGTTCAGCCTGCGCGGCGAGGATGAGAAGGTCTGCCTCTTTCATGACGCCGGGGAGGCGGCGGCGCAGTTTGGCACCATTGCGTATGAGGTTTTGGTGCGGCTTTCACCCCATATCAGACGGGTGGCGGAATGAAGTGGACGGTTGTCGCCCTGCTGGCGGCGCTCTACCCGGTTGCGGTGATCTTTTGGCAGTTGAAAGGCCACAAAACCCCTATGCGCCAAACCCCGGCGGCGTGGGGGGCGAAGTTTGAGCATATCACCTACCGTACCGCCGACGGGTTGACGCTGAAAGGGTGGTGGATACCCGGGCGGGGTGAGCGGGCCGTTTTGCTTTTGCACGGCAAGGGGGGAAGCCGCAACGGGGAGATCAGCGGGGTGTTTGAGCTGGCCGAACGCTACTGGCGGGCCGGATGGAATGTGATGCTGGCGGATATGCGGGCCCACGGCGAGAGTGAGGGGGCGTGTGTCACGTTTGGCGTGCAAGAGAGCCGGGATATGCTGGGCTGGCTTAATACATTGGATGTTCATAAGCGATACCGCTGGCGTCTTCACGGCTTTTCCATGGGGGCCGTGACCGCTTTGATGATGATGGAGGCCGAACCAAACCGTTTTGAGGCGGTTGTGGCCGACGGACCGTGGATTGACTTTGAGGCGCTGGTGAAACAAGAGCTTTGGAAACGGGCGAAACTGCCGGCTTGGTGTTACGGTTGTGTCAGCCGTCTTGCCGGGCGGTTGTGGGGGCAGGATTTTCGTTTGGCCGACAACCGGGCGCGGGTCAGACGGCTCTGCGGACGGCCGGTGCTTTATGTTTTTGAGACGGAAGATATATTGATGCCCCCTTACCAGCGCGACGCGCTTAAACACGCCTGCTCGCGGGCGAAGTTACTGCTTTTTGGCGGCGCTCACGTGACAGCCTTTCAAAATGACCCCGACGGTTATGTTGAGGCGGTGGAGTCGGCGCTTGCGTCGCTAAACGGCTCACTCAGGTAGGGGCGCGGCTTGCCGATGTAGTAGCCCTGAAGCATATCGACCTTGTTGCGAAGCAGTTCAAAAAGGGTTTCGTCGCTGACATACTCGGCGATGACCCCCAGCTCAAAACTGTGGGCGAATTCCAGAATCGAATCAAGAAGTTTTCGCATCTTTTCGCTGGTGGGGAGCTCCTGGACGATGGTGCCGTCGATCTTGATGTAGTCGATGGCCAATTTGGCAAACTGCGTAAAGTTGGAGTAACCGCTTCCAAAATCGTCCAGCGAGAAGGTGATGCCGTAGTGTTTGTAGGTGCGGATGAAGTCGTTGAGCTCGTCAAACTCTTTCAATGCGTCGGCTTCGGTAATCTCGATGGTGAGGCGTTTGGCGGTGTCGGGGTATTTGTCGGCCAGGGTCTTTAAAAAGAGCCGCACACCGCGGTCCTTGATGTCGGTGAGGGTGAAGTTGACGCTAAAGGTAAGATCGTTGGTTTTGAAAAGCTCAAAGGCCTTGAGTAGAATGGACTTGGTAAATTCGGTATAAAAGGGCGCCTCTTTGAGGGTGGGAAGGAACTGGGCGGGAGAGAGAAGCTCACCGTTACAGCGTACGCGCATCAGCACTTCGTATTTGATCACCTTTTTAACATCGCCGTTGGCGTAGATGGGCTGGTAGTAGGGGATGATCTCATCTTTGACCATCGCCTCTTTGAGGCGCTGGGTGAGGGTGAGTTCTTGTTTGTAGTTTTCCAGCATCTGCTCGACCGCCGTTGTGTCGGTGAGGTGGCGCTTGTCCCCTTTGAGCAGGGCAAACTCGCACCGCTCCAGCGCCTTGTCGCCGAAGCGGTCGTAGGCGCCGTAAAAGTAGATGTCGTAGGCCGTCTCATCCACCGCTACGCTGACGGCGTGGTTGAGCCGCTCAAAGAGTTCGCCGATCTGCGATTCGCTCTCGACCAACACCGCGAACTCGTCTCCGTAAATACGGTAGCTTTTCAGGGCGCAGGAGCTTTGCAGGTGGACGGCGATCTTTTTGAGTACCGCGTCGCCCGTTTCGTACCCGTAGAGAATATTGAGCTTGGAAAAGGAGCGGATGTTAAGAATGAGCAAGTAGGCGTCGGGAAAGAATCGCCGGTCTTTGAGCAGTTGGAAACGGTTGGGCAGGTGAGTAACCGGGTCGATATAGATGGAAAGGAGCTCCTCTTCCAAAAACATAGAGCTAAGGAGGGTGGCCATTTTGAGAAAGAGGGCCGAAAGCTCCACGTAGACAAGGGTGAAGTGGAAATAGGCGCCCCGGCTGTGGAGCTTGACCGCTTCGCCGGCGCAGAGATAGAGGCGGCGGTTGGTGCCAAGCAGTTCCGCCTTGACCTCCTGATCGTCAAAATAGAGACCGCCCCGCTCTTCAACAAAGCGGATAAAGGGGGCGATACGCGCCTTGATGTCGGGTAGGGGCGTATCGTGAAGGAAACTTTCGACCATCGCCTCCATCCACGCGGTGAGCTCATGCAGGATTCTCATCTCCTTTGCGCCGATCAGCGCCGGGTTGGCGTGGATCCCTTTTTTGATGGCGCCTATCTCCCCGGGGAGGCGGGCGGCCAGGTAGCCTTTGGCCAGAATCTCGCGGCGCGCGTAAAGACGCAGGCGTTCCGATTTGTCAAGTTCCTGGAGATATTGGTCCAAAAAGATGGCGATTTGGGAAAAGGCGATGCCTTTGTCGTGGAGGGTTTTGCCCAGATCCAAAAGGGCGGATTCGTCGTTTTTATTCTCTACCAGGGCCTGTAGCATCCGGGTGAGCATCCCCCGGTTCTCTTCGCTGATCCAGTCAAAATCGTTTTGTCTAATCTGATGTTCCATGAAGTGTCGGTGTCGCACCGCCTTTCCTTTGATACGGCCGTTGCCGTCATCGGCCTACGGAAAAACGGGCAACGAAACCGTTAATATGGAAAAATTTTACTCTTTAATACCTTAAACTCTTTGATTCCACGCTCTTTAATGCCGAGTTTTCGAGCTGATTGGGGGTTGACAATGTAATAGCCCAGTGTCACGGTAATACGGTCTTTCTTTTTCGGTATGAAATCAAAAGCGAAAGTTCTGCTCTCTTTGGCGCCTATGCCGTTTTGTTTTAACACGGTATCGGCGACCCAGGGCATGGCCGGCCGGCCGTTTTTACCCAGGACGGTAAAAAGGTTGACCGGCGGGAGGGTAACGGTTTTATTTTGGCGTTCTATTGTAACGCGCAGTTGCGCCAGCCTGAGAGGATGGGAAAAGAGGCGGTGGTCGGCCTGGTTTTTGACGGTGACGCGCAGTTTGCCTTTGGGCGCGTCAATAGTTAAAGCGATATATTTGGCCAGCAGGTCGGGCCGTACGTGCAGACCGGCAAAACCGTGGTAGGCGTGGGTTTTGGTCTCGGTGATGGTAGAGAGGGAGCCGCTAACTTGCGGCATATGGCAGGTGACGCAGTTGGTTTTGGCGGAGGGTTTGGCCCTTTCGCGATCCATGCTACAGATGGCCAGCCCCTGTTTGTTGCGCTTGTGGTCGTGACACCCAAGGCAGACGGCGCCGTTTGCGAAGAGGCGGTTGGTGTAGTCGATGGTGTGAAAGGGTGAGCCTTTGGCTTTTTTAAACAGGCCGAAAAAGCTGGGCTCTTCGTGAAATTTGACCCTCTCTTTGACCGTTTTGCCCCCTTTGGCGGCGTAGTAGTATTTGGGTTTGTTGTTATAGATATTTTTATTCTGTTGCGCATGGGCGCGGATCGATTGGATGCGATGGCAGGTGGCGCAACCGATGGGCTCGTCGCGCTGGATGCGGTTGGCTTGGGGCAGGGCCGGCTTGCCCTTTTTAAACGCTTCAATCAGCTTGGTGTCGGTAGGGGTGTGGCAGACGGCGCAGTTGTACTTTTGTTTGGCCTTGAGGGGGTGTTTGTCCCAGACCGCTTTGTGCACCGGATCGTTAAAAACGGAGCTGTTGCGGTGCATGGAGCCCATGTACTCCTTGTAGATGGCCGGATGGCACTTGGAGCAGACTTTGGAGGGGACAAAATGGGTGGCGAAAGAGAGTGTCGCGGTAAGTAGAAAAAGCGAAAACAAACGCATGGCGTCAACCTTTTTTGGGCGCGATTGTAGCGAAAGGAGGCATCTTGCATGGCTGATTTATGTCAATTTGTTCTTTTTTAACAAAATATTCAAGTTGTTTTTTGGTAGATTATAATAAACAATCCTAAGGTTTGTTTCAATGCAGTTGTCTACCGTATTGGAAAAAACAATTGATAGGTTGGAAGACTTTCTTATACGCAGTCTGTTGCCTATTACGATTTTCTTTTTTCAGTTTTTTGTGATCGACTTGCTTTTGTTTGACAAAATACACCTGGTAGAGATTTTGGACTTTATGCATGATTATGAAGATTACCGAGGTGCAGGGTGGGGACTTTTTGCTCTTTTATTGGGGTTTGGTTTTTTTGTGAGAATTTTGCAAGAGATTCCCGATTGGGCCAATAAAGGAGATTATACAAGCTGTATGGCAGGTGAGCGGCCAATGTTAAAAAATCTTCGAGACAAAGTGCAGGCAAGATTGTGCCAAGACAACATGCTTGGGCCCGAATTGGATTGTAAAACGATTAAAAAGCTCAAAGATTATGAGCTTTATTTGGTTGTAAGTCGCTTGCTTCGCAACGGTTCTAAAAAATATGTGGATGAGGTGAGAGTGATTTATATGTCGTTTTTTTCCCTTTTCCTGAATATCTGGCTTTTTTTGTATCTGAAATTTGGTTCTGAAGGGTTTGTGCCGCTTTTGGCTTGGTTGGCAGGGGCTGTTTTGTTTGTATTGGCCGTCTGTCTGGCAAGGGAGCGGTATATTAGCCGAAACTTAAGGCTTTATCTCAACTATTTGATGCAAAAAGGGTAAAAAATGGTTTATATCAATCTAAAAACTGCCAATCGACCCCAAGTGTACAAAGATCCGGAGCAAAATTTACAAATTGAAGTGTTAAAAGCCATTTGTGACGAACTGACTTCGTTGGTTGAAGAGATCGATAACGATGTGGAAAAAAGCAGAATCGAGGCAGTTCGACGACACGATACCATCTTTATTGATGGTGAACGGGGTACAGGAAAAACGGCGTTGATGCTCAACATTCAGAGCTATTACGAAAAAGTGCAAGAAAAGAGCGGCCTGTACTTTATAGGTCCGATCGATCCGACACTACTTTATGATAATGAGGATTTTCTTGGTGTTGTTCTCGGAAGTGTCATCGAAGCGGTTGAAGAGCATATGAACGAAAGATGTCGAGAAGAAGATGATGCTAAGCGGCGTCATTATTACGAGGCGTTACAAAAGGTATCCGACTCACTCGGTGCGGTTATGAAACTGCGTCGCTATGATGAGCTCGAAGGCGGAGTGGAAGCCATCGCCGCTAACGCTTCCAGCAAGGCGCTGGAACAGCATGTGCATCTCTTTTTTAAAGCAACGGCAGGGCTTCTTGGTGCCAAAGCGCTGGTCCTTTTGATTGACGATGTGGATATGGCCTTCAAGAAAGGGTTTGAGGTGTTGGAGGTGGTGCGCAAATTTTTGGCCTCTCCCTATATCATTCCCATTGTGAGCGGTGACGGTAAGCTTTATAAAAGATTGCTTTGTAACCAGTTTCGCCGAGATGTCGCGTGTGAGGAGAAGCGATGTGAGAGCAACGAACCGATGATAGATGACATAGTCAATCAATATTTCAACAAAGTCATGCCCAACGACAACCGCCATACGATTCGTCCGATTTACCAGATTGAGCCGGATATTTATATTGGTCAAGAGAAGATTGTTTCTTTTCGCACACTTAACCGTTGTGCCGATGAGCTGATCAATCGATATGTCCGTAGAGAAGAAGAGAAACTCACGGTTTTTCCCAAAGAAAATGTACGAAGTTTTGTGCAGTTGGCATCCAAGCTTGAGCCGGTGATTGAACGTATGAAAGCGTGTGAAAACCAAAATAGCAAAAGCTTTTTTGATGATTTGCTAAGTAATCAAAAGGGCTTATATAAAAAATTTCTGGCAGGGATTGAAGAGTTTTACCGCTACTCTACCGATGTCAAAAAGTTCAGGCTTTCGGTGCTATGCAAAAATGACCTGGAAGCTTTTAGAAGCGGACACATCGACGGGTATGCCGCTTTTAGGGGAAGGTTTTTTCAGGATAAAAACTATCAAAAAAGCTTGAAAAGTGCGCTATTTGGCTGTTCGCAAAAAATAGAGATGGAAGAGTTTTATAAAATCAATGAAGAAATTAAAGGAAAAATTTATATTAGAAAACCGGATGATGAGTCAGAAGTTAAAGCATGGGAAAATGCCAAAGCAGCGGATAAATTTGTTGTTTATCTAATTGGTCATGATGATTACTATGCAAGATCGGAAAATACGAGGTTGCTTGTATATGCCGGTCGGTTGGTTTCATTTTTGCTTTTTGCGCTTTCTAACGAAATAAAGAGGGTGGAAGAAGCCGAAAAAATCTTTTTTGAAAAGCCTTTTAACGCCGGCGGGTTGGAGAAAGATTTTGATCCGGAAATTCAGTATAGTGATGAGTTTGATGAAGAGGATAGGAAACAAGATGAAATAGATGAGGAGAATCTAAAAAAACTGGGGAAAAAGAGTGCATGGGAAAGAATTAAAGAGGATGGATGTGTTAAAGAATTTTTCAGTTATCGCATGGAAAAGCATTCGCTTAATTCCCACGCTATTCATGAAATATTGCACAAATTTTTCAACAACTGGAATATTTTGAAAGAGGGCTATAGCCCAACTTGGGACGATAGAGGCGTGGCACTTTTAGCACAACGAATGGTTTGGATCTTTTTAAATGCCGTAGCCTATTTTGAAAACGATAAACAGTCGTCAAAAACCAATATTGCTATGACAGATAATAAGTTTAAAGAAAGCAATATGATCAATTCCGAAACCTATCGAATTAATCTGAAAGAGCTTTTGGAAGATGAAAATTCATTAACTTACGCATTTTACCATCACCCTTTGGTGCAGTATATTGTCGGACAGTGTGGAGATAAAGAGTTTGATCCAAAGTTTACACAAATTGGACAAAGACAATCGATAAAACCCGGTGCGACTATTAAAGAGCTACGGAGTAAAATTGGAATAAACTCGAAAAATATTGAAGATAAAGCAATTGAATATATTAGATTTCTTATGAAAGAAATTAATCAAAATAGAGGTATAAAAAAGTTAATTACAATTACTGGAGGTACTATTGAAGCAAAAGCATTCAAGACATTAAAATACAGTCAAGAACCACAATTACAAAAACTGGCTGAAGAATTTAAACAATTACTGCAATCATGATTCACAACACTTTGGATGAGATCGGTAGTATTGTTTTATTGCGCAGCGATGTGCTGTTGATGGCGCTTGCTACCGCGCAAAATAGCGGGCCAAAAGATTATTTGGATAATAGCAAGATCGCGAAAGGGGCATTGCGCGATTTTTACCCTTCGACTTTTCGCATAGAGACCATTGACGCTATTGCAGATAGATATGGCTATAAGCGGTTAAATGACGGTATCGATTTTGGTTTTTTAAACGATCTTTATGAGACCTTTTTTGGCAAAGCTTTGTTTGGAGAGCGCATAGCCTGCGATATGAATAAGCTACAAGCATATAGTGGCGTGATTAACAAGATTCACCCTTACTGCATTATCGGCTATCGACTGCACGGTTGGCTCAAGGAGGGGCAGATCGGTTTGCAGGAGATTGTGCGTTATGCCGATTTTATTACTCCACTGGCTTTGCCGATGCCAGAAAACAACAAAGCGTATGCCGACCTTCATCTTCATGCCGGCGGCGCCAACGAAAATATTCTCAATATCTGGGAAATGCTCAACTCCAAAACGCCGGATGAATATTATGAAGTTTCGTTTATGCAGAAATTGCCCAGGCTTAGTGAGTTTTCTTTGCTAAACAGCGGACGTTTGAGTATAGGCCAGGTGGTAGATGCGGCCAAGATAGCGATTGAGATTTTCAAGGCGGAGATGTCTGGTGAGCATGCAGAGTTGGCTTTGTGGCGGCGGCGTTTGCAAGAGTGTATGAGCGATGCCTTTACATCCAGGCTATACAGTCGGCTCTATCTTAATCAACCGGTAGTAATCCACTCCTATTTTTCGTACAGTTTGCCGAGTCTTAAAGGCCGGCTTTGGGCAGAGGCGCTCAAAAGGTTGCGAAGCGAGCGGTACAATGCTTTTTGGCTGGTGTGGCATCTGCTTTTGTTCGAGTTGGCCTCAAGCAGTCGGCACCGTTTGGTAAAAAACGCGGTCGCTATTTTTTTACACGCGGTGCATATTTTGCGTTCATACCAGCTCATGAGCCAGAATACGGGACTTGGCCATTTTAGTGAGTTTTTCGGCTCCAAAGTCAGGCAAGTAACCCCAAAAAGGCATCACAATATCGCCCAAAATATTTTTCGCACAGGCACGACATTGGCAGAAGTCAAGGTAGCACCCGGCGCATTTTTTAAAGGCGGCGATATAAAAGCTTATTGCAGGGCGTTTAATGCTGAACTTGTAGAAAAAGCCGGTTCTAACCAAGAAGATAACTACCACTTCAGTGTCCATTTTGTAAGGCAGGAAGAGAGTAAAGATTTTAACAAAAGTTTTTTGCCTCAACCCGTCCGTTATATGAGGTTACGAAAAAAACTGTACCGAGAGGCAAAAAAACTGCACTATCTTCTTTTTGAGTCGGCTGCAACGATCAAACTGCGCAGTGATGTGCTATCTTTTGACGCAAACAAGATGTTGCATTATGATCCCGCACAGATGGTTGCTACCATTGATGTAGCGGGCAAAGAGAGTCGAACCCCGCCGGAGGTTTTTGCCCCCGTTATAAACTTTTTGCGTTATGAGCCCAAGCGTTACGCGTGGCCCAGGGCCATGCGGGCGCACCTGCAAGGGCGTCTGGCGCGCAAGCGTCTCAAACTTTCGGTACACGCGGGGGAAGATTTTAACCATATCGCAACGGGTATGCGGCGCATTGATGAGACCATAGAGTTTTACGATATGCGGGAAAATGACCGCCTCGGGCACGCTTTGGCGGTGGGGCTTGAGCCGGCGCGGTGGCTGGTGCGAAACGGGCCGGTTTATTTAAGTAAAGAGGAGTTACTCGATACGCTGGTGTGGCTAAGAGAGTGGACCTACAGGGTTTTGCCGGAAATTCCCGGTGCCGTTAAGCTGGCAAAGAAGTATGAAAAGGGCATTCGTGAGCTTTTTGCGGAGCTTTATAAAGGGTTGGAACTGGATTACGATACGCTTTATGAAGCATGGAAACTTCGCAAATATTGCCCGCTCATTTCGTTTGAGAACCTCAAAAGTATCAAGCCGGCCGATGCCTATTATCGTACGGTGATGTTGCCGAATAAAGAGTCTAATAAAAACCCCCGGGCGCTTTATGAGTATTACCACCAATACCGATCCAAAAAGTGGGAAGAGATTGTGCGTCTTGATTATCACGCTTCGGTGGGGTTTGAAAACGACTGGAAGTCTATTACCGATGAGGATTTGACCCTTTATGAAGCGATACAGGATGCTTTACTGCAAAAAATCGCGGATCGCAGAATTATCATAGAGACAAACCCCTCTTCCAACGTCTATATCGCCATGCTCAACGGTTACGAAGAGCACCCCGTTTTTCGATGGTCGCCGATTGAGGGGTTTAGCGAAGAGGAACAGAAAAGGTATAACCGTTTTGGATTGCGAAAAGGCAAAGTGGAAGTGTGTATCAATACCGACGATCCCGCTATCTTCCCCACTACGCTTTATACGGAGTTTTTACAGATGCGTCATGCCGCGGAGAAGTTGGGGTATCACAAGCCGGATATTGAGCGCTGGCTGGAGGCGATCCGTCAAAAAGGGGTAGAGATTTTCAAATTTAGCCACGAGAATTTCAAATTGACGGGTTAGGGTAGTACTTTCGCAAAATCTCAAAATAGTTGACAATGCGTGTGACGTAGCGCACCGGCTCGCTTCCCCTGGCGTAGCCGTAGCGCAACTGCTTGTAGTATTTTCGCTCGGCCAGTTTGGGGAGCAGGGTTTTCATGTTGTGCCAGCGGTAGGGGTTAATGCCAAGCTGTTTGCCCAGGCGCACGGCGTCGTAAAGATGGCCCATGCCCACGTTATAGGCGGCCAGGGCGTAGTAGTAGCGCTCGTAGGGGTTGGTGACCTCTTTGGGTATGCGTTTGAGAAGGTTTTTGAGGTATTTGGCGCCGCCGTCGATGCTTTGGCGGTAATTAAGGCGGTTTTTGACCCCCAGCTCTTTGGCGGTGGCAAGCGTGAGCATCATCATCCCCCGCACGCCGGTGGGGCTTTTGGCTTTGGGGTTCCAGTGCGACTCCTGATAAGCCTGCGCCGCCAAAATCCGCCAGTCGATGCCGTGTTTTTTGCCCGCCTTTTTAAAGGCGGCCAGGTATTTGGGCAGACGGGTTTTGATGCGCTTGTGGTAGCGGGCGGTATCAACATAGTCGTACTTGACAATATGGCCGAAATAGCGCTCTTTAATCTGCCTGAACGCGTGGCTCTTTTTGAAACTTTCAAACCACTTTTTGGCTTGTCGGGCCAGCGCTTTGCCTTGGGGCGTATTGGGAAAGTACCAAACCAGCGTTTCGGGGTCGCTTAGGCGCAAAGGCACCTCCAGGTGGGGGTAGTAGCGGCGGTTGATGTCCACGATGTTGGAGTCGGCCAGGGTACAGTCGATCTTTTTTTGATGTAAGCGTTCAAAAATATGTTCGGTGGTATACCCCTTGTGCTCGATCCAGCGCAGTTTGGGATAGCGGCGTTTGAGTTTATGGAAAGTCTCCACATAACTGCTGTCGGCGATGAGTTCTATTTTTTTGTCAAGCAGATCGGTGATTTTTTTTGGCTTGAGCCCACTGCGGCAGACCAGTTGTTGACGGACGTTGAAGTAACCGGGGCCGGGAATGAGCGTTTGGTCTCGCACGGCGGTGCGGGTAAGCCCTGCGGCGGCCATGTCGCCTTTGCCTTTTTTGAGGGCTTTGAGAACATCGGAGACCGAATCTTCCACCACGAAGCGGACGGGGCGTTTGAGGTAGGCCCCAAAGGCGCTTGCTAAGTCGTACTCGAAACCGGCGGGACGGTTGACGGCGTTGATGTAGTAGGTGGTGGGGGCGTTGCGGGTGATGACGACAAGGGGCTTGGCCCCAAAGGCGGCCAGGGCTGTTGTCAGGAAAAAAAGGATGCGATACATCTTAAAAGTGTAACGAAAATCTTTCTCTTTTTCAAACGGTAGGGCGATCTTTGAGCCGAAGCGCCAGCGCGAAGGCTGTCAGCAAAATAAGAGCCGTCAGACCGTAAAGAAAGGGGTAGCCCGCCAGGTGGAGCAAAGCGCCGCCCAAAACCGGAAAGAACATCCCCAGCGAGACAATGTTCATCTGTACCGCCACGTAAAGGGGGCGTTTGGCCTCGGGGGCGAGGATGAGGATGAGGTTGGAGCTGGCGATGCGACTGCCGTCGCCCGCGGCGCCGAAGAGAAAGAAAATAAGGGCATAAGCGGGGAGGCTGTTGGCCGGGAAGGCCAGGATGACGGCCAGCAGTTTGAAAATGATGCTAAGTAGCGCGATTAGCCGGTAGCGTCCCCTGCTTCCCAGATAGCCCCACAGGGCGTTGGAGAGCATGGCGCCCACCATCTGCACGGTAATGAGCAGGCCCACCTCTTTGCCGCCAAGATGGATGCTCTCTTTGGCCTCCAGAATGACAAAGGGCATGGCCATCAGGTAGCCGTAAGCCAGGAAAAAGGCGGCGATCTGGATCTGAAGTTGCCTGTCGGAGCGCAGGAGCGTCAGGGCGTGGCGCAGAAAGTCGGAAAACTTTTCGATCTTTTTCTCGAATCGGCTCTTTGGGGGCTCTTCCACGGTAGCGAATGCCGCCAGCCCCAGCCCCATGAGCAGGGCGCTGAGCATAAAGAGATAGGCGTAGCTCTCGGGGGGCGCAAAGCGCTCCAGCACCCAGGCGGCTACCGCGCCGCTAAGCAGGGCGCCGAGTCCCGCGAAAAACTGCCGCCAGGCCATCGTTTTGCCCCGGAAGCGGTGGGTGAAGATTTTGGCGACGATCTCTCTAAAATAGATGGCCCCGAATCCGGCGCTAAAACTAAAGAGAAAGAGCCCGATACCGATGGCCCAGAGCGTGGCCGTAGGGTGGCGTTCGCCCAGCAGGAGAATGGCCACGCCGATACCGAACCACGAAAGAAAGCGCACGGCAAAGACCCGCTGAAGATAGGGAAGCATCCGCGGGTAGTGCTGGGCCCGGTAGGCGGCGTAGAGCTGCATCAAAACCGCCCCTCCTCTTTGCAGAGCGCTGAAAAAACCGATGAGCATGGGGGAGCCGCCAAAGTGTTGTACCATCAGCGGCAAAATGGTGGAGGGTTCGGCCACCGTGGTCCCCAAAGAGAGGAAAAAGCCGTGGAGGATGTTTTTGATGTGATCGGCGCGTCTATCCATCGAGTCGCTCCCATCCCTCGTCCAGGTTTTTTGCCACCCCTTTGGCCCAGAGCCACAGCGCCGCGTTGAGGCGGGCCAGGGAGGCAAGGCTTTCGGTCGGGTTTCGGGTGGCTTTGAGCAGGTTGTCGGCGCCGATGGGGGTGAAGGATTTGGCGTAGTCAACATCGTAGCGGGCGGGGTCGATACGGTGCTCCTCAAGCCGGCCCTCTTCATGCACCCAAAGGCGGCACCGCCCGAAGATCTCCGGGGTCCCTTCGTTGCCTTTGACGATCACCAGCCGCCGGTAGCGGGGGCCGAAGATTTCGACATACTTTTGGACATAGGGCTTGTGAAAGACGCCGATCAGCGCCGTATCGCACCGCCCGGCGCCGGGGAGGCGCTCCAGGGTGTTAAGCCCCGTGCGGATGCCGAGCTTTTGGCGGATGGGGGTGAGGGATGAGAGCGGCGGGCAGTAGTCGGCGCGGTCGAAGTAGTGCAGGTTTGCGGGCAAAGAGAGGTGTCGGCATACGTCCCGCACCGTCACGCCCCTCTTGGCCGGTTGGAGCGCGCCCCCGCTGACGACCACCCGCAAATCGTGCTCGGCCAAAAGGGCGGCGGCATGGGGGAAGAGGTAGGGGTTGTCAACTTTGCCGTCAAAAGGATACCCCAGCTCCAGGCCGTTTTCGACCCTCTCGTGCCTTGAGTGGGTGTCGATGACCGCCAAAGCGGCGCGAAACTCTTCGACGCTTTCTGGTTTGAGGCGCCAGCCGAGCAAAAAGGCGGCGATCTGCTCCGGGGTCGCCTGTTGTGTCAGCATCTGCCCCATCGCGTCTTGCATCTCTTCGTAGCTTAAATCGCGGTTGTGCTTGGCGCCGGTACCGACGCATTTGATGTATTGAATAAACGTTTCAGACATGCTGTTTCCATCGTGATGGGCCCTCCCCATCCCGCCCGGTCGCGGCATGACCGGGCGGCTCCTTTCATCAATAGAGCCTGACGGCAAAGCAGTAGGCGATGATGAAAAGGATGAGAAGGGCATAGTTGAACATGTTGCTCCTTTGGAAGGGAGTTCCCCTCTCCCTCTCCTTATAACCGCCGAAATTCGGCAAAAAAAAAGGCGACGACCTGACAGCCGCCGCCTCTCCCTTCCGTCCGATGCCGCCGGACAGCGGGAGCAACATGTTCACGACAAAATTATACCATACTCTACGCGCCCATCATCTCCCGTTTGATCTCCTCAAGCCGCTCGATGCGCTGTTCGGTGGTGGGGTGGGTGCGGAAAAGGTTGGCGAAGCTGATATCTTTGCCCGTAAAGGGGTTGACGATAAACATATGGGCCGTTTCGGGTGTCGCTTCGGGCAAAAGACCCCGGGCGTTGTAGTTCTCCAGCTTCATCAAGGCGCTTTGGAGCCACTCGGGGTGGCCGGTGAGGCGCGCGGCCCCCTCGTCGGCCAAAAACTCCCGGCTTCGGCTGACCGCCATCTGAATGATCCCCGCCGCCAGCGGCAGAATGAGAGAGAGGATCAGCATGACGATGGGGTTGGGACTCTCCTCGTCCCGCCCGCCGCCGAAAAAGGCGCCAAACTGCATGATATTGGCGATCCACGCGATCGCCCCGGCGATGGTGGCGGCGATGGTACCGATGAGTATGTCGTAGTGGCGCACATGGCTGAGCTCATGGGCCAGCACCGCTTCGACCTCCTCTTCGTTGAGCAGCTCCAACAACCCTTCGGTGACCGCCACGGCGGCGTGTTCGGGGTTGCGCCCCGTGGCAAAAGCGTTGGGTACCTGCTCGGGGATGATGTAGACTTTGGGCATGGGTAGGCCCGCCTTGTCGCTCAGGCGCCGCACGATAGCCAGCAGGCCGGGGGCACTGCGCTCGTCAACCTCCACGGCGTTGTACTGGGCCAGGACCGCCTTGTCAGAAAAGTACCAGGCGTAAAAGTTCATGGCGCCGGCGATGAGCAGGGCGATCAGCATTCCGCTCTTGCCGCCGAAAATCCCGCCCACCCAGACCATCAGCAGGGTCATGAGGGTTAAGAGTATGACGGTTTTGACCGCTTCCATCTTTGCTTTTCTCCTTAAACTTTAGTCTTTTTCACTCAATATTATTATAAAACTTAACTAAAGTCAAGATGATTCGGGCAAAGTAATCGCCGCTTGAAAGATCACGCCGTCGATGCCCGCTTCGGCGACGGCCGTCATCTCCCGCTCCTCGTGAATCGGTACCAGGATTTTGGCGTCAAAGAGGTAGGTTTCGGCCATCTTCTGGATTGTTTGGGCCAAAGGCATCTCGGCCAGGATGTAGCGGGCGCGCAGGGCGTTGGCTTTGAGCGCGTCGGTAGGATTTTCGGCCATGACGCCGTAGGGCAGGTCGTGTTCTTGGCAGTGGCGTGCCAGCGTGACGGCCTGGCGGTAGGGGCCGAGCCAGAGGGTGGCATTAGGCGGCGTGTGGGCGATCTCATCGACCGATTCGACATAAAAAAGCGGCGCGAAGGGAATCTCGGGATGGCCCAGAATGATCATCACTTCACCCCCGCGCAAGCTTTGGAGCAGTAGTAGCGGCCCGAGACGATAATGGCTTCGTGATTGCTGACATAGGTGCCGCACTTCTCGCACGCCACCATGATCTCCTCATCGGGTTTTGCCTCTTTTCTTTTGGCCTCATCGGCCTTTTTTTGACGGTGCTCGGTGACCTGGGGCTTTTTGATAAGAAAAAACCAGACGGCCCAGATGATAGCGGCGGTAAGAAGAATTTTCAGCATGATTCGGCATCCTTGATAAAAAGATAGCGGCGCGGGCCGCGGGTGATGATCTCGTGCTCGCACGAAAGATTGGCGCGCTCCTCTTCGACCCGCTCCCCCTTGTAAAAGAGCAGGGAGGTTTCAGGCCCGATGAAGGGACGGCACCAGGCGATCAGCTCCCGGGTGCGGGTGACGGCCCGGGAGGTGATAAGCGCGAAAGGGCGGGGGGTGAGCGCTTCGACGCGCCTGGCCTCTACCGTCACCTTCTTGAGCCCCAGCTCCCTTGCCGCGTAGCGCAAAAAGGCGGCGCGCTTTTGCAGAGGTTCGCAAAGGGTGGTTTCGGTCTCGGGCCACGCACAGGCGAGCACCAAGCCCGGAAAGCCCGCCCCCGTGCCGATATCCAGCAGACTCTCGGGCGTGCGGGGCAGGAAGCTAAGCGGATAGAGCGAATCCTCCACCTGCGCTCTTACCGCTTCGCGGGTTTTGGCGCCGGTGAGGTTGTGGATGCGGTTCCAGTTCATCAGGAGGTCTATGAATTTTTCTACACGTCGCTTTGTCGCATCGCCTGGGGCAAAATTCTCTATTCTCAATTTTCCATTCTCCATTAAAACAGGTGCCCCATCTGCTCTTTTTTGACCTGTAGGTATTCTTCGTTGTGGGGGTTGGGCTCAACAATAATAGGCAGGCGCTCGACAATCTCAATCCCCTCCAAACTCTCGATCTTTTTGGGGTTGTTGGTGAGCAGGCGGATGCGGGTGATGCCGAAGTGGTCCAGTATCGTTTCGACCATCTCGTAGGTGCGCTCATCGGCCGAAAAGCCAAGTTGGTGGTTGGCGGCGACGGTATCTAAGCCCTGATCTTGCAAGGCGTAGGCGTTGACTTTGTTGAAAAGCCCGATGTTGCGCCCCTCCTGACGCAGGTAGATAAGCATACCCCCCTGGGCGTGGATGAAACGCAGGGCATACTCCAACTGCTCGCCGCAGTCGCATTTGCGACTGCCCAGCGCGTCGCCGGTGAGACACTCGGAGTGGACCCGTACCACGGGGGTGTCGGGAACGGGATCTGTAAAAAGCGCCAGGTGCTCTTTAAAACAGCCGTCGGGCAGATACTCTTTGAAAGATTGGATTTTAAAGGCGCCAAACCGGGTGGGCAGATTGGCGATATTGGATATTTCCACGCGCATAGGTGACTTTTCCTAAGTTTTTGGTAAAATATTCGCTTTCAATCGAGCGCGATTATACCATATACAAAGGTTTTGCCATGTTCGCCCGCTTTCGACGAAAGCGCCTCCATCCGGTTCTAAGAGACCTGGTACGTGAGACGGTTTTAACGCCTGATGATTTTATCTACCCCCTCTTTGTGCGTTTTGGCGAGGGGATCAAAAACGAGGTCGCCTCCATGCCCGGTGTTTATCAGATGAGCGTGGATGAGGCCGTCAAGGAGTGCGAAAACCTCAAAGCGCTGGGGCTTAAAAGCGTCATACTCTTCGGTATCCCCGATGTCAAAGACTCGGTAGGAAGCGACGCGCTGTGCGATCACGGCATCATCGCCACGGCGATTCGGGCCATTAAGCGGGCGCATCCCGATCTTTTGGTGGTAACCGATCTGTGCTTTTGCGAATATACCGACCACGGCCATTGCGGGGTGCTTAACCCCGACCTGCAAACGGTCGATAATGATATAACATTGCAAAACCTGGCCAAACAGGCGGTGGTTCACGCCAAGGCCGGCGCGGATATGATCGCCCCCAGCGGCATGATGGACGGGATGATCGAGGCGATCCGCGAAGGGTTGGACGATGCGGGGTTTACGCATATACCCATTATGAGCTACTCCACCAAGTTCGCCAGCGCCTGGTACGGGCCATTTAGAGACGTGGCCGAAAGCGCGCCAAGCTTTGGCGATCGGCGAAGCTACCAGATGGACCCGGCCAACCGCAGGGAGGCGATCTTGGAAAGCCTGGAAGACGAGCGCCAAGGAGCCGATATTTTGATGGTCAAGCCGGCGCTGGCCTATTTGGACATTATTCGCGACATTCGCTCAGCCAGCCGCCTGCCGCTGGCGGTCTATAACGTCAGCGGTGAGTACAGTATGCTCAAAATGGCGGCCAAGGCGGGGGTGATCGATTATGAGCGGGTGATGATGGAGACCCTGCTTGGCTTTAAACGGGCCGGCGCGGATATTATCATCAGCTACCACGCCAAAGAGGCGGCCCAAATTTTAAACGGATAAGAGAATGCGACACTTTTTGACACTCAAAGACTATACCAAAGAAGAGATTTTAGAGATTATCGACCTGGGGCTTCGCATCAAGGCCGAAGTCAAAGCCGGGCGCTTTACCCCCTATCTGCAAAACCAGACGCTGGCGATGATTTTTGAAAAGTCCAGCACCCGCACGCGGGTGAGTTTTGAGGTGGGCATCTACCAGCTCGGCGGTACGGGGCTTTTTCTCTCTTCGCGCGATATTCAGCTGGGTCGGGGCGAGCCCATGAAGGATACGGCCAGGGTGATCAGCCGGATGTGCGATATGGTGATGATCAGGACCTTTGAGCAGGAGAAGCTTGAGGAGTTCGCCCGCTTTTCAAGCGTGCCTGTTATTAATGGCCTGACCGATCTGTACCATCCGGTACAGCTGATGGCCGATTATATGACCATGATTGAGCACGGCAAGGCCGATAGCCCTGTCGTGGCCTGGGTGGGCGACGGCAACAACATGACCCACAGTTGGCTGATGCTGGCGGCCAAGCTCGGGTTTGAACTGCGCGTTGCCACCCCCAGAGGGTATGAATGCGACGAGACGGTCGTCGCCGACGCCCTGCGTTTTGCCGTCCAAAGCGGCGCGAAGATTCACTTCACCCACGATCCCAAAGAGGCGGTGGAGGGTGCCGACGTGGTGACGACCGATACGTGGGTCTCTATGGGTGAGGAAGAGGAGAAAGAGAAGCGTTTGCAAGATTTTGCCGGCTATACGGTCGACGGCGCCATGATGGCCCTGGCCAAACCGGACGCCGTCTTCTTGCACTGCCTGCCGGCTTATCGGGGCCTGGAGGTAAGCGAGGAGGTCTTTGAGGGGCCCCAAAGCGTGGTCTTTGACGAGGCCGAAAACCGATTACATGCCCAAAAAGGAGTGATGGTATGGCTCAATTCCAAACGATCCTGACGTTTCTGGCCGTTTTGGCGCTCACCAACGCCAAAGCCGCCATAGAAGCCAAATATGCCGACAGTAGCAAGTGTATGCCCTGTCACAAAACCATTACGGAGGATTGGTCGCGTTCCCTGCACGCCAAGTCTCACTTCTCCAAAAATGAGCTGTACGCCAAAATGCTGGAGTATACGGCGCGCAAGCGGCACAAATCGGTGGCGAGCCAGGAGATTCGCTGTGCCCAGTGTCACAACCCTCACGTCTCCGACGCGGTCAATGAGGAGGAGAAGTTCGCCGCCGCTTTCGGGCTGGATAGCGAAGAGGTGAAAAAGTCGATGAACAGCCGTTTTATCAAAGACGGCGTCAACTGTATTGTCTGCCATAACATCAAAAAGATTCATCTGTCCAAAAGTGCCGGTAAACGGGGGAAAGATACGATTGAATGGGGGCCTAACGACACCATGATCGGCCCTTTCAAAGATGCCAGATCACCCTACCATAAAACCGCTTACGCCCCCTTTTTCAAAAAAGACCCCAATAAGCTCTGTTTTGTCTGCCACTACAATGAACGAAGCGTTTACGGCACCATTATCGGCAGTACGGGGCCCGAATATGAGAAGAGCGGAAGTCAACAAACCTGTGTTGAGTGCCATATGGGACCGGCGGTTAAAGGCCATTCGGTACAGGTGCATCTAAAAAACAGCACGGCGGGCAAATCCAGAACCCTGCGCCATCACCTCTTTGCCGGGGTGCGTAACAGCGATATCGTAGCAAATGCCATTCGCATGGATTATAAGCAGGTGGGTCACAGGGTGACGGTGTATCTTAAAAACCTCGTGCCGCATAAAATCCCTACCTCTTTTGGAGGGCGAATGTTGCGGATAAAAGCGGTTTATAAAGGGGCGAAAGGGTATATCATAAAAGAAGACGAATATGACATTACAACCCGTTATTTAGATGAAGACGGTGAAGATACCGTACCCTATTTGGCCAAAAAAGTGGCATTTGATAACCGCCTCAAGCCCGGTGAGAAACGAAAAATTCGTTTTAACGCCCCGCGGGAGGCCAGAGAGGTGGATGTTATTTTGCAATACTATCTTGTGGCGCCGGAGTGGGCCAAGAAGTTGCGTATTAAAGATAACACCTTTAAGCGTCCCTATAAAATTGCGTCATTGCATATAGATTTATGAGTATAGATAAAAAAGAGGCTCAAAAACTGCATCATTTGCCTGTAGCCGAGCAGTTCAAGCGGATCGAAGGGGTCGCCAAGCGGCTGGGCGTGGCGGATCCCCAAAACCGCCCGGTTTTGCAACTTCGGCGGGGCGAGAAGGAGAATGAGCGGGTTTTGGAGCTTAAACGGGGCTCCTGGGATGACGCCGAGCCCTGGTTTGTCATAGACGAAGAGGGGCGCTTGATGGTGATGACCAGCGCCGAGTCGATGCAGGGGATGGTACACGCCGTACGCCATATGGGCGAAGAGGTCTTTAAGAGCCGTCTTGAAAAGGCGATTGCCCGGGAACTGCCTGTCGATTTTCATGATGTCTGGGCCGTGGCCATGGATAGACTGCGCCATAGGATTCAGGAGGGCGCAACCACCGCCGCGGTGGATCTTGGGGAGCTGGTGCGGCAGATTAAAAGAGACCATCCCAATCTCTTCTACTCTCTCAAGGATCTGGAGATTGAGGAAGAGGATTTCAAAGAGGCGGGGCTGTAAGTAGCTGTCGGGGTTTATCGGTTATTTATCGAAATTATGGGAAAATATCCCACTTTACTCCGGGAGCTCCCTTAGCCATGGCACAGATCGATTTTAAACAGTTTATCAAATACTCCAAACCCGGCCCCCGCTACACCAGTTATCCGACGGCCGTGGAATTTTCCGAATCCTTTACCTACGACGCGTACATCAAGCGCCTGCAAACGCGCGATAGCAAAAAACCGCTCTCCATTTACGTACACCTGCCCTTTTGCCGGAGCGCTTGTTACTTTTGCGGCTGTAACGTGGTCTTTACCTCCAAAGAAGAAAAGCTGAGCCGCTATGTCGAGTATCTTAAAAAAGAGGTAGAAATATTAAAAAGCGTCATGGATACCTCCTCCAAAGTGGTGCAGTTTCACTTCGGCGGCGGTACACCCACCTTTTACAGCGCCCATGAGCTTGATACGATCATGGGCTTTATCAAAGCGGCCTTCCCCAACTTCGCCAAAGGTGAGGAGGCGGAGATCAGCTGTGAGATCGATCCGCGTTTTTTCAACGAAGCGCAGATGAAGGTGCTCAAAAAGCACGGCTTTAACCGCATCAGCTTCGGGGTACAGGATTTTGACCCAAAAGTGCAGGAGGCGGTGCACCGTATTCAGCCCTACGACATCACCAAATCAGCGGTGGATCTGGCCAGAAAATACGGCATCAAAAGCATCAATATCGACCTAATCTACGGCCTGCCCTACCAGACGCTGGAGAGCTTTAAAAAGACGCTAGAACTGGCCCACAGCCTCGATCCCGACCGGTTGGCCGTGTTTAACTACGCCCATGTGCCGTGGCTCAAGAAAACGATGCGAAAGCTGGATGAGACCACCATTCCCAGTCCCGACGTGAAGTTGGCTATTTTGCAGTATACCATCGACTACTTTACCTCCAACGGCTATCAGATGATCGGGATGGATCACTTCGCCAAGCCCGACGACGAGCTCTTCAAAGCCATTGACAAAGGGGAATTGCACCGCAACTTTCAGGGCTACACCACCAAAGGGGGCGTGGACCTGCTGGGGCTGGGGCTCACCAGCATCGGTGAAGGGGAGGATTACTACGCCCAGAATTTCAAGGAGATGGCACCTTATGAAACAGCGATCGACGCAGGCAGGCTTCCCTTTTGGCGCGGCGTGGAGCTAAGCGAGGACGATCGCGTTCGCAAAGCGGTGATTATGGAGCTCATGAGCAACTTCAAGCTCGACATCAGGCGGATCGAAAAGCAGTTTGGCATCGATTTTGCCGACTACTTCGCCGACGCATTGGAACAACTTGCGCCGATGGTCGATGAGGGGCTGGTGAAGATTACCGACCGAAAGATCGAAGTCTCCCAAACCGGTACCCTGCTCATTCGCAACATCGCCATGCCCTTTGACGCCTATATGCAAAAGCACGCCCAAAGCCAAAAGACCTTTAGCAAAACGGTGTAAGGATACGCCATGTTCAACTACACTTCCGTCAGCGACGCCTGCATCAAGTGCGGCAAGTGTGTGCCGGTGTGCACCATTCACCAGGTTCACCCCGACGAGACCACCAGCCCCCGGGGCTTTATCGATCTGCTGGGGGCCCATGAGCGGGGGGAGCTGAAAATTGATAAAACGGCCAAGGATATTTTTGAGAGCTGTTTTCTTTGCACCGCCTGTACGGAGGTCTGCCCCAACAGCCTGCCTACCGATATGGTGATTGAAGAGGTTAGAAAGGAGATTGCCGACAAGTTTGGCATCGCATGGTATAAGCGGCTCTTTTTCTTTTTGCTTCGCCATCGCAAGATCATGGATATCGCCAGCAAGCTGGGGTATGTCTTTCGCACCTGCGCGCTAAGCGACAACGAAACATACGGCGGCATGACCCCAAAGTTTCGATTGCCCATTGTCAAAAAAGATCGCCTTCTGCCCAGCATGGCTTCGACTTCCATTCTGAACAGTTATGACGAAGAGCTCGATCACGGCGGCAAAGGGCGGGTGGCCATCTTTATCGGTTGTCTGGCCAACTACAACTACACCGGCATCGGTCATTCGTTGGTGAAGATTCTAAAGGCGTTGGAGATTGACGTCTTTTTTGCCAAAGAGCAAAAGTGTTGCGCCGCACCCGCTTACTTTACCGGCGATTTTGCCACCGTGGAGGCGCTAAGCAAACAGAATATCGCGTATTTTGAGAGCTTTATTGACGAGGTGGACGCCATTATCGTGCCCGAGGCGACCTGCTCGGCCATGATCAAGCACGATTGGGCGGTCTTTTTCAAAAATCGCGGGATGCACGATTGGGCCGAGCGGGCCAAGCGGCTCAATAAAAAGATCTTCATGGCTACCGAGTGGCTGGCCAACCACACCGAACTGCCCGAGCTTTTAAAACAAAAGGGTGCCGCCAAGGATCTGCTGGTCACCTACCACGACCCCTGCCACGCCAGAAAAGTGCAGGATATCTGGCAAGAGCCCCGGGCCCTTTTGCAGACAAACTACCGCTTTGTCGAGATGCGCGATCCCAACCGCTGTTGCGGCTTTGGGGGCGTGACGATGCAGACCGAAAAGTTCCACCTGGCCGAAGCGGCGGGCAAGCCCAAGGCGGCGATGATTGACGAAAGCGGCGCGGACGTGGTGGCGGCCGAGTGTAGCGCGTGCCGCATGCAGCTTAGCCACGCGCTTTACAAAAACCGAAGCAAAGCGGTCTTTAAAAATCCCATCGAGCTCATCGCCGAGGCGCTGGAGGAGAGTGATGCGTAAGGTGTTGTGGCTGTGGCTTGCGGTCGTGTGGCTGCTGCAAGGGTGTGCGGGCAGTGGGGCGTCGCAGGAAGCTGTGGATTGCGAAACAAAGCTCTCCGCAAAGAGCTGGCGGCTGGTGATGTTTGATAATGATCCCGTCACCCTGACCCCGCCCGTGACTTTGCGAATAGCCA
>Ga0256843_1000285_pt1 | contig 43747 bp, 41 predicted proteins | sample AlvinellametaG_FD_191572 | JGI IMG/M metagenome (GOLD analysis project Ga0256843, IMG submission 191572) | Pompeii worm associated microbial communities from hydrothermal vent at the East Pacific Rise, Pacific Ocean - Alvinella | ecosystem: Host-associated > Annelida > Integument > Unclassified ...
AAGAAGCCTTCTATTAATTTTTCTCAAAATGAACGAGATTTGTTGCTCTTAGCTATTGAAAAGAATACTCAAAAGTCTGATTTTAAGGGGATTGTGTTGTTATAAACTTTGTCGAACTCAGGTTATTCGATTATTACTAAAATATCTAAGTCATACACCATAACAAGACCATATTATACTTATATATCTAAATTTTTAAATACTTATTTCTTTTTGTAACTTTTTTAATAGTTCTTATTGAAGTGTATTAAATTAATCAACTATATGTAAAATAGGCTTCAGTCGATACCATGTTAAACTCTCCTGATTACAAACTCCTCCAAAAAGAGGGAATGAACAAATGTGACGCGATGCTTGAATCGATTAAAATCCGAACCCGACCTGTGCTAATGACCGCCTTTGCAGTCTCGGTGGGCATGCTACCTGTCGCACAAGGTTCCGCTATCGGGCTAGAGCGACTTGCACCTCTTTGAGCGGTGGCGATTGGTGGGTTGGTTGTGGGGACTTTGATGACCTTGATTTTTATTCCGATTGGGTTTATCTGGTTGGTGGATGAGAAGGCGGTTATTGAGGAGGATTAGGCTATTGTTCTTCTCTTTTTATTGGTTACTTTTTTCCATTTTGCTCTAGAGTGTACTCTTTGCCTTAGAACAACGAGGCTTTATGAAACAAATACCAAAAAAAGGCATTTCTCTCCTAAAAAACGTAACAAAATATATTTATATATGTTATAATTTACGTTTAATTTGAACAGGAGAAATATGATGGGAATGTTTGATCTTATTATTTTTGAGAAGCCCATACGATGTGAATGTGGGCACCGCATTGAATCGGCTCAGACCAAAGTTTTTGCTTCATCGATGGAGACCTATCGGGTAGGAGATCTGGTCTTGGGGACATCGATTATTTCGTTGGAGAAGGATTGGGTCTACTGCGATCGATGCAGTGTACCTATTGAGTTTTATATCGCGTGTGCGTATGGGATCTATTTGGGTGTTTTTGAGCGTTATCGTGCAGGAAGAGAGGCGATAGAGCGTTTTGGGATGGAGCAGTTATTGCAGTTTTATGTGCGTAAAAGCATGCCCTCTAATGAGGTCGTAGGGGAACCCCCTTTGGAGTTTATGGAGCGGTTGGTGCATTTTTACGATACGCCAAATCCTCAAAAAGAGGGGCGGTTTGCACTGTATGATTTTACCGAAGCTACCCCTTTGGAGGCGATCAAGAACTACCTCAAAAAAGATAGGTTAGCACGAACAATTAATCATCTCTACGCAGAGCGGGCAATTTTGGACATCGAGTATAAGGTGATGGATGAGAATCTTATTGAGATTTATAATGCTGAGATTCAAGAGCATCTGAAACGGGATGTACTGTTTCGTCTAATTAGTGTTCGGGATCGAGAGACGTTTCCACCTGAGGATAATCTCTTGGTTAGTTATCGGCGGTTGGATGAAGAGGAGGTCCTCTCCAAAGTGCAGGAGTGGCTAGATCATCACCGTGTTTCTCTTCAAGTAGCACTGGCTTAGAGGAGTGATTTTAGTTCCCCACTCTCGACCTCTCGAATGTAGATGGCACGGATTTTCTGAGGATATTTTTGGTGTAGGGTCTTGTAGACCTTGGCATCTTTTTCCCCACTGTCCCCAAAACAGATCCATTGAATATGGGGATAGAGTCGGATAAGCTCTTCTATCTTTTCAAGTTTGTAGCGAAGTTGATCAAAGAGCGGATCAGGATTGGCTCCGTGGGCTTTTTTAGTAATGAGGGTACGTTTGGGAAAGTGGTGATGGTTTAAAAAGTCATGAATACTGCCATAGAGTTGTCGGGGGGAACCTCTTACAAAAAAGAGTGGTGTTTTGGGATGGGCTTGGGTGATTTGTAGGATTTTATCACGGACCTCTTTGACCAAGGTTCGTTGTTTGTAGTTTTTAAAGAGTAGATTTTTGATGAGATCCAATGTATTAGTAACCCCTGATATAATAACCGTATCATCAAAATCGGAGATAATACCCACCTCAATAGAAGCCTCCACAATAAAGGCGGAAGCGTGAATGGTAACATTGTACTCATCAAGGTGAAGCATAATGTTTTGATGGGGTTTCCATGGGGCATGTGGATTGTGGATTTGAAATCGAAAATAGCCCTCATCGTCGCTAATAGTGTGATACTGCTCCTCTTCAATGATTAGGGTAATGGGGGTGGTCTCGATCTCATCATTAATGAGTTGTTTGAGTTTTCGCCAACCGTTAACCAACCATGAGTCCATCAGGGAGGAGGGGCGAAAGCAACGCTCTTCTAAAATACGCCCCTCCACAATGATCTCGTGAGGATTTCCATAGCAGGTTTGTAACTGTATATCCGCTTCTGAAGCCAAAAGAGGCGTAAGGGTGAATAGGGTTTGTAAGGATTTTTTCATACAGAGATTATAGCAGGGAAATGGTTTGAGTCCTTTGAGGGGGAATAGTGTGGGGTCATTGGTAGATCTCTATCGATTCTCTTGATGACTCTTAGCCATTCAAGTCAACTCTATCAATAGAGATGATACTATTATAAAAATAAACCATTTTTTGAGGTATCGTGTATGTATTTTAAATATCTATTCTGGACCACTTTACTCGTTGGCACATTAAATGCGGATGTATTGGGTGAGGTGGTTGAACGGGGGAAGTCTCTCTATCATGGGGTCAAAGATAAAGGGACATCGATCTACCGTCACATCACGCATGAGGAGTCCGATGAGGAGCGACGAACCAGAGAGTTTGAAGAGATCTGGAATCGAATACGGGGTAAGCTGGTCGATGGGTCTGAACTCTATAGTCAAAAAGAGAACGCACCGGAGCATACCTTTTTCTTTGGTGAGGATAAAGAGGACATACAAGAGGATATTGACGTATTACTTAATGATATTATTGCTCTGTTGCTCAATGAGGATCTGCTTGCGTATCAAGAGGAGATTGAGGAGATTAATGCCAAGATTGATGAGAGTGAGCTTAAACTTGCTGAGTACAAAGAGGAGCGAGTGGGAGCACCAATCAAGAGCATGGTGCATACCACCAAATCAGATTACGATCAAAAGATCAAAGATACCCAAGATGAGATCGTTATTCTAAAAAATCGTATTCATCACGTTGAAGAGCATCTCAAAGAGCGTTTTGCTCAATTGGGAGTGGTCTTGAGTACGGAGCAGATAGAGGTGTTGCTCTCACGAGCCGATGGTCATGATATTATTCAGCTCTCTTTGGTGATTGATGTGCTTAAACAGATCACCAATCAGATCTTGGGATTGATGCGAGAGAGTGGGGAGGATCTTTTACAGGCAAAGCGTTATTATGGAATGCATTTGGTCTCCTTGGCATTGGTGGTGCATTTGCAACAGCAGTACATTGATCGGGTTAATGCGCTCTATCTTCCTAAAATTAAGGCAATCATTGCCAAAGCTGAAGCGATGATGGATCGGACCAATCAACTCATTGATCAGGAGCAAGATCCTCAACGTCAAGCGATCTATCACGCCAATCTTCGTGCTCAAGCGTTTACGCAAAAAGTGGCGCGCCTTTACAGTGAAGAGTTGATCCGTTCACGTGATCGAATGCAGGTAGCGCAACATCAGACGAAAAAAAATCTGCAAGTTGCGGAGAATACCTTTGCAACGGTTTCACTGAGTTCAGGACTCTATAATCTGATTGCACAGAGTCAAATGATGTTTGATAAGATTAGCCGTATTCAGATTCCGGAGATTGTTCCGTTTGAGAATCTTCAGATGGAGCAAAAATACAAAGAGCTCACCAAACAGATACTCAAAGAGCGGGGTTAGAGAATGAGAAAAATAGTATGGTTAGGTCTGTTTTTGAGTCTGTTGAGTTGGGGTGATGAGAAGAGGATGCTTTTTTATGGGAACTGCATTGCCTGTCATGGTGAATTGGGTAGACGGGTTGCTCCTTCCCTTCATGAGGTGAAGGGGTATTATCTCTTGAAGTATCCTCAAAAAGAGGATTTTGTAAAGGAGATGGTACATTGGCTTCTCTCTCCTAATGCAGAGCGTGCATTGGATCAACCCGCCTTGAAAAAATACAATCTCATGCCCTATCTTGCCATTGATGCGCAGACCTTAAGAGAGATTGCGACCTATATCTATGAGAGTGATGACTTTGGGGTGGCAGATGGATTGGACCGGTAATTAATGAGGAGAGTTTTGGCGTATCTTTTTGGGGGGATTATACTGGTTTTGCTCTTGGGAGCTTGCAATGCAAAACCGGTGATTGACGGGGTTGCTTCGGATAAGTTGCGATTGGTCTGGAACGATGATCCTACGACAACCATGACCCTTGCTTGGAATCAGCGATGGGGGGAGGGGGTGCTCTATTATGGTGAAGATCCCAAACATCTAACCCCACAGAGACCACAACGTCAGGTACATTACCGAGGGATGAACAATACCTTTGCCCGTTTACGTAATCTCTTGCCCAATCATCGATACTATTTTCAGGTCTGCACGCAAGGTCAATGCACGCCATTGAGCTATTTTAAGACCGCTCCTGTAGGGGTAGAGCCCTTCTGTTTTGTGGCAGGAGGTGACTCACGTTCGATTCCAGAAGGACGTATACGGGGCAATCGGCTGGTTGCGAAGATTCGTCCTCTTTTTGTGTTGCATGGTGGGGATTTTACCAAGCATGGTGATGCTCATGAGTGGCAACGTTGGTTGGATGAGTGGCAGATGACGCGGAGTGATGATGGGCAGATGTACCCACTGGTTATCACCCATGGCAATCATGAGAATCGTGATCACTTGATGCTTAATCGTCTCTTTGATGTGCCCAATCCATGGGGCTATTTTCAACTGAACTTTAACCTGCTTTCACTCTATGTACTCAATACGGAGCTTGAGCCTAATGTTGGTTGGTTTGATCTGCGTGCCAAAGGGGAACATCCCAACGAGATCTATCAGCGATGGGACGAGCAGACTCACTGGCTCGATGAGGCACTTCGCATTGATCCACATCGTTGGAAGGTACTCTCCTACCATCGACCATTGCGACCTCACCGTGCAAGTAAACCGGAAGGACGGTTGCGTTATCTTGATTGGGCACCACTTTTGTATCGGTATGGGGTTAAGCTGGCTATTGAGTCAGATTCGCATCTGGTGAAGTACACTCAACCACTTAAACCAGACCTTTTAGGAGAAGAGGGGTTTGTGGTGGATAAGCAAGGGACTACCTTTATTGGAGAGGGGAGTTGGGGGGCACCAACCCGTGCCAATGATGATGATAAGTCATGGACCTTAGCAAGTGGTAGCTTTTGGCAGTTTAAAGTCATTGGTGTCTCTGCTTCCTCACTGAGTATCTATACCGTTAAGTTTGGAGATGAGGTGACCCCGTATGACCCTAAAGAGGTAGAGAGCTTAAGTGCCATGGATCGTCAAGCCAATCCTCTCCGGCTTCCAGCACATCTGGATCTTTGGAGAATCCCTAATCGAGGAACACTTTTGGAGCTTCATTAAGGCGCTAGATCTCTTTCTTGGGTTTCTCTTTTAAAATTATCGATAAAAAAATAACATTTTTTAATAAAATTAAAGTATTTTATTACCATTTTATGTTAAAATGTTATTAATTATTAAAAAATATTTGAGGAGCTGAGATGAGCGCAACAATGTATCGACCAACAACTTATGAGCAACCCCTAAATCAATCCACAACGGCTACCTCAACAGAGACTCTCTGGTTATCAGGATTGACGTATCGATGTGACTTTATGCCCGAGCAATGTACGTGGGAGGAGGCAAAAGCCTATCTTGAAACCTTAAATCAAAAGAGTTCCCAACGTTGGCGACTTCCAACGTTAGCAGAGTTAGAGCGACTTTTGACTCCCACTGCTCAACAGAATCTTCGAGGAGATCGGCACCATATCATCAAACGTTTTTTAGATTGCATGCCTCAAGAGAGTATCTTTTGGAGCAGTACCAAAGAGAACAGCATGGGGGTTTGGGTGGTAGACTTTTCACGGGGATACTACTGTCTTCGGGATAAAACAAGTAAACAGTATCTTTTGTGTGTCTCTGATAGCAAACTGGCGTAAGGAGAGGATGTTATAATATGCTCCTGATCAAAAGGAGCTAAAGCATGAGACATTATCTCTATAAGTTTACGGTTATGACCTCCCCGTGTGAAGTGCATATCTATCATCAGGATGGGATCCTTGCACAGAAATTGGCTTCAGATATTTTGGTTCGGGCAAAAGCCTTGGAGAAGAAATATAACTTTTACGATCCCCACTCACTGCTCTCGCAGATAAATCAGCGAAAGGTCAAGCAGTTGGACCGTGAAACCAAAGAGCTTCTGCATCGGGCAAAACTCTTTTATGCAAAAAGTGAGGGAGTTTTTGATGTTACCATGGGGACACTCGTCGCTTCTCGTCGGCATGCTTCAGTGGAGGCGGTGGAGGAGGCTGTTGCTAGGTTGATCCCTTTTGTGGGAGTGGAGCATTTTAAACTTCAGCGGGATCAGATTCAGTTTGATAATCCCTATACGCAGATTGACTTTGGAGGTTTAGTCAAAGAGTATGCGGTGGATCAAGCCGTTAAAATTCTTAAAAAAGCAAAGGTGACATCAGCACTGGTCAATTTTGGAGGAGATATCTATGCGTTAGGAGAAAAGCCTAAGGGGGACCCCTTTGTTATTGGGATTAAAAATCCTCATGACCCCCGTAGGTATATAGCACAAGTACCCTTGAAAAACCGTGCGTTGACCACTTCCGCTTCTTATGAGCGAAATCGACAGATTGAGGATCGGAACTATTCTCATATTATTGGAACAGCTCCGTTGCAATCGAGGGTGATCTCTGCTACGGTTCTTGCCCCCTCAGTGGTGGAGTCTGGGGTCTTCTCCACGGCATTAATGATTAAGCCTTCATTGAGGCTTCCGTTTGAGAAGCTTTTGATTGATGAGGATTTGGTTATTCACCATTAGGTATGGGTAGGATGGCTTACCATCCACCGCCCATGCCCATACCGCGTCCTTGTCCTCTTCCTTGACCGCGACCACCGCCGTGACCACCTCGCTCATTTTGAGGGTATTCGGGGTGACAGTATTGGCTTCCAAGCGAACAACACCCTTGTGAAATGCCCAACTGTTTAAGTCCTCGATCAAATGCCCAGTAGTGGTTGTAGCTTCCTTTGCGTAAGAAGTCAAACGTTTGCAGTACATCTTGGGCGTTGGCACGTTGCGCCTCGGCCATGTATTTATCGAGATCATCAATATCGGTTACCTCAACCATACATCCTACCTCAAGGGCATCTTTTTGTGATCGAATACCTTTTGCGTAAAGTTGGTTATAGAGGGATTGAATGTGGCTATCTTGATAGCGACCCGCTTGTTGGTAGGGAGTGGGTACTACACCATAACGCTCGGCTAAGGTCTTGACCGCATCGATGTGTCGTCCTTCCGAGTTTGAAGCGATTTTGGAGAGTTGTTGAACCGGTTGACGTTTATAGATCGCTTGGTAGACCTCTTTGGCAAGACGCTCCTCTTCGTACATGTAGGCTAGAGAGTGCTTAACCGCTTGGTTTACACCACCGCTTTGGGTACTTGTGGAGGTATTGGTGTACTTGGCATTACTTGAGGAGCTAATGGGTTGATTGTTGTATCGACCGTAACTGGTACTTTGTTCACCTTGAGCATTGTTGACACATCCTACCATGGTCAAGAGGGTAAAGAGCAGTGTGGATCGAAGTAGTTTAGTGTTCATTTTTAAAATCCCTTTCAATGTTTTTTATTTCTTAGGATAGCAAAGCAATATTAACGCTATATTACCCTTAAGCTTTTTTGAAAAAAAAATCCTTCTTTTTGATTAATTTTTAACTTTTTTTATTGAAAAATAACCAAAAAAAGTATTGTGAGTTAACATATTGTTAATATAAAGGGGGTATAATATTTGTTCAATTTTTTTGATTAAAAGGATCTATTGTATGTTCAAACAGACATTAAGTATTTTTACACTGATGACATTGGTTAGCGTTGGTGGTATGGCACGTGCAGGACATAGCACGCATGGACATGGAGGAGTGAGCAGTTCACAAGTGCGTTCAACCTCAACCACCATAACCCAAACTTTAAGCACTGCACAGGCTGAGGGATTAATTTTTATGGCAGAAGAGGAGAAGATTGCACGCGATGTCTATACCCATCTTGCAAAAACATGGGGGGCTCGTGTTTTTACAAATATTATTCCTTCGGAACAGCGACACATGGACTCAATCGAGGGGCTTTTGGTACAACATGATCTACCTGTTCCTAGCACCATGGACCAAGAGGGGGTCTTTGAAAATGAGGAGCTACAATCGCTTTATGATACATTAATTGCCATGGGTGATAGCTCATTGAGTGATGCTTTTGAGGTGGGAGTAATGATTGAGGAGAAGGACATTGAGGATTTAAGTGCTCTGTTGCAAGATAGTGAGATCAGCAGTGATGTGGCACGGGTCTACAATCAACTGCTTTCAGCAAGTTACAACCATCTCGATGCTTTTAATCGAGAATTAGCTCAATAAATACGCCCCAAAAGAGGCAAGGAGAGGTTAATCTTCTGGATACTCCGGATGGCAATACTCCTCTCCGACACCACAGCACCCTTCACTCACTCCACGATCTTTTAGCCCTTTATCAAATGCCCAGTAGTGGTTGTAGCTTCCATCACGTAAAAAGTTAAAGATCTCAACAACATCCGGAGCATCGGATGTGAGGGCGAGATAGCGATTCAGATCTTCGACATCCGTTACTTCGACCATGCACCCCACGGCTAACGCATCCTCTTGGGACTGCATGCCTTTGTCATAGAGTATATCGTAGAGGGATTGTACCTCCTCCACAGGAAATTGACCATTGCCATACTGTGCTAAACTGAGGGCATCGTAGGGGGGCATGGTCTCTGGATATTGGGTAATGTTAAGATCATATTTGATGGCGAGACGGTTCATCGCATCTACGTGTTCGATTTCAGAGTTATTGGGAATGTTATAGAGTTGTTTGATACCAAAGAGGGCATAAAGGTTTAAATAGAGTTCCCGTGCAAGTTTCTCTTCGCTATACATATACGCGATGCTCTCTTCTATTTCGGGGGTAAGAGTAGATTTGGGAAGATTAATGGCATCATCAACGATGGTACTATTATCTCCACCGGATCTTTTACCCTTATGAGCACCTTTTCCTTCACCCCCGCAGGCACTGAGGCTAAAAAGTAATAGAATAAAGAGTAGTATTGATTGTTGTTTCATTGCATGGATCCTTGAGGATATAATTTTGGATTTATTGTAATCAACTTTTATTACCTTTATATTAACTTAAGCAAAAAGGGCAATGGTTTTCTGTTAATAAGTAATGTTGAGGTAATATTAACATAATATAATATTATTACTATTATAAAAGAAACTGATAATGGAGCCTCCCATGTACCGACTATTACTTCTGGAAGATGATATTACTTTGGGTAAAAGTTTAACCAAATATTTACAAAAAGCAGACTACGAGGTTGACTGGGCACGAGATGGAGAAGAGGCATTGACATTAAGTTATGAGCAGAAATACGCGCTCTATCTTTTTGATATTAATGTCCCCTTAATTAATGGGATTGATCTTTTAGGAGAGCTTAGAGAAGCTGAAGATTTTACCCCCACCATTATTATCTCTGCATTGACGGATATTCAGAGTGTTACGGATGGATTTATTGCAGGAGCTGATGACTACCTCAAAAAACCGTTTGATCCTGCTGAGTTGTTGGTTCATATTCGCGCTAAGACCGGAGAGCTTAAAAAACGTATTCTTTTTCGGGAGTTTGAGATTGATATTCAAGGAAATCAGATCTTGAAAGATCATGAACCGCTCTACGTCGGAGAGGTGCAAAAACGACTCTTTATCTCTTTGGTACAACACTACCCTAATCCAGCTACCAAAGAAGAGCTCTTGGATCTCTTAGAGAAACCAACGGATTTGGCACTGCGGGTGAATATGACCAAAATGAAAAAGTTATTGGGAATTGAGGTGAAGAGCATTCGTGGACTTGGCTATAAAATAGCCTAAGTCCACTGCAAACCTTAACGGTTACGTGCGGAGGGGTGTCCGACGTTTTTGACGGTTCGTTTAAAAATACATCCATTCATAAGTCCTAAAATAAGTACAGCGGTGATAATTTTTTTTGTCATCTTAATATCCTTTATTATAAATTTATTATTGAAAATAGAATCCCAGTGCTAGTGCCAAGGAGTTATCATACGAGTAGTCATCAATGGCGTAGGTGTAGGAGGCGGTGGCAAAAACATTTTTACTAAATCGATAACTGTTAAACCATGTGATTCCCTCTTCCGCTTCACCATCGGGATAGATGGAGCCGGTGTAGTTGTAGGAGAGTGCGGTATAGAAATTGGAACTGATGGCGTACCCTGTTCCCAAGGAGAAGGAGCTATAATCCTCATAGTCTACCGTATCGCTGTCTCCACTGATGGTGTATCCATAATACGCAAAAAGATCATGTTTTGGAGAGAGGCGATAGTTGTAATTCATCGAAGCAAAATAGTCGTTATCTCGAGACTCATCATTGGTGCTAGTAGTCTCTTGGGTGACCGATTGGCTAAAGCGACCGGACCCTTGGAGTCGACTAGTGACCTCGGTGGAGGAGGTTGTATCGTCCACAATTTTGCTCCCAACAGAGAGCTTAAGGTTACTTTTGGGCAAGGCAAAGGTATAGCCCGTACTGATATAGATATCACTGTCGCTGTCTGAATTGTCTTCGGTGTTACTGCTTTTGGTGGTCAGTTGGGCATTGGAGATCGAAAGATCCCACTTACGGTAACGGTAGTTGGCGTAGAGGTTGAGGTAGTTTTCATCGTCGTACTCCTCATCGGTTCGAAAGGTATTTCCAATTTTTAGGGTTAAGGCTCCCCAGTAGGGATGGTAGGGTTTTTTTGCTTGTTCATTGACGGCACACCCTTGTTTGTTGACCAACTCATCAAAGGGGGTATTAGGACAACGGTCAAATTGATCGGCTACACCATCAAGGTCTCCATCTTGAAAGGCAGATGCCATGGCTGAGAACAGCAAAAAGATCAGCGGTATGGAGGTATAACGCATGGTAAATCCTTTGGTTAAATCTTGTACTTCTTTAGTCATATAATATAGTTTTAATGTGAACGCAGTATGAATGTAGTCTGAAATATCAGAGCATTCACAAGGGAAGAATGAATGCTCTTTGAAGGAGTTATGCGTCGTTATCTATCTATCTATTTTATCGGTTATGCATGCCCTGAGCACCTCCTAGTCGGGTTGTTGGCGTGGTCATTGTTGAGGTACTTTGAAGTTGTTGTCCCATACCACCTTGTCCCGCATGGCTTGCCATTTGGGCTGTTTGGTTGGTTTGAAACTCTGTCTCATCGATCACACCATCACCGTTGGTATCAAGATCAGCAAGGGTCGGAGCACTGTCGCTGTTAAGGAGTAATTTCCCTGCGGCAGCGTTGCTTGCTTGTCGATCTGCTTGAGCAGCATCCAACTCGGCTTGGGTAATTTTTCCGTCACCATCTTGGTCGATATCGGCAAACGTTGGAGGTGTTGCTCCACCACCCATACCACCAGTAGCTTGACGAGAAGCGGTAAAGGCTGCTCTCTCCTCTGGTGTCATGGTAGCAAGACGACTTTGCATCTCGGCTCTAAAATCAGCTTGATCTTCAACGGCGACTGTACCGCGTAAGGCGATCAGCTCTTCAGTAGTCATTGAAGAGAAATCCGTTGCCATTAAACCTAAGGTCAAAACCCCAATGGTTAAGAGTGTTTTTTTCATGGTCGATCCTTTTTTATACAATTTTGTCTAAAGGTTTAACCCTTTAGCTGTTGTAATGATAACGCCCCTTTGTTACTTTTTTGTTACTTAACGGCTGATGCCAACTCCGATGGAGATCTTGTTCATGTGTTGGTCGTAGTTGATCAGACTCTCTCCGTATCCATTAAAGGTCTTAACATAAAAAAAGAGATCATTCTCGTCCCGTGCGGGTAGAGGATGGGTATAGGTAAACTCCACCGCACTGGTAGCATGGACAGGATTACTGCGCAGTTTAAGTTTAAAGAGGTGTTGATCATAGGGCAACATAAAGGTGAGCGCCCCATGTCCCATGTAGTCCAAGAGGTTGGGGTTATAATCTTTGGCATCGGGAGCACGGTACCAGAGTTCAAGTTCGGTGATGAGGTTTTTGTACTGAAGATAGCTGGCAACACTCAGGCGGTTCCAACTGCGTTCGTAGATGCCTCCACGTCCATTGGATTGGTGAATGGCAGAGAGTTTAAACCCTTTGATAAAGCTACGTCTTAAAAAGGTCTTATAGGTAGGAACCTTTACAAAGATCTCAGGTTGATAGTTGGACTCACGGAAAAAAGCGGACTCAGCATAGAGTTGCCACCATGAGCGTTGGGTGTATCCAAAACTGTAAATCTCTCCCAAGCCTAAAAGGTTGGAGGAGAAGTCATAGCGAATACTTACTTGAAACTCCGTTTCAAGGTTTTTGGCATCATGGGTGCCGTTGTCCGCAAAGTTACTCCCGTAGAGGTAGCTTATGGGAAGAAAATAGTTCTCACGGTAGGCATGCAGGTTAAAGTCGCTCTTAACAATGCGTGAAATGGTTGTTTTTGCGCTTCCATTGATCTCATCAAGTGAAGCGATCATTTTTTGCTTGCTCTTTTCAATATCGCCAAGTGAAACGCCCAAGAGCATGGCACAGCTGGTGGTTAATAGTATTAGGTATCGCATCAATAGAACCCCTCTCTCTGAATAGATCTATTATATCATGGAAGTATGAACGCTAGATGAACCATAACTCTACTGTTTTTTTGTTATAATGCCGTCTAAATTTATAAAAAAAGGACAGATATATGAAAAAAATTATCTTGGCACTGGTATTAATCTTTGTTATTATTCAGTTTATCCCGTATGGAAAAGATCACACCAATCCAGATGTGTTAGCGGAGCCTCAATGGGATAGCCCAAAAACCAAAGAGCTCTTTATGAAGGCATGTGGGGATTGTCACTCCAATGAGACCAAATGGCCATGGTACAGCCGTATTGCTCCCCTCTCTTGGTCCATTTTCCATCATGTCGAGGAGGGGCGAGAGCACTTTAATGTCTCCATGTGGGGTAAACAGGAGAAGAATAAAGGAGATGAAGCGGTTGAGGAGTTAGAAGAGGGTGATATGCCACTAAAATCGTACCTCTTAGCCCATCCGGAAGCACGACTCTCAGATGCGGATAAGAAGCTTTTGATTGAGGGGCTCAAAAAGACCTTTGGCGAAGAGAAAGAGGAGCATCACGACTAAAGCGTTGAGCGTTAGAGGTCGGGAAAAATTCACATGTAATTCATAGAGTCTGGCTATACTTTCACTTAAAAAAATTTAAAAAAAGGATTTTTAAGATGGAAACAACCGCTGAACAGACCGTGGATAAGGCATTGAATCATGCTCAAAAACGTAAAATATCACTCTACTCCATTGGGGTGAACTTTCTTCTCTCATTGATTAAAATCGTGGGGGGAAAACTCTCAGGAAGCGCTGCATTGATGGCAGACGGGATCCATTCACTCTCGGATCTTGCTGCATCAATGAGCGTCTTTGTGGGGATTACTATCTCCAACAAAAAATCAGAAACCTTCCCATTTGGACTCTACAAGGTTGAAAATCTAGTCGCACTCATTAGTGCATTTGCCATTTTTATTGCCGGATACGAGATTGCTAAGGATGTCTTTTTTGGTGAGAGCATGGTGATTAAGAATCTTCCCATTGCGCTTGCTGTTTTGGCATTAACCGCCTTGATTACGTACCTCTATTCGCGTTGGGAGAAGAAGATGGCAATAGAGCTCAATTCGCCAAGTCTCATGGCCGATGCGGAGCATATCAAAGTTGATTTTTATACCGCATTGGTGGTATTAGTTGGGGTATTAGGGCAATATTTTGGGTATCCCATTGTTGAGAAGATTGCCGTTGCGGTCGTGGTGTACTTCATTTTCCACAGTGGTTTTGAGATTCTAAAAGAGGCAATTAAAGTCTTGCTTGATGCCTCCATTGATGCCGATACGGTTGAGAAGGTTCGTACGATTGTCAATGAGGAGCCTTTGGTAAAAGATATTAAGCTTATTACAGGACGGAACTCAGGAAGTTATACCTTTTTGCAGTTGGATCTGGACGTTAAGACCGATTCACTTAAAGAGGCACATGATCTCTCACACACCATTGAAGACAAAATTAAAGCCCGCATGCCCTTTGTGGAAAAGGTTATTGTTCATTTTGAATAATTGATAAAGAGAATCATACGCTCCTAGGTGGAGCGTATGTGGGAAGTGAGGGAGGATATTATCGTCTTCCGCGACTTTGTTGAGGTGCTACGGGTGCAGTACCTTGATTGACTTGTAGTAGCTCTGTGGCATCCAAAAGACCATCATCATTAAGGTCTAAGGTTGTAAAATCAATCAAGTTGTCAACATTAAGCAGTAATCTACCATCATCAATGTTTTGATCAAGTTTGGCTGCTACGGCAGTATCAAACTCATCTTCACTGATTAATCCATCGCCATCGGCATCAAAACTCACTAAATTTAATTGATTGTTAGCATTTTGAGGTGTGACCATTGTAGTGGTGAGTAGCGATGCAATGGTGGTTGTATCAAGGGTATCGAGACGACTTACGAGTTCAGCTTGATAATCGGCTTGATCTTCAATAGCAATGGTTCCTCGTAGGGCTAATAGTTCATCTAATGTTAGGCTTGAAAAATCTGTCGCCATAAGCCCCATGGTGAGTAATCCAAATATTAAAGCTGTTTTTTTCATCATGTTATCCTTTTTTTGATCTCCCCATTTTTGCTGGGGGTAGTGAAAGTATAGAATAGTTTTGTTAATTAATTGTTACTTTTGTTATTTTTTGTGAATGTTATTTCTAAAAAAGGTTACAAAAAAGTTAAAATAAGAGAAAAATACTCTAATTTAAGAAGAGAATTATTATCAAAAAGATAAAGTTGTTATCTAATGATTAAGCTTTATGTGATAAGATAAATCTATAAAATAGTATAAGGAGTAGTAACATGAAAAGAAAATCCATCGTTATCTTTTTGTTAATGGCACTGCTCCTTAATATCACCCATGACTTTATTGTGCTAGAGAAAAGCAGTGAACATTGTAAACGTGCCATTCAACTAACGGTTGAAAACTTGTACGATGGCTGTTGTTCCAAAAGCATGGAGTTGCATAAAGTCTTTCACTTTGTTGCTATTTTAAGTCAGTTAAAACTGCTTTGTCTCTCTCCCTCCTTGGTTGAATTTTCTCATGATCATGCGCATCTACCATTGGTCTATTATCAACATTTTACCCCTCCAAAATCCTAATCTAATTGTTCAATAACCCCCCATTAACTATACATTAAAGAAGAAAAGGATGAATCATGAAGAGGATACTACACTGGACGCTACTGCCCATAACGGCGGTTGCAGTACAAGAGTTAAGCCTTGAGCAGACCAGTAAATTATTGCATTACAAGCACTCTCTATCGGGAAAACGCCATCATCAGCGGACAATGCGGAAGATGGCAAAGATCTCGCCCCAAGAGGTAACTCAAAAAGTTGAGGCGATTGTCAAAGAGAGCGTGGTACAGACGGTATTGATGTATCAACATCGTTGGCTTTTTTATCGTGTAAAAACTGCCACTCAAGAGCTCAGGATTAATGCTCTTGATGGTAGTGTGATGACGCAAGGAGGCAAGGAGTGAAACGTTTTATTGTTTTAGGCATGGTATGGGGGTGGAGTAGCCTTTGTGCGCAGACAGCGCCTGTTACATTGGATGAGATTCTCACCCATGCTAAACCCTCCAAGTTGATTCAAGAACGTCTCACCCAAGAGGCAATGGCACGTCAAGCAGAGAATCTTGCTACCACGCAAGAGGAGCCAATAAACCTGCATCATGCACTCTCATGGAATAATGGTGTATCTGATGATGGATTGGAACATGAAGTTGAACTCTCCAAAGCCTTTATATGGGGTGATATTCAGCGTCTTGAACAGGCACAAAATCGTCTCAATAATGAGGCGTATGTGCTTGAAGAGAGTCTCTCTATTGTTGAGATTGAGAATCACCTTAAGAACCTTTATCATCAGCACTGTTTAGATGATGCCTATTTGCAAAGCCTTCAAGAGGCGTACGAGCGTTTTGTTGAGCTTTATGCTAAAAAAGAGGTAGCGTTTGATCAAGGAGAGATTGCCAAAACGGAGCTTTTACAGCTTGAGTTGGAGCGAAGTCGACTTGCCATTGAGTTGCAAAATCGTGAGGCAAAGGAGCAATCATCTAGGGAGTTACTGCTTTCGTTAACGTCGTTGCCCTATGATGCTCTGTTCTCCTGCAACGATACCTATTCCATTGTACCTGAGGTAAGCATGAACGATCAGGTCTTTACCCTCTCTCAAGAGGCGTATGAGAAACGCATTGAGAGTACTAAGTTAGGCATGGCACGTTATGGTCATAAGGTTGAATCGGTTGAGCTCTCGCTAGGTTACAGCAAAGAGCTAGAGAGTGATATCTACACACTTGGGGTCTCAGTTCCTTTGAGTTTTACCACGAAAAGATCTGAATATGCCAAAGCATCCTTGATGCACCAAGCCTCAGCGTTAGAGTTAAAACGTACGGAGGAGATCAGCAAAAAATCGTATGAAGTGCGACGGCTCTATGAACATCTGCGTCAAAACTACATGACCATTCAAGCCCAAGAGCAGAACATTGAAAATTATCAGAATAGACTTTTGCCCCTGATGAAAAAGAGTTACGATTATGGTGAAAGTTCTGTTATTGAATACCTTTTAAGTCAACAACGACTCTATGCGCTTGAGCAGGAGTTACTCAATCAAAAACGCGACTACTACAACACCCTATTTGAACTCTATACGGTCAGTGAAATTAAGGAGAAACAATGAGACGATTAACACAGATAATGGCACTGAGCAGTATGATAATGCTGTCTGCTCAAGAGATTAAACTCACCCCTCAACAGAGCCAAGATTGGCACATTCAAACTGCCAAGCCAACGCTTTCTAAGAGCCTTGCCCTTGGTGCATTTATGGGAGAGGTGACAACACCCCCACAACTTCTGCACAGCATCTCCTTGCCGTTTGAAGCGCAGGTAAAGAAGCTTTTTGTCGCCAACTACGATAACGTAAAACGAGGCACACGATTAGCTGAGGTAACGGGACGAGATTGGATTGAGTTGCAACAGCAGTTTATCTCCGATGCGATTACGTTAAAGAATCATGCCGAGATTGTTGAACGTAAAAACAGGCTCTGTTATGAGGAGATTATCCCGAGAAAGGAGTGCACCACTGCGAACGCAACCTATCGTGCCGATGAGATTAAGGTGGCGGCTTCCAAAGCTCTCCTTCGAGGCTACGGTGCCACCAACAAGATGATTGAAGATCTCTTTGAAGATCTTAAAATTGCTCAGACCCTCACCCTGCGTTCGGATGTTAAAGGAAAGATCGTGCAACTCAATGTTCAATCGGGGAAAAGTACCTCTCCTTCGGATGCTCTCTTTGTGATTCAAAAAGAGGGACCATTATGGTTAGAGGTTGAGATGTTGGCAAAAAAAGCGATGCGTCTTAAGAATGGAGAACGGGTAAAGATTCTTTTTAATCGTGAGCAGTTTGATTCAAAAGTTTTGCTTCATTCGCCCACCATCAATCCTCAAAATCAGACTCAAAAAGTACGTTTTTCTCTGCCACAAAGTGATACGTTTCTTAAAGGGATGCGAGATACGGCGAAGATTAGTACCTTTAAACAGAGCCTTAAAGTACCTAAAAAAGCAGTGATTGACTACGAGAATCACGAGATTGTCTTTTTACAGACCCCTACGGGTTATCAATCGGTAGTGGTAACTGTTTTGGGAGAGGATGATACGGCGTACTATCTCAAGGATGATCCAAAACTGCACCAGCCCATTGCAATGAGTTCCCTTGCCATTCTCAAAAGTCTCATGGAGGAGGGGGATGAATAGCATTATCCGTTTTGCCCTTTCGCAACGGATGTTTTTTGTCATCCTAGCGTTGACTATTTTGGGTTTTGGGGTAAAATCCTATCAGGAGTTGCCCATTGATGCGTTTCCCGATATTTCGCCTACGCAGGTGAAGATGGTGATCAAATCCAACGGCATGACCCCCTCTGAGATTGAGTCACGCATTGCCATTCCCATTGAGATGAACATGGCGGGTATTCCTTATAAGACCATGATGCGTTCAACTTCAAAATATGGGCTGTGCGACATTACGATCGATTTTGAAGAGGGAACCGATATCTATTGGGCACGACAGCAGGTGAGTGAACGGCTTAATGACATCAAAGAGGATCTTCCTGCCAACATTCAAGGAGGGTTAGCCCCCATCTCCACACCGCTGAGTGATATTTTGATGTTTACCATTGAGTCCGATAGCTTGACTCTCATGCAGAAACGCTCCCTTTTGGATTGGATTATTGCCCCCAAGTTACGTTCAGTCTCAGGGGTGGCGGAGGTTAATGCCCTTGGTGGAGAAGTCAAGACCTATGAGGTGGTGCCCAATCTTGATGCCATGCGAACCTTGGGGATTAAACTCCCTGAGATTTTTGAGGCATTGGAGAAAAACAATCAAAACGGTGGGGCAGGACGAATTCGTCAAGGGGTAGAGTCGGTCTTGGTACGAAGCGTGGGGAAGTTAGAGAGTATTGAGGATATTCGAGAACTTCCCATTGGCAAGAGTGGTAACCGTGTTATTACCATTGGGGACGTTGCCACGGTCAAAATTGGGCACATTACCCGTGCGGGGTTTGTGACCAAAAATGGTGAAGGTGAGGCGGTTCAAGGATTGGTTTTGGGACTCAAGGGTTCCAATGTGGCAAAGGTCCTTGATGAGGTCAAAGCCCAACTCAAAGCACTCGAAGCAATGCTTCCTAAGGGGACAACCATCAATATCTTTTATGATCGAACGGTTCTGGTCAATTTAGCAACCGATACGGTCAAAAAAGCCCTCTTTGAGGCGACCGTTTTGATCTTTGTGATTCTCTTGTTGATGTTGGGTAATCTTGCTTCAGCCTTTTCGGTGGCACTGATTTTGCCGTTTGCCTTGCTAATGAGCTTTATGGCGATGCAGTATTTTGGGTTGAGTGCTAACCTGATGAGTCTTGGGGGGCTTGCCATTGCCATTGGAATGTTGGTGGACTCGGCGGTGGTGATGGTCGAACACATCACCGCGGAACTGGGCAATGAGAAGCGAAAGCATGAGCCAAAACTGGTTATTATTAAACACGCTGCTGTGGAGATGGCCCCCTCCATTACCACGGGGGTTTTGATTATTATCATTGTCTTTATGCCTCTTTTAAGTCTACAGGGGTTGGAGGGGAAACTCTTTGCTCCCGTGGCTTTGAGTATTGTTTTTGCCCTCTTTAGCTCCTTGATTTTGGCGTTGACTCTGATTCCTGTTTTGAGCTCCTTTATCTTGAGTAAACGCCCCGATAAAGAGTCATGGTTGGTTCAACTATTGGTACGAGGGTATCGACCACTGCTTAGAGGGACGTTGCGTTTTTCCAAAACGGTTATGCTGATGGTAGTGGTGCTTTTTGGCTACTCACTCTATCTTGCTTCAGAGACCGGAAAGACCTTTATGCCGACCATGGATGAGGGGAACATTATTATTGGGATTGAGATGTTGCCCTCCATTTCGCTTGAAGAGAGCAAAGAGCTCAACCTTAAAATTCAGCGAAAACTGCTCAAAGAGGTTCCTGAGATCCAAGAGATCGTGGCACGAACAGGGAGCGATGAACTGGGGCTTGACCCCATGGGGCTTAACGATACGGATACCTTTTTGGTACTCAAGCCCAAATCCACGTGGCGACACCCCTCCAAGGAGTTTGTGATTGAGAAGATTCGTGAATCACTTAATAGCATGGTGGGGATTGAGTTTAGCTTTACCCAACCCATTGAGATGCGGGTCTCAGAGATGCTCACAGGGGTTCGTGGTGATCTCGCCATTGATGTCTTTGGAAGCGATAAAGTAGAGCTTGAACGTATTGCTCAAGCCATCAAAAAGGTTCTTGAAGAGACCAAAGGGAGTTCAGATGTCTACAAGAAAGCCAACGAGGGGGTCGCCTATTTTGAGTTGACCTTCAACCGTCGAGCGATGGGCTATTATGGGGTGAGTCAAGATGAGATCAACCAGTTTCTCAACACCATGGTGTCGGGTGCTTCGGTAGGAATTATTCAAGAGGGGATGCGACGCATTGATTTGGTCATTAAAGGGGACGATACACTACAAAACTCTCTCTCAACGATTCAGCATCTCTACTACCCTTTGAAAAATGGGGAGAGTGTTGCCCTAAGCAAACTGGTCACTTTTAAAAAGAATGCTGGACCCGTGCAGATTGAGCATGAGAACGGTTACCGCAAGACCGTGGTTCAGAGCAATGTAGAGGGGCGAGATCTAGTAGGTTTTGTGGATGAGGTCAAAGCGAAGATCGCTCAAGAGGTTAAACTCCCCGCAGGCTATTATCTTAGTTTTGGAGGGGAGTTTGAGAATCAACAGCGTGCCGCAGCACGGCTACAACTCATTGTACCCATTGCCCTCTTCTTGGTCTTTATGTTGCTCTATGTCTCGTTTGGATCACTACTGCAAGCGACCATTGTCTTTATGAACGTACCCATGGCACTGATTGGTGGGTTTATGGGGCTCTACTACAGTGGGGAGTACATCTCAGTACCTGCCTCCGTTGGATTCATTGCGCTTTTAGGTATCGCCATGCTCAATGGGGTGGTAATGGTGAACTACTTTAACTACCTTGTTGAGCGAGGCATGGCGGTCAAAGAGGCGGTAATGGAGGGAGCCATCAAACGGCTTCGTCCGGTCTTGATGACCGCACTTATCGCCTCATTTGGTCTTGTACCATTGCTTTTTGCTACAGGACCGGGGTCTGAGATTCAAAAACCTTTAGCAATTGTGGTCATTGCAGGGTTGGTGAGTTCGACCATTTTGACTCTGTTTGTCTTACCCATTCTCTATCGTTGGGGGATGCGGGAGGCAGAGATGGAGCAATAACGGGGCTTTAGGGCTAGAATTTATTGTTAATTAATAAATAGTTAATCTTGAACCATTATAATAGTTATTAAAAACTATAAGGATATCTTTATGATAAAAAAGACACTCATACTCTTTGCGCTTACTGGAACAGCTCTGTGGGCTAGTACGCCCGCGGAGTTGCTCCAAAATAATTGTGCTTCATGCCACCTTTTGACCACTCCTAGCCCTGATCAGATTCCTACGCTCAAAGCTCCTGCCATGGAGGCGGTAATGTTGCACGTGAAGATGGTCTACAAGGACAAAAAGTCCGCCCGTGAGTTTATTGTCGACTATACCCAAAACCCTGATAAGACCAAATCGGTCTGTGAGTCCAACAAAGTCGCAGGCTTTGGGGTGATGCCCTCAATCAAGGGGCAAGTCGATCCTAAAGATATTGCAACCATCTCCGATTATCTCTATGATAACTATCCCACCCCTAAATTTAGTGCCATGATCAAAGAGATGCTCACCAATGGTAAGCTCAATGCCCTCAAGAGTTCACCCTTTTTGCTTAATGGGGATAACTTTCCTCACTTAACCAAAATCTTGATTCAAAACTGGGATAAGATAGGTCTAACCAAAGAGCAACAAGAAAAGTTGTTGGTGATTCGTAAAGAGACCCTGAGTGGTGTCAAAGCAATCAAGCAGAAACTTGCTCCTCTTGAGGAGCAGGTGGTTGAGATGGCGGTCGATGGTGAAGATCCTGCCAAGGTAAAACCAATTCTTGAAGAGATGGCAAAACTCAAAGTGGAGGCAACGTTAATTCAATATAAATGTCTTACGGGAAGCATTGCTATTTTAAGCGATGAGCAGTTGGAGAAACTACTCCCTTTTTGGGACAGCTAATCGATTTTTAAGCAAGAGGGAGCATAATGATGCCTCCCTCATTTGGTGACACTGCATTTTTTTTATTCCTTTTATTTATCTTAAATTTAACAGAATCTTAACCCTCTTGTTCTATACTATGATCGGTCTAGTGATAGACGACATCAATTTAATAAGGAGAAGTGTGATGGTTAAAAAGTTACTGTTACTGTTGATGCTTTCAGTGTCGCTGTTTGGCTTCGATAAACATGTAAGCAATGGAGAGATTATGGGAACGTCAAAGTGTCCCGTATGTAGTATGGATATCCATAAGTTCTACAAGACATCGCATGCACTGAAGCATAAAGATGGGAAAGAGGAGCATTTTTGTTCAATGGTCTGTCTAAAAAAAGGGATGAAGGCAGGGGATAGTATCTATGTTGCCAACGCAAAAACGGGCAAGATGATCAACGCCAAAAGTGCGGTCTATGTGATTGGTTCGGATGTTCCCTCCACCATGGGAGCGGCTAAAAGTAAGGTTGCTTTTGCCTCCAAGAGTGATGCTCAGGCATTTCAGAAAAAACATGGGGGAGTGATCGGTTCTTTTGCGGATGCGTTAAAAGAGTAATGTTTAAATAACTAAGTGGACTCTTCTTGTGAAAAAGAAGAGTTCGTATAAGCAATGCACTCTATGATTATAGAGGAGTAGTGTTAAATTTGTGTTAACTTTTCTACTTTCTTCAATATTTTTTTCCCTTTTTTAGATTTAACACAAATTTAACACTAGGTAGATAAGATTGTAGAGCCTTTATTCAAAAGGACCCCATCTACGGAGTTTGGCGACTGGATAGATAGGGGTTTTGGCGTTTGTGACACCATCTGTATTGTAGTCTATCTCTACTTTAATACGGATGTGTTGTCATCTATCTAAAGTTCAAGGGATTCAAGCATGAGAATGAAGTATACATTAATAGGAATGGGGTTGATTACCTCTGCAATACTTGTTGGTTGCGGTAGCAGCAGTAGTAGCGGTGATATTGAGGAGGAGTTTGTTGATGCAACAACCGTTAGTAGTGATGATCAAGTGCATCTGCTTAAACCCCAAGGAGGTGTGGAGAGTTATCTCTTTTACGGGGAGGTTGATCCGCAAGCCTTAGGAGGTTTGACCAATGTGAGTGTGATTGATAATCTAGAGCCTAACACCGCACTGATTCATAATGGGGACACCACGGATGTGAGTTATCCGGTGAGTTCAACCAGCATGGACTATAATGTAAGTGATCAACACTACAGCAATCTTCAGGTACGCTACCTAAGCTATGTATCAGGAGGCAAAGCCTATGTGGTTGAGATGGCAAAGGATGCCACAACGTCACCAACCCCACGACAAAACAGCAGTGCCAGTATGCTCTCGGATGCGGATTATGAAGAGGTGAACTATCTGGGGGTTAAAAACTACCTCGTTGCTCATGATGATGAGCAAAACACCACGGTATTAATTACTCCAGAGATGGGTGCGGAGGATGCTCCTTTGATTATGGGGGATCGAGATTTCTTAAGCGTGACCTATCCCTCTTTTGGAGCACCCATTGATGGTTATCTCGTCTACAATAATGCTACAGGGATGGTCGAGCGATGTGATCTAATGATGCAAGGGTGCGTGGCATTGATGGAGGCAGGAAGCCGAGATTTTGAGGGGGATGTGGCAGGTTCGGTCTACAGTGCCTTTATGGTGGATGATCAGCTCTATCGCCTTAATAAAAATGATGGCACGCATGAGGTGGTTGATATGGGTGGAAAAACCATTTTGGATGCCTATGGAACCACGGACTTTCAGGGCAACAGTTTCTATTTTATTAGTGATGACTACTACCTCTATCGGGTCAATATGTTGGATAAACGTTTAACGCAAATTACCCATGAAGCCGATGATCGAGTCGAGCGGATTCGAAGCTACCTGCACGATTGGGTTATTTTTGGAAGCGATACGCTCCTGCTTGCAGCTAAAAAAGATGGAAGCAGTACCACCCCAACGGTTTTGGTTGAGAACACGCAAACCCAAGGGTACAAGTATGTCAAGAGTTATGCCATGCGTGATCAGTTTCTCTTTGTCCCCTATCGCATCTCAGAGGATGGGATTACCTCTTATCGGGCGTGTATCTTTGATGGGAGTTCTCCTCAGTGTCGAGAAGATAGTTTTTGGGCAGGAGCAACCGCGGCAAAGGAGGGAACACTTGACTTGGAGTCAACCTATGCCTATACCCCGTATGCCTATGTGCGGGTAGACAATACCGATAGCTTTGGTGGGGGTGACCTCAAAGCAATTGACCCCGCCTTTCCTCTAGAAGATGGGTTAAACATGGGGCATGTGGCAACGTACAATTTTCAAACTTTTTTAACCAACTCTCGCTACATTGATCAGACCATTGACAGTGAAGGTGGGGTGGTCTTTTTTGCCAAAAATGATACCAATTTCCACGTGGATGCCTTCTATATGAACCTGCTCAAGGCCGACAGCGTGGTGCAACTCACCAATACCGATCCCGTGGGCATTAGCTCAGGGAATGATCACTGTCACGGTCGGCACTGCATGATCTGTCATGCGTTTGGTGGAGGAAAAATCTATGAGGATAAAAATGGAACCGTAGCTGCGTATGGCTATCGTGTACGGTTGGATTTTGAAGATGGAGATTCGGTGTTAGCCGATGTGGCCAAAGGGGCAGGAGAGAACTTTAGTGTTCCCTTGGATCAATTAACCAAGACCTTTAAAGCGTTGGTGCTTGATGCCAATGGAACCGTGGTCAATGATTCGGGAGACTATAATCACTATGGTGTGGAGTACAGCAACTGTAACCTCTGCCATGCCCGCTATGGTAATACCCGTTATGATGCACCCAGTGCCATTACGACGACACCTTAGGCGTGAAGTTCACGGTAAATTAATAAACATAAGTTATAATAAGTTATAATTAAAGAAAACCAAGGAGAATCAATGAAACTTTTAACCATGTTACTGCTCGCTTCAGGGCTACTGTTTGCGTATCAAAAAGGGGATCGTGTTGATCCGGAAATACTCAAAAAAATGGAGCTTCAATCGGGAAAAATCTACGTGATTGACTTTTTTGCTTCATGGTGCAGTTCGTGTAAGACTGAGATGCCACTTTTAATTAAAGCGGGGCATGCCATTGCTTCTGATAAGAGTGAACTTATTGGGGTGGATGTGGACAAAGACCACGATAAAGGGGTAGCATTTCAAAAAGAGTTAGCCATTGATTTTCGGGTAATTAACGATAACGATAATAGCATTATCCAAGCGTTTGATCCCTTGGGGATGCCCAGTTTGTATGTGGTCAAAGATGGTAAGGTCTTGGACCTACTCTATGGGGCACACGATGGGATTGATCAGTTGATTATCGATGAGATACATGAGTTGAGCCAATGAGAACATTTGGGAGCATGATGATGGTATGGATGGTGCTCAGTGGTTGTGCCATCAAGCCGGTAAAACCGTGGGAGAAAGAGACCCTTGCCAAAGAGAGCATGCAACCCAATGGGGGCAATGCGTTGGTGAGTAAGTTTGTTAATCACATCTACTTCTCCAAAGAGGCAAGCAAAGGGGGCGGTGGTGTCGCGGGAGGAGGTTGCGGATGCAATTAAGACTCTCTCTAATTACCTGTTCACTCTTGGCTAGTTCATGGGGGATGGCAGAAGATTATGTTGCGGTGCAGTACATGAGTTATGACGAGGACAGTGGACGTACTACCATCTCCACCCCCATGATCGAGATCAATAAAGATTTTGGAACCGACTATACGCTTAATGCCTCCTTTACCCATGATGCGGTGAGCGGTGCGAGTCCGACATTTTATGACAGTAGCAGTGGGGCTTCGGCACAAGTCCCTGAGGGAACGGTCTATCAAAGTGATATTAAGTATGGAGATATTGAGTATGAAGATGAGCGAAAAGCGGTCTCGCTAGCACTTACTAAGCGGTTTGCTTCGCGTGATGAATTGACCGTGGGAGGGAACTACTCCACCGAGTACGATTACGACTCCACTGAGGTCTCAGCGGAGTATCTGCACTATCTTGATAGCTCCAAAAATCAGTCCATTAGCTTGGGGGCATCCTATCAACAAAATGATGTTTCTATCTATTGTCGCTTAAATACCGGAGCGTGTGATAGTAGCAGTGGTGCGAGTGAAAAGATTGAAGATCTGAGTGTTTTTAGTACGGAATTGGGCTTTACACAGATTCTTGATGCCACTTCATTGGTAAAAACCTCGATTTTCTATAGCAATGAGGATGGATACCTCTCCAACCCCTATATGCGGGTAGTACGTAATTATGAGACCAATCCCCAGATTGCTCCTGAGGTCAAACCCGACAGTCGAAAGTCATACGGAGCAACCGTAGCCTATACCAAAGCCATAACCGATACGATTGCTACTAATCTGAACTACCGTTACTATCATGATGATTGGGAGATTGATTCGCACACCATGGATACGTCTCTTAATTATGAAGCAACTCCTGATTTAATGGTGGGCTTAGGCGTGCGGTACTATACCCAGAGTGAGGCGGAGTTTTATAGCGATCGGGTCGATTATTTTACCGATGAGGTGTACGCTTCGAGTGATCGACGCATGAGCAGTTTTGATTCGATCAACTACAAATTAAGTGGGGATTATCGAGTGAATAAAGCCATTAGTATCAACGCCAATATCAACTACTATACCCAAGATGATTTTGATGCCACTTACTATGGTGTGGGGGGAAAATATCGCTTTTAGTCTAAGTAGCGTATGGGGTTAAATCCTAAACCCCATGCTTTTGCTCCCTTCAAAACTGCTACCGAGCTCTTTTTTGATCTCTTCAATAAAATCCTCCATGGTAAAGACCGACTCTTCACGGACCGCTACTTTGTAGGCCGTGTTGCGAATAATGAGATTGATCTGTCCTCCGGTGAGTTCATGCTTGGCAAGTTGTGCCACATCAAAGCCCTCTTCATAATCAGCAGTCTCAGGCAACATAAAGTGCCAGAGGCGTTGACGTTGTTGTTGGTCGGGTTTTTTAAACTCAATTTTGTAGTTGAAGCGTCGGGAGAAGGCCTTATCAAGGTTATCAAGAAGATTGGTCGTGGCAATTAAGATCCCTTCAAACTTCTCAATCTGCTCCAAGAAGATATTTTGCATCTGGTTGTGCATCTTATCGGCGGAGCTTCCGGTCCCTTCGGTTCGTCCACTCAAAAATTGATCCGCTTCATTGAGGAGTAAAATGGGATTGACTTTGGCTTTTTTGCTAAGGCTTTTAAACTCATCAAAGATTTTACGGACATTTTTTTCACTCTCTCCAACATACATCGAGAGAATTTTGGAACAATCAAAGCTTAGTACAGGACGTTTAAGGGTCTTAGCAAGGCTCATTGCCGTCATGGTCTTGCCTGTACCAGGGTGACCATAAAAGATAATACGTGCGTCAATCCCTTTGCGTTTGTCTCGTAATCCCCATGCCTTGAGTTTGGCAAAGACCTCTTTATCCACTTGTTTGACAATGGTGTCAAGTACCGCTTTGGTCTCGGGGTGCAAGACGACATCATCCAGACTGGTGGTAGGATTGATGTACTCAAACAGCTCCTGCTCTTCGACCAGCTTATCGAGCTTGAGGGTGGTGACTTTTTTCTTTTTGTTGGGGTGGATGATACGTTGAAGGATCTCCTCTTGAAGATAAAACGAACGGCTAATGCCCCCAAACATATTGAGGATCTCCTCATAATCAAGGATATTATCACTGAGCAGTTTGGAGCCATCTTCAAGGAGGGCACGGTTACGGATCTTGTCATACTCATCTACCGAGATCAGCTCAATAAGGGTATTCATGTCACGAAACTGCCCTTCACCTCCGGAGTACTCCTCTTTGAGCAGGGCAAGAAAGATCTTCTGCTCTCGTTCATCAAACGCTTTCTCTTTGAAAAACTCCTCAACCACAATGGGCTCATCGGTGATCTCGAGTCGGGCTTTGATCCGTTTGTTGAGCAGGGAGAGTTTGTTTTGGAGTCGTCCCACATTGAGAGAGGTTTCCGTGAAGCCTTGTTGCGCAATGGAAATTTTGTGGAGCAGTTCGATGGTATCAAACTGATCTTGGAGGTACTCTAGATGATCAGTATAGGGTTTGATCTCGGGGAGTGCCACCTCAAGGGAGCCCTCTTCAAGCAGTCGCAAGAGGGCGACGCTTGGAGAGACGGAAGCGTTGATGAGTTCGAGTTTGCAGACCTCTTGGGTTTTGACTTGTCCAAAGCTCATCTGAACAATCCAACCTAAGTTAATAAGATTTTTAACGTTGGGAAGATGGTCGAGGTAGGCATACTCTTGTGTGGATTCAAAACACTCTTGTAAAATATCCAGTACAGCGGTCTCTTCGAGCCCTTTGACAAAACGTTGACAGACAAACTGAAGAATAATTCCCTCCTCTTTAGAACATTTGAGATCTGGGAAGATCATTGTTTGGGTAACATCGGGGCTTTTAATAAAATTAATAAGATATTTCACGACCTATTCCTGATAAAAGTGGATTTAATTTAAATGGATTATATCGAAATATTGAGAAGAAAAGAGGACAACCCTGAACCGTTTCTTATAGGAAAAAGGGAGGGAGGTATGAAAAATATATAAAGTCCAGTGTTGTCACATTAGAGAGTCAGTCAAAAAAGGAGGAAAGCCTTGACTCTCATGGGAAAATTATAGCAAAAAAATAGGAAGAATCGTATAAAAAATTAAAAAAAATATATAATTTATCAATTTAATAAATATTTAATAAAAGTAGATATTTTTTTTTGTTAAATCTTCCATAAAACGGGTTTAAAACTATGAAAAAAGCCACAATTCCTTAAGAATCTTTAAACTTTATAATAACTTAGAGTTATATATTTGTTTTATTATCTATTTGTTATTAAGTTTTTTTGTTATAAAGTATTAAAAATTTGTTAAAGGTTTAATTTATGAAAAATTTTAAAGCTCTTCTTTTACCATTTCTTGCCACTTCGCTTCTTTTGGGTTCATCGTTGAGTGAAAAAGCAAAAAAGAATGGTCTGCTTCCTATCCCCAATGATCCTCTTGAGTTGGCTAAACTCATTGATCCTCATGGGGTAATTACCCCCAAGCGGGTTGCATTAGGGAAGCAACTCTACTTTGAGCCTCGTCTCTCCAAAAGTAGTTTGATCTCATGCAACTGGTGTCATAATCTTGGTTTAGGAGGCGTTGATGGGGTTGCAAAAGCCATTGGGCATCAGTGGTCAGGAAATCCGATGCACCTCAATTCCCCTACGGTCTATAATGCAGTCTTTGCCAAGAGGCAGTTTTGGGATGGAAGGAGCCCAAGTTTGGAGGATCAGGCAATGGGACCGATTCAGGCAGGGGTAGAGATGGCAGCGCCTAAGGAGATGGTTGAGAAACGGATCAACTCCATTCCGGAGTATGTTGCTTCATTCAAATCGGCGTATGGAGAGAATGTCACGATCGATTTTGAAAAGATCGCCTCAACCATTGCTATTTTTGAGCGGACCTTAATTACTCCGTCACGCTATGATGATTTTCTAAATGGCAATGAAGATGCCTTAACCGATGCTGAGAAAGAGGGGTTAGAGACCTTTATTGACAAGGGGTGCATTACCTGTCATAATGGCATTGCTTTAGGGGGAGAGATGCAACTCTTTGAACTGCACGACAAATACAAATATCGTGATGTAGGAGGGTTCCATGGAGACGCTCAAGGGCGGGTTAAAGTGCCTACTTTGAGAAATATTACGGAGACAGCCCCCTATTTTCACAATGGAATGATCTGGGATTTACGTCAAGCGATCAAAGAGATGAGCCACGTACAGATGTCCTACAAAGCAACCAAAAAATCCAAAGGGGATGGTTTTAATATTACGGTAAATGAGATTGCCCTGACGGAGAGAGATATTGATAAAATTATGGACTTTTTTAAGGCACTTGAGGGAAGAAAACCTAAAATTATTTATCCTCAATTGCCCAAAAGTACTCAAGCAACCATTAAACCTGATGAGAAGTAGAGAAGAGAAAGGAATAGTATGATTCAGTTTGCCTATGCGCTCATAGTGAGCATGGTGTTGAGCAGTAACCTTAGTGCTCAAATGTCCCAAAGCGGTACGACCGTAATTAATTTGGCAGGAAAACAGCGGATGCTGACCCAGAAGATGAGCAAGGAGGCACTTTTAATTATCAAAGGGATTGAGGTAGAGAAGAATCAAGCGGACCTTCAAAAAACCATTACCCTCTTTGATAAAACCCTACATGGACTTCGTAATGGGGATGAGGCGATGGGCTTACCCCCGACTCAAGATCCTCAAATTCTAAAGCAGTTGGACCAATCGATTAAACTCTGGCACCTCTTTGAAAAGTTTTTGAAGCAAGTGGTGGAGGGGAGGGTGGATCAAAATACCCTCAAGGCAGTGGAGATGGCAAACATGCCTCTGTTGGAGATGATGAATAAGACTGTCCATCAGTACGAGACCCTTTATGAGTCCTCCCTCTCTCCAAACTTAGCCAAAACAATTAATCTTGCAGGACGGGAGCGGATGTTGATTCAGAAGATGACCAAAGAGTTGCTGTTAATTGCAAATCATGTTGAATCGGATACCTTCATCAAAAGTCTACAAGGTGGGGGAAATCTTTTTCATGCTAAGTTGAGTGAATTGATGCAGGATCTTGAGACCATTAAAGATCCTAAGCTTGTTTCTCAGCTCAAAGAGGTCCAACGTCTCTGGAAAGAGTATCAAGAGATTATTCTCAATACGGAGCTGTCGAGCCATGGTGCACAACATTTTAATAAAAAAGAGAAAGAGATGATTCAAAAAATGAGCCGTGAGTTGGTTGCGGTGGCAAAGCGGATTGATGAACAGCATTATCAGATTCATTTAGGAGAGACCGAAGAGCTGTTTGATTCAACACTGAAGGCATTAATTCATGGTGACACGCAATTAGGCATTACGCCCACTAAAGACCCAACAATCCAAGAAGCATTGCATCGGGTTGAGGAGCTATGGCAGGAGTACCGTCCCATTATTGTCAACGTGGATACCTCCCCCCAAGCCCTACGTAAGGCCATGGAGATTAACATGCCTCTCCTTCAAGCCATGGATAAGGTGGTCAAGCTCTATGAAGCACAACCCTAATAGAGGGAGTGCAATCGTTCTCTATTTTAGAGGGATTTTAGCATCTTTGTTGGCTTGGATGGAGTGGTAGGTAGCCACGGCAATAAAGAGTACGCCAATGGTTCCTACCACCATCTCATCAATGGAGACAAAGATCTCTGCAAGCATGATCACGGAGAGTGCAAAGATGGCATAGTGTGCCCCATGCTCGAGGTAACGATACTCCGCTAGGGTTTTTTGTTCAAGCATGTAGAGGGTGAGACTTCGTACAAACATTGCTCCAATGCCCAATCCAATCATAATGATAAAGATGTCCGAGCTGAGGGCAAATGCCCCAATTACACCATCAAAGCTGAAGGAGGCATCAAGTATTTCAAGGTATAAAAAGCCCATAACGCCACTGCGTATCCCATCAAGATTTAAGAGTTCATCGAGTGAGGCGATGAGTGAGTAGAGCAGAATTCCTGAGAAGTACGCCAAGGCGATCTGATAGCTTTGAGTGGTTCCGACCAATCCAATCCCTATGGCGGTGGTGATCATCATCTGGATACTTTTCATCTCTCCCATTCTGCCTAATACCTGAGACTCCTCAATAATGCTAATCCATTTCTCCTCACGATCGGTCTCAAAGATAAAATGCAAAAAGACCATCATTAAAAAGGCTCCTCCAAAAGCATAGATAAGCTTCTCTACAGAGTGTAGGGTATGGTGATAGGATGTGGGGTCATGCAGTGCCATCTGAAAGGTCTCCATGGTGCTAAGACCGCTTGCAACGGATACAATTAAAATCGGAAAGAGAAACCGCATTCCAAAGACAGCAACGGGAATTCCCCACGTGATAAAGCGGTCTTGCCATTTTTTTTCCATATTTTCCAAGATTTTGGCATTGACCACGGCATTATCAAAAGAGAGTGAAATCTCTAAAATGGCTAAAAGTGCCACAATGTAAAAGGCGTGTAAGCCACCCATAATGAGTGCAAGACTCAAACCCAAGATCGCTATTAAGAGCGAACTTTTAAACGTTTTCATACGTTTTCCTCCTAAGTTGTTTGATGTACAAGTGACAGTTTATAGGAAAGTCAAAAGTTTTACAATAAAATTTTTTAAAACTTTTAAAAACTTTTTTTGTTGATTTTGCAAGCCTAATATTGTGGGAAGGAGACATGGGGAATGAAGGAGAAGAAAAGTGGTAAGACTTAGTTTTACTTCAGTATAATTGGTTGCACAACTTTTACAACTAAAAAAAAGGGAGAAGAGATGGGTGATTTTCATCAAAAGATGCGTTTGATTCATGAAAAACTTTTTGATCGAGATACGGATAAATACACGCAGGCTTTGATTGATAACCGAAAGTTTGATCCTACACGTTACGAGGGGAAAAGTGAAGCGGAGTGTTATCAAAAATTTTTTCTCAATCGTAAAACATTGGTGAGTCGATGGTTGAGTTTGGAGAGTCTGGATCGATGTACGCCCGATTTTAAAAAAAGTTTTGATCACTATGCCATCTCGACCTATCAACTCAAAGGTAGACCTCTCTTTACGTTGGAAGATTTTTGCACAACCGGTAATATGGAAGCGTTTGAAGATAAAATTGATCTCTTTCTTGCACGACGTAATCGGGCACAGGTACGTACGGAGTACCGTTACCTCTATTTTTTTTGTGAGGCCGAAAGTAGAATTCTTTGTTATGCCATTACGCAGTGGCATAAAGGGGAGGGGGGTGAGAGTCGCTTGACGTTTGAAGAGGATACGGGAGCACATCACGCAGGCGCGATCTCTTTTTCCGATGAAGGAAACATTTTTGTGTGGGTGGACCTGCCATGGAGTCGGCTCTATTGTCTTTTTCACGATACCAATGACCGTTCTCTGCCGTACATTATCGGTACAGGGATGGGCTATTTACCCCATGACAACAAGGTTCCTCGTGCCCAAAAGATTCTCTTTGCTAAGGAGCGACTCAATGAGGAGGAGAGTGATCTACTCTTTATCCTTAATGAGACCGAAGTGATTGCAGCGGTGGAGAATCGGCAAAACCTACACGCTTCTACCTTTACGCTGTCTCATTTTTTTAAATACGCCAATCGTCTTAAACAGTATGGTGTATTTTTTCAAAAACTGCTCTTTCGTTACTATCAAGATCAGTTCTATTACCGTTTGGCGTTTCGCGAATTTCATGCCATTACCCATCTTTTTTCTCACATTGCCAAGAAAGAGACCTATTTTATTTATGATTACAATCGAGCACTTTTGGAGTTGATTGAGACCGTTGCAACGATTGGTCATACTTCACTCTACATGGTCATGGCGTTTAATCCCAAGAGTTTTCTAGTGGCATTGAGTCAGCAGAATCTTGAGCTTAAATCCCGTTTTTTATCGCTCTATTCGCGGGCAGGGGTAGAGATAGAGCTGGTGGTGGTTCATGAAGCGGGTGTTTCGTTGGCATCGGATCTGGTTCATGAGTTGCTTGATCATCATGTTCGCCTTTATGAGGTATCACGCGAAGCGATTGTGCATGAGGTCAATTCGGTTGATTTTATCTTTATTGATCTTGGGGATGCACGGGATTTTGTCCTTGCTGATCCGATACGAGACAGCAAGGAGGTTTATAAGCTCTTTACAAACGAGGTGATCATGGATGAGTACAAGAGTGATTATCAAAAGATCTTATACCAGAGCACCCCACGTCTTGCACCTTAAAAACGGTAACTAACCGAAGCCGTAAGAAGGTTGGCACCACCATCGGTAAATTCACCAATGATGCCATTGACATTCTCTTGAGGATCAAGGGTAATGCTCTCTTTCTCATCATGCAACAGGGCAAGCCCATACGCAAGTTGTTCGCTGGCTTGGTAGCGGACTCCCGCGGAGTATATTTTGGCATCGCTATCGGGGAGTTCATAGTTGAGATACTCCTTGGGAACGGGAGTCTCATCGATAGCAAATCCTAGCATGTAGGTAAGTTGTCCCGTTTCAAACGTGGCTCCAATGCGGAAAGTATCGGTGTCGTTCCAGTGTTTGGGTTTGGGATCATCAAAAGGCTCAACCAAGAGCGGTTGAATGGGAGAGGCATAATTAAAGTCAAGTACTTTATATTCCGACCAGTAGGTACGTTCATAATTAAATTCAAGGGTGAAACGGTCCATCCATGTTTTGCTAATGGCAAGATTGAGTGCAGCAGGAAGAGGGACGGTAACATCCGCACCAAACTGTTGACCCGCCCCCCCAATATAGAGATTGGCATCCCCCTCTTCATTGAGATCAATATTACTGCGATAGGTAAGTGCCATGGTAATACTTGGGTCGGGTCGATAGCTTAGAGCAAGGTTGTACCCGTACTCAAGGGTATCTCCCTCCATCTCTCTCTTGATGGGTTTGGTGGTTTGATCACCATCACTGTAGACTTTCCCTTCAGAGTAGATAATACGTGCCCCCCCACCAAGGGCAAACTGATCATTGACTTTGTAGGAGAGTACCGGATTAAACTCCAGTATCTTTAGGGTAAACTCCTCGGCAAAGAGTTTCTGGTATGGGCTCTCCCACTCTTTGGTTAGTCCCCCAGGTACGGTAAGGCTTGCACCCCATCGAAGATTGTTGCTCAGGGGTTGAGAGACATAGTGTAGGTAGGGTAAAAAGAGGTTCTCCTCTTCGGATTCACCATTGGCAGGATAGGCTTCGGTTGCAGAGAAGGCCTGTACCCCATGGTAGGTGTTGCTAGGGAGGTTTGCAAGGGTTATGCCCGCTTCCATAAATTGGTGGGAATCCTCTATAAATGCCATGTTAGCAGGGTTAAAGTATGCTGTATCGGCTCCTTGGGTATGGGCAACGTATGCGGCTCCTAATGCCATGGAGTTGAGGGACTGTTCAGGGACCTTATAGCCTCCTGCAAGCATGCCAGTTGTCGCCATTAGTGAAAAGGTAATAATCTTTTTCATGGAACGCTCCTAATATCCAATGGTGGCTTTTCGATAGTTCGAAAAGAGTTGCGTGACAATACCATAGGCATACGTAGCACACATGGTATGGGTTAGGTTGTGATCAAGTCCAAGGGTTGCCTCTACGGGAATAAGCTCCACGTTTGAAGCCCCTTGGTATTGCATCTGTGCTTGGGTGACCTCTGAGATAACGTAGGGAATGACCTCGTCACCTTGACACTGCACCAGTGCTACAGGCGTTTGGGGTGCCCAGTTATGGACGGAGTTATTAACCATCTCTTGACGAAACCAGTAGTTAGAATCGCTAAAGAAGTTCTGCACAAAGGTGGGGTTAAAAAGTCCTGTATCTCCTGTGGTCTGATGGGGAAGTTCCTGATCGATGCTTAGGCGATCGTGCGTACCATCAAGTAGGGTAGGGAGTTTGCTAGCGTAAGGTTCATTGATAATGGAGGCAACCTCATAATCATACGCTTTGGCATAGGCATAGCCAATATCTGCCATAAAGGATGGGACCGAGAGGGTAGGATTGGATAGGACCCCAAAGGCAGTTAGATTAAGATCGTAGGGACCCGCCATTGGGGCACTCATGGCTACGGAGAGTTCTGCCTCCTCTTCAATCTGCTGAAGGGTGGCTAAAGCAGCGTACCCTCCTTCACTGTAGCCCGTAAGAAAGAGTTGTTGATTGAGTTTGATACCATTGGTCTGTGCAAACGCTTCAACGGCATGAATAAAATCCACCGTGGCACTGCCCAGCGACTTTTTGAGGATAAAAGGGTGATAGTGATCCGAAGAGTCCCCAAATCCAATGTAGTCAGGTTGTAAGGTAGCAAAGCCCCCAAGAGAGGTGAGCAGTACCGGTGCACCATCGGGAACGCCCGTATATTTAGCAAGAACCGTGGGAGCTTCGCTATTCTTAAAGATCGTTCCATGGTCATCACTTACCATCGAGAGTCCCAATTGCTCGATGGCTTCGGGCATTCCTGTGGGAATCACAAAGAGTCCTGAAACACGAACTTCATTGCCCTCCTCATCGTGGGTGGTGTAGGGAATTTTATAGGCCTTATAGCCAAAGACCGTACTGTTTTCATTCGCAATCCCTTGATCGATTAACGTCTGCTTCATTAGGGGAGCTGAAAAGTCTACTACCAGTTCCCCTCCTGTGACTGCTTCATTACTCGGTGCATCCAGATCCCCACACCCTACCATAACCAGTAGGGGAGCGATTAGCAAGCACAGGTATTTGTGTCGTCTATTCATCTAAAAAATTTGGCTCAGCTACAAGATATGTCACTGAGCCCTCCTCCTTTCTTCAAATTTACTATGGATATAGTACTGTATAATATCTAAGTTTATTTAATATAAAAGAACGAGGTAATGCTTGAAGAGATAATCTTGATCCCTCCATTGTCCCATTCCCAGATGGCAATATAGTAGGCTCTTCCTCGTGTTAGTGGTTTAGCAACTTGTGGAGAATCGGTATTGATCTCCCCATTTATTGGGGTTGCCCCCTTTTCATAGGCAATCCCATCTCCCTCATCACCATCCATACCTGTATGCCAATACCAGACAATACTGTAAGGATTTTGGATGGTTTTGTCTCTTATAATAGGTTTATCTTTCCAAAGGGTTACCATGATGTATCTGTTTTGTTGTGCATTGTCAAATTTAATCGTAGGCGTTGTTGAGTACAGGGTTTCTCCATATTGTGGGGAGATAATGTAGATCTCATTCTCTGTATTAAAAAGAGGGGTCTCACTGTTGGATATCTCTTGATATGATACCGTTCCAATGCCTTGGTTTACAATGTTATTGCCATCACTGCAACCCTCTTCAACATTAAAATCGGATCTATTCTGATCCCAATTTATCCCTTGTAAAAAGAGATCATTATTCCCATTGGTAAAAAAATCACAATCTGTATTGTTTATAATGGATGTATCGTTGGAGGATTGATCGATTATTCCATTATCACTAAGAATAACACCCACATCATTGTCTGCAATAAGTGTATTAAGAAGCTTTAAGCTGGCGTTGTCATAGATCTCTATGCCATTAATATTATGACTGATATTACTCTCCTCTAAGATAACATGAGCATCATTATAGGCGATAAGAGCCACCTGATTATCATAAAGAGTAATATTGGATAAAATACTGTTTTTATCCAATACGATAATACCTATGGTTTCATTTGAAGAGAGGGAAAGATTATAGAGGTTGTTGTCCCCTGTTGCTACGATAGAGACACTCTTATTTTGTAACTTAGAATATCCTGAACCTTGGAGAGTAACGGATTGGTTCTCGTCATTATAGGTTCGAATGTCCATACCATGGGGTATGGTTATTGGAAAAGTTTCACCATTTTGGCTGTTATACTCTCCTCCCGATAGATATAGACAATCGATGGTGGTGTTATTATTTTCCATTAAATTTAGAGCGTAAGAGATATTTTTATAGGGTTTCTCTCGGCTTCCATCTCCATGAATATTATCTCCGTGTACAATATCAATATAGAGGGTTGTTTGACCATAGATTATAGGCTCTGTTGAGGCAATACATGAGGTATCACAATCTATTGAGCTGTCTCTAGGTGTATCATAACAGCTTGTGAGAACGATCAGAAGAAAGAGAGTAAAACCATTGAATAATCTTTGCATTTATAAACTCCATAAATATTTAATAGAAACATAGAATCTTCCTAATCCATCTTTGGTTTGAAGTTTTCCTTCTCCTAGGGGGTTAAATTGAACAGTATCGACGTATTCAATATCATGATAGAGATAACCAAGATTGACTAAAAAATGGTTATATTCTAAACCTAGAGCGATGTCTCCCACAAGGTTAATATCATTATTGTTTATATTTGCAAGATAATTAAAGTATTCAATTTCATTATTTTTACTCTCAAAAAGTTTCTCTACACCACCAGAGAGTCGAGTATAAATTATGCTGTTAAGATAATATCTTACTCCCAATTTTAAGCCAAGGAACTGTTTGTCATCATTTAAAAGATTTTTTTGATTTAATACTGTGTACTCTAATTCTTTCTTCTCTTTTGTATAGGCTAAATTAAGAAAGAGTGACAGTGGTATCTTCTCTATGTCCCATTCCCCTTGTATTTCAAACAGATAACCAATTGTTTCCTCGAGTGTTGCTCCTCCTCCTATTGCAATCTGATCAATCTTTAGTGCTTTTTTATTGATGAGGTTAATTTTTCTCTCTACGGTGCTTACTCGTTTTCCCAACAGAGAAACCCTCTCTTCCATTTTTTCATATCGATTTTCTAACGTATAAAGATCTTGGGCGGTTTGATTTGATTCTTGTTTAAGCGTAGATAGTTTTGTGTCGAGTTGCTTGACGTATTGATGCAGTCCTCTTAACTTCTCTATGGCATCACTGTTTTGTTGAATGAGTGTAGAATCTTTTTTTAGTTTGCTATTTACTTGATCTAGATTATTGGTATTTTGTTTAATGTATTTAGAGTATAGGTTTAGCTTTGTGGTTATCTGATTTGATTTGATGTTGATTTGGTTTAATTTTGACTCTAGTTGGGTGATTCTGCTATGAAGATGAAGCTGTGTTTTTTGTAGACTTTCTATTATGGTTTTATTCTTTTGAATTTTCTGTTTTAATGTTTTTACTAATTTAGTATTAACCTTTTGATCTTTTTCTAATCTATTTTTCTCCTTGTTAAGTTGTTGTATCTCCTTTTGATAGTGCTGAATTGTTTGGGAAAGAACCTGATATTCCTCTTCCAACGTAGAGATATTATGATCCAAATCTTTACTAAAGATGATTGTTACATTAAGATCTTTTATGACAGTATTATAATCGCCAATAATATTGTCTCTTCCAAAGACGAAGTTAGTCGCATAGAGCTGATAGGCATAGATCAACATAAACAATATCATCTTCATTACTTTTCCTTTACGATCTGAAAATTACCCTTGCCAAGGATATTACCATCTCCAATGATAATATTTTTAATAGATAGGCTTAAGATCAGGATAGTTATGACGATCATGATGAAATGTTTTTTAATAATGTTTAAAAATCTATTGCCATAGCGATTAGAGATTGATAGAATTAAGGCATTAACATCCCGTTTAAAACTATCATGTCGAATGGAAAAGGCATTGAGACGAGGCAGAAATGAAAGACTTTTGGGTAAGTCATTGGCATGAGGCATTTGAGCATTATTAAGAAGAATTGGGATAATGTGAAGATTGTGTGTATAGGCGATTTCTAACTCAAAACGTACATAATCTTTTTCATTGCTTTTCTTATTTTGAAATTCGTTAATACTCTCTTGGTCCAAGAGAAAAAGCAGTATATTAGAAGATTTTACCTCTTGTTCTATTCTCTTTTCAAAAGGTTCCCCGTACTCAATTGTATCGGTATCAAAAAAGACATTAAATTGCTCATGTAAAATTTCATAGAGTCTTCCTGCGTATCCTGCTTGAGTATTTCTTCTATAACTAATGAATATTTTAATTTTTTTAAACATAACAACATCTTTTCTTAAATGATATCAGAATTAATTTAAAAATATTATTTAATATTGCTTAAAAAAATGGATAAAGAATAGATTGTAATAAAACTACACATTGGTTGGGGGGACTTTTATAAATTAAAAGTATACCCCAAACTATTTAATGGCTTTCAATTAAGTGATAAAGGGCATGAATCTCCTCTGCCCAGATGCTCTCATCGATGGTCTCTAGGATGAGTGGCATATCATCCATGCGAGGATCATTCATAATAAACGCAAAGGCATCCCAACCGATCTCTCCTTGACCCAGAGAGTGGTGGCGGTCAACCCGACTGCCCAACTTGGGTTTGGCATCATTGAGGTGCATGCCACTGAGATACTCAAAGCCCACAATGCGATCAAATGCCTCCATGGTTTCATCATAGGCTTTGCGGGTGCGTAGATCGTAGCCTCCTGCAAAGGTGTGACAGGTATCCAAGCAGACCCCCACACGCTTTTTGTTGTCGACCTTTTGGATAAGGTGGGCGAGATGTTCAAATTTGTAGCCCAAGTTGGTGCCCTGTCCTGCGGTATTTTCGATCACCAGTTTGACATCAAGGTCTTTGGTGGCTTCAATGGCAAGGTTCATGGACTCAGCGATCAAGTCAAGACAATTGAGTTCAGCTTCCATGATCTTTTCATGGTACTGGGGATCACGTTTACCCACTTTGACCAGATGGCTCCCTGGGTGAAAATTGAGCAATTTAAGTCCAAGTTGATCGCACCGTTTAATCTCATCGATAAAGGCTTCGCGAGACTTTTCCAATTTTATGGGATCAGGATTGCCCAGATTGATGAGGTAGCTATCGTGTGGGAGGACATGTTGGGGTTGGATACCAGAGGTTTTTAGATTGGCTTTAAAGCTTTGAATCATACGCTCCTCAAGGGGTTTAGCCACCCATTGACGTTGGTTTTTGGTAAAGAGGGCAAAGGCTTTTGCCCCAATCTTCATCGCATTAAGTGGGGCATTATCGACCCCACCACTGGCGCTTACGTGTGCACCTACAAATTTCATTGTTGTTTCACCTTGATAAGAATTTTGTTTAGCTTGTCACGAAATTTTCGTTCCGTTGCGGTTACGGTATAGGTTATATCATACTCTCCCTTGTTACTGACTTTTTGAGTAAATCCATTGGGGGTGCTCTCCCATCCTTTTTTATCAAAGATTGGCTTTCCCTTAAAAACATGCTCCAGAAGGGTTGGGGGGTAACCGGCATGGAGGACTTTGGCATTAAAATCCTCTTTGCTCATGCACTTAAAGGTGGACATACAGACATTCATGCCATTGATCTCAATCGAGAGGAGTGGTTGCCCCATACTGTAGATTTCAGCTTTGACCCAATTGGGCTTTTTGTAGATAAAACCTTGGTCGGCATATTGCATGGTGGGGGTTTTGAGGACAATCAAAGCACTCTCTTGGTCCTGTTTGCCAACATTGGCTTTGTTGGCACATCCTTGAGACAGTAGTAGACCAAAGAGTATGGGAATAAAATAGCGTATGGTGGTCATTGAAATCCTTTTTTATAAGTATAGCAAAAAAAATGGGGATCAAAATTTATATTTTTCTTTTTGTTTAATAATAGTTTAAGGTTTGTATGCTATAATTCTGCCCACAAGTTGTTGTTGGCCCCTTCGTCTAGCGGTTAGGATCCCAGGTTTTCATCCTGGTTACAGGAGTTCGAGTCTCCTAGGGGTCACCATATTAACGCTTGTAACTTCTCTATGTTTAGTGGCCCCTTCGTCTAGCGGTTAGGATCCCAGGTTTTCATCCTGGTTACAGGAGTTCGAGTCTCCTAGGGGTCACCAATCTTCATTAAAAAACTTCTTATTTTTTCATTGTTATAATTATTAAACTTAAAAATTATACGAAAATTATCAGATTTAGCTATCTTTTTGAAAATTAATTTTTGGGTAGGTAGTAATTGGTATAAATTCCCTCGCCATTAATGGCGAGGGGTTATGGAATGAGTACTGAGAGACAGATTGTTGGTTAAGAGGAGAAGAGCCACCTTATTTTTGAGGTGGAGTCTTTATTTTTTCTCTACGTGCCAAGAGCAATCCTAAGAGTGCGCCCATTACAATCATCACAAGAAGTCCCCATCGTCCAAAAGCAGGAACGGAATCTGATGTTTGACAGAGAGGCTGATTAATTGAGACACCTGCAACATCGGTTACGTAGATGGAGACAGCAGCTATCTCTGAGGCGCTACCATTATTTCCTAGAACACGGTAGGCAATATCTGTTGGATCTCCTTCGAACCCTTCGGTAGGAGTAAACGTAAGAATCCCATTCTCTTCAAGTGTCCATGTACCTTCTCCCTCTACGACAAGGTTTTTCCCATCTTCGGATAACTGATATTCCGGTGTAAATGTCTCGGGCACAACAAGGATTAACGAAGCAGGATCAATATCCCCTTCATCATTTTCTAAAAGATCAATGCTTACGACCTCTCCTGGGCGAACAGCTTGGACATTGTCTCTTAGTTCAATAGTGGGCTCTTCCACCATAACTTCAGGTTCCTCTATCGATGTTGGTTCAGGTTGGGCTTCCTCCTCTTCGACACTATTTTCTTCCACAAGGGGCGTGCTCATAAGCGTGCTACTTGTTGGTGTATAGCTGGTACTAACAGGGCTGATCCCATTGGGTTCTAGGACATCGGGTATTTCATTATCATTACTATCTGGTAATGTGGTACCATCAATAAGAGCCTCCTCTGTGTCCGCTTTACCATCCCCATCCTCATCAACTGCTCCGATTTCAATGACATCATAAATTCCATCATTGTCGGAATCTAAATCCCTATAGTTAGGAAGGTTGTCACCATCCGTATCCAGTGGTTGGTTAAGGGGTTCAATACGTGTTGGAATACCATAAGAAGAGACATCCCCATCAATCATTCCATCACTATCTGCATCATTATCCGCTTGGATGCCCGCTTCGACAAGATCACTTAATCCATCATTATCGCTATCAACATCTTGGAAATCCGGTTTCTCATCCTCATCAGTATCCACAGGGATAACGGTTCCATGAGAGCTGGCATCACTGTCGTTGAGATCTGCAGTATCCATCAATCCATCATGATCATTATCAATAATACTATCAAGTATACCATCTTCATTAAGATCGACGTTGTTGATATCTTGTCCACTTTCAAGTAGATCAAGTAATCCATCATTATCTGAATCAAGATCAAGGCTATCGATAATGCCATCCTCATCGGTATCACGAGAAGGATCTCCTTGTAATTCCACATCATCTGTGATACCATCATTGTCATCATCAAGGTCAAATTCATTTGGAATACCATCCCCATCACTATCTACTACGGTACGGGTTCCAAAGCCATTATCATTCTCATCCACCACATCAAGAATACCATCTTGGTCCTGATCTTCATTACCATCAATAACACCATCTTGATCCTCATCAAGTAAGGCAGGTAGATGATCGTTGTTGGGTTCTTGAACATCAATAATACCATTACCATCCTGATCGGGCAGATCATTGAGATCGGTGAGACTATTGAGCGTATCCACAATACCATTATTATCAAGATCAGGAACACCCGACTCTTCTAGGTCAGTTAATCCATCATTATCAGAATCAAGATCACGATAGTTGGGTAGTCCATCCTGATCGGTGTCTAGTGGTGTTTGAACACTAGAAAGGAGATTGGGAATACCAAGCGAATCAACATCTCCATCAATCATACCATCATTGTTACCATCATTTTCAGCCGGAATAGTTGCTTCAATCAGATCACTTAACCCATCGTTGTCACTGTCAAGATCTTGGAAGTCAGGTCTATCATCTCCATCTGTATCTAAAGGCATAACATTACCAATTGATGTTGGATCATTATCATTAAGATCTGCAACATCCATTAAGCCATCATTATCGGAATCTATGGAGCTATCAAGTATACCATCTCCATTGGTATCTACCTCACTCACCTCTTGTCCACTCTCTAAAAGGTCCAGTAGACCATCATTATCGGCATCAAGATCGAGTGAATCAATCACCCCATCCCCATCGGTATCTCGGAGTGGGTCACCGTTGGCTTCGACCACATCCGGAATCCCATCGTTATCGTCATCAATATCGTAGAGATCGGCAATGCCATCTTGGTCACTGTCAAGCAGGGCACGGGTCCCAAACCCTTCATCGTTCTCATCGGTA
>Ga0256843_1000286_pt1 | contig 43683 bp, 39 predicted proteins | sample AlvinellametaG_FD_191572 | JGI IMG/M metagenome (GOLD analysis project Ga0256843, IMG submission 191572) | Pompeii worm associated microbial communities from hydrothermal vent at the East Pacific Rise, Pacific Ocean - Alvinella | ecosystem: Host-associated > Annelida > Integument > Unclassified ...
ATGCACAAAAAAACAAGTTACTAATATGAAAATAACTTGTTTTTCTTTTTATTATCAGCTTTATTACATTTTTTTTTCCTAATAGAATAAAAAGAACCAAAAGAAAAAAATCTAAAATTTTAAAAATTTCAGACTTTTATAATCATCTATATATTTGTCATCTTGTATCAACAGCTAATATATAATTTCAATCAATATTTATCTGAAAAACTATTCTAATATTCCCTTTTCTTATTCTATATAAATTATCATATCAAACCAATTTTTTAATATAATATTTATCTAAATTATTATTAGAGATATCATTAATAATTAAATCTAATTCTTTCTTAAAAGGTGATTTTTTTATATATTTCTCCCAAGTTTTTACCATATTTTAAATATTTACTAATTTAGAAGCCTTTATTGGTTCATCAAAAACAAATTCATATTTAGAAAAATCCTCATTTCTATATTTTTCTATTTCCTCAAAAGTATTTATATCCATTTCTACTAAAACAGTATTTTTATTTTTTTCTAATATTTTATACATTTTTTTATATTAAAATATAATTTATAATTTTATTATAATAATAAAAAATATTTATGCAAAAAAAACTAGTACTTTTCATGAAATTATAAATAAGTATAAAAAAACAAAAAAAATTAAAATTAGATTTTGCTTTTTTTATAAACTCCAAATCAAATATCAAATATAACTAAAGTAAGTTATAACTAATAATATACCTGATTTTTTTCATATTGTTAACTTATTTTTTCAAGATATTGATAATAAAAATAGCACTAATAATACAACAAAAATATTAAAATATGCATCAATTTCAACTCAAGAATACGCTTTTAAAGGCATTATTGTTCAAGTTGCTCATAAAATCCAAAGTGAATTAAATATATTTGAACCAATAATTCAACCAATTGCCATATCTGTATTTTTTTTCAAAGCAGCCATCACACTTGAAGCTAATTCTGGTAAACTTGTTCAAATTGCAATAATTGTAACTCAAATAAAAGAATTTGGAATTCAATATGTTTGTGCTATTGAAACAGCTCAATCAACAATCAATTTTCATCAAAGTACTAAACCAACTAAACCTCAAATAGTATAAGTTATAGCTTTCCATTTTGGTAATTCTTCCACAATTTCTTCTATTTCCTCTTTTTTATGAACTCATAAAGTTGTTTTTGGTTTAGTTGCTTGTCTAAAAATATAATAAAGAAAAATAGAAAAAAACATTATTAAAATCCAAGCATCTGGCCTAGTAATTTCTTGAATTGGTTCAAAAACAACTAACAGAACAAATAAAATAGCTGCTGCCAACATAAATGGAATTTCCTTATAAAAAGTATTTTTAGGAGTTTTAACTGGATAAACTAAAGCTGTAATTCATAGAATTAAAAGTAAATTTGAAATATTACTACCAATTACATTTGAAATTGCTAAATCAGCATTTCAGCTAAAAGCAGACATCATACTAGCAACTAATTCTGGAGCACTTGTTCAAAAAGCAACAATAGTTAGTCAAATAACCAAATTAGAAACTCAAAAAGTTTTAGCTATTGAACTGGCTCAATCAACCATATAATCTGCTCATTTTATAAGTAATGCAAAACCAGCAATTATAAAAATATAATCCATAAAAATCTTTTAAAAAATAATTAAAACTAATCTTAATTTAAAAAAGATATAAAGCAAAATTTTTTAAAAAATTAGCATTTTTTAAAATTGATTTTATAAAAAAAGTTATATAATAATTGTACAAAAAATAACACTAAAAAATTATAAAAAATGTTTGAAGTTAATATGATAAAAGAGAAATCTTTCAGCAAAACAAAAGTAGTATCAAAAAGTATAAATTTATGAAATAATTTAGATTTATTTATTTCTGCTAGTTCAAAAAATCCTGCTTTTTTGGACTATGTTTTGAATAAGATTTTTGATTATACAATAGATAGAATTTCTGAAAAAAATACCTATAAAGATTTTTCTCATTCTTTAGAATTAATAAATTCAGTTCTAAAATCTTGGTATAATGAAGAAAATAATGATAAAATTCATATGGTTATTTGAATTTTAAATAAAAAAGAATTTTTATTTTCAAACATTTGAAATGGATCTTGTTATCTTGTAAAAGAAAATAATGTAATTGAAATTACTGATCCAAAAGATAAAAAGAAAGAATTTAGTTTTATTTCAAATTGAACTCTTGAAAATGAAGATATAATAACAATGTCATCTAAAAGGCTTTTAAGTTATTTATCAGAAAGTGATTTTATTGATTCATATAATCTAAAAATAAATAAATTCAATTCTTCAATAAAACAAATTCTTGAAGAAGAAAATATAGAAAAAAATATATCTATTGTTTCCTTTATTTATAAAAAAAGAAAAACAGAAAAAAATAAATATGATGAAAAAATAGAATTAATAAAAGAAACTTGCTTAAAAGTAGCAGATACTAATTTTATTAAAAGAATAATTGCTTTTTCTCTTGTTATTCAAGAAAATTTTCTAAAAAAAGAAAAAATAATTAAAAGTACATTATTTATATTGATAATATTTTTAGCTATATTCTTTCTCTATAAAGTAATTTGAAGTACAGTAGTAGATACAAATATTTCAAAAGAAAAAGAAATTCAAACTATAAAATTAGAAGAAGCTAAAACTTCTCTTAGAAAAGCTAGTGAAAATACTACTAATAAAGATATATTTAACCTAAATATAAAACATACTGAAAAAATAATTAAAACTTTAGAAGAAAAACAATTATTTTTAGAAGATATAAAATTATTAAAAGAAAAAATATCTAAATTAAAAAAATCATTTGATTGAATAGAATCTTTCAAAGAAACTCCTCAAAATAAAATACTAGATTTAAAATCTAATGATACTATTAAGATATTATGATTAAATAAAAAAGTTTATATCATTTGAAAAAACTATATAGAATGACCAATTATAAAATGAGTAAAATCTAAAAAATTTATTTATAATGAATTAAAAGATGATAGTTTTATAGATGCAACTCCTTTAATTGATAAAATTGCATTAGTAACTAAAAAATGAAATATTGTATTATTTTCTACTAATTGAAATTTTAAAAACTCTGATGTAATTGGACAAGATTCTTGGGAAACATCAGATATGATTTCTTCATATAATTCAAATATATATTTAATATCTAAAAAAGATAACCAAATATATAAACATAAAAAAACTGGTAATAATTTTAGTAAATGAATTCCTTATCTTAAAAAAGAAAATCAAGATAGTATAAAAAATATGGAAGATATTGCTATTGATTGAGGTTTTTATATAATTCAAAAAGATTTAAGAATAGTTAAATTTTTTGCAAATCCAAAAAATAGACTTGAAGGACTAACACTTAATCAATTCCCTGAAAACTATAAAATTGAAGACCCTTCTGCTTTAATAAAAATAAAAACAAGAGCTGAATTAAATTATGTTTATATTCTAATAAACAATAAAATATTTATAACTGAACCTAATTCAAGAAGACATCAAGACACAAAAAGTTTAAAATATTTAGGACAAATAGAATGACAAAAGAATAAAATAATTGATTTTTATATAAAACATGATTGAGAATTACTTATCTTAAATAAAACATGAATATATAAAATTAATTTTGAAGAAAATGAATGAAAAATATTACTTAGATAAAAAAACTATAAAATTATAGTTTTTTTTGCATTTCAAAATAATATATGCTAAAATAGTATTATATTAATTTATAAAAAAGGAAAATATGTTATTATTATCTACTTCAAGCCTAAGCTGATATTCTCTACACAGAGTATTTTCATTTGCAAAAAAAGCAAAATATGACTGAATTGAAATATCTCTAAGTAAATTAGAATATGATTTATGGGATGAAGATTATATAAAAGGTTTAAGTGATGCTTTTGAGGTACCAGTAGTTGCTATTACTGCTCCAGTAAAAGGTATGAATGAAAAAGCTGTTGATAAAATTGTTAAAATTGCAACAACTGTAAATGCTCAAGTTATCACTTTTTCTCCACCACATTTAATGGATAAAAATACTAAATGGTTTTCTTATTATTTACAAAAAGTAAAAAAAGATACAAATCTTTCTATTGCTATTCAAAATGTAGAACCAAAGTTTATGTTTTTTATTATTCCAGAATATAAAAATTCAACTCTTTGAGAATTAAAAAAAGTAACATGAGATGCTACTCTAGATATTTGAGCTATTGATCCAGCTTCTTGAATGGATATATTAAAAGCACAAAAAATATTATGAAGTAATATAAAAAATATCTTTTTATCAGATAGAAGAGGTACACAAATGGGATTATTACCAGGAAGTGCTGGAGGATGAATTTCATATCTACCTTTAGAAAGTTTCTTTATGAAATTGAAAACTTTAGGTTATAATGGACATGTTACTCTAAAAGTAAAACAATCTGAATTATGAGCAGGAAATGAAGAAAGAGTTCTTCAAAATCTTGAATATGCCAAAAATTATTATGAAAAACATTTTTTAGAATATAAATAAAAAAACTGAAATTAAAATTTCAGTTTTTTTATTTTTTTATTCTTCCTCATCTTCCCCTTGTTTAATAAGAGAAGCTCTAACAACAATATCTCATTTTTGTTTTAATTTAGTTAAAATTACTCATTGAGTAACTCTTGAGGTTTTTCTAATTCAACCTAAATTCATTCTAATAGTTTGTCCTCATTTTGAAATCAAAATAACTTCTAAATTCTTTTTATCTTCATCTGTTAAAATTTTACAACTTACTAATTTTCAAGTTTTATCATTTATAACCATAGCTTTTACTCAAGCTCATCATCTTCTTTGATTTTTATATTCTTCAATTCCTGTTATTTTTCACATACCCATTTCTGTAACTGTGAAAACATATTCAACTTCTTCAGAAACAATTGCAACCTCAATAACTTCATCACCAGCTTTTAAGTTAATTCATTTGACTCAAGCAGCTCATCTTCCCATTGGTCTAACATCATCTTCATTAAATTGAATTGCTTTTCAGTTATGAGTAGCTAAGAAGATATTATCATTTCAAGAAGTAGTTTTAACCCACATCAAATCATCATCTTCTTTTACTCAAACAACTTTTAAACCATTTGATCTAATTTTTGTCACTTGCTCCATATCAAGTTTTTTAACTATTCAATTTTTAGAAACAAAGAATAAATATTTATTTTGTTCTCTAGTAATATCTAGAATAGCAGCTATTTCTTCACCTTTTTGTAAATTAATTAAATTAATTACTGGTTGTCATTTAGCTGTTCTTGAAGTTTCAGGAATTTCATAAGCAGGAAGATTAAATACTCTTCATTTAGTAGTAAAGAAAAGTAAATCTGCATGGTTAGTTGTAGGAACCATCAACATAATTTCATCATCTTCTTTTGTACCTGTTGCAATTCATTTTCATCATCTTCTTTGAGTTCTAAATGCAGTAGATTTAACTCTTTTAATATATGATTTTTTAGAAAAAGCAATCATAACTTCTTCATTTGGAATTGTATCTTTTGGATTAAATTCTCAAACTTTTCAAGCATTTACTTTAGTTCTTCTCTCATCACCAAATACTTCTAATGCTTCATCAAATTCAGTATCAATAATAGAATCTACTCTTTCAGGTTTAGATAAAATATCTAATAAATCTGCAATTATTAATAATTTTTCTTTCAGTTCATCTTCTATTTTTTGTCTTTCTAAACCAGCTAATTTATTTAATCTCATTTCTAAAATAGCAGTTGCTTGAATTTCAGAAAAAGTAAATTCTTTCATCAATGCAACTTTAGCATCTTCTCTAGTTTTACTTGCTTTAATTGTTTTGATTATTGCATCAATATGATCAAGAGCCTTTTTTAATCATTCTAAAATATGAGCTCTAGCTTCAGCTTTTTTAAGTTCAAACTGTGTTCTTCTAGTAACTACTTCTTGTCTATGAGCAATAAATTCTTTTAATAATTCTTTAAGATTATATAATTTTGGTTGCATTCATCTTTCTCAAAGACCAATCATATTATAACCAAAACTAGTCTGCATTTGAGTAAGTTTGAAAATTTGATTTAGAATTTTTTTAGGAAAAGCATCTTTTTTAATTTCAACAATAATTCTAATACCATCTTTATTAGATTCATCTCTTAATGCTGATATTCAAACAATTTTTTTATCTCTAATTAATTCACCAATTTTAGCAACAAGATTAGATTTATTTACATTAAAAGGAATTTCTGAAATATTAATAAAAGCTCTTCATTTCTTATTTTCTTCAATATTTGCAACTCATCTCATTATAACTGAACCTCTACCTGTAGAATAAGCAGTTAATAATGCTTCTTTATCATAAACTTCTCAACCTGTACAAAAATCAGGTCATTGAACAAATTGCATTAAATCCTCAACTGTTATATCATCAGGATTTTCTGATTTCATTATATATTTAATAGCTTCAATTAACTCTCATAAATTATGAGAAGGTATATTTGTGGCCATTCAAACAGCAATACCCATTACTCAATTCATTAATAATGAAGGTAATCTTGTAGGTAATACAGTTGGTTCTTTTTGTGTAGCATCAAAATTATCTCTAAAATCAACAGTTTCTTTTTCAATATCTGCTAAAATTAATTCAGAAATTTTTTCCATTTTTGATTCTGTATATCTATAAGCAGCTGGATTATCTCCATCTATAGAACCAAAATTCCCTTGACCATCTATTAAAGGATATCTAAGTGAAAAATCTTGAGCCATTCTAACTAAAGCACCATAAACAGAACTATCACCATGTGGATGATATTTTCAAAGTACATTTCAGACAACAGTAGCACATTTTCTATATTTTGCAGTAGATTTTAACCCTTGTTCATGCATAGAGTAAAGAATTCTTCTATGAACTGGTTTCATTCAATCTCTAACATCAGGCAATGCTCTTGAAACAATTACAGCCATTGAATATTCAAGATATGATTTTTCCATATCATCAGAAATATTTGTAGGAGTATCACCATCGTAACTTATAGAAGTATCTAAACTTAAATTTTCAGCCCCATCCAAACTTCCATTATTTTCTTCACTCATTTTTTATAATTCTTAAACAAATATAAATAATAGCTATATTTTATTAAAAAACTGCCTTAAATCAAGTTTAAAAACCTTTTTATGTTAAAAAACTATGGAAAATAAAAAAAGAGCTGTTTTAGCTCATTTTTTTTAAACCACACTAATTTCATTTCTCCAGATTTCTTCAACTTTTTCTCTTTTTCTAATTTCTACTACTTCTCAATTATTTTTTATCATAACTTCTCCACTTTCAGGAAATGAATTATAATTTTTCATACTCATTGAAGAGTTATATGCTCAAACTCAGTCAACTACAACTAAATCTCAGATATTAGCAGAATTTAATTTCCTGTTTTCTAAAGTTTCTTGTTCATATAATTTACAAGTTAATAAATCTCAAGATTCACAACAATGTCATATCATTATATAATCCTGTTTTTCAGTAGAATTATTCATAATATAAATTGGTTCTTGAATTCAATACATTGGTACTCTTGGCATATCAGTCATACCTGAGTTAATTCTAATAAACTCATAACCTTCTTTTCCTGTATCAACAATATCTACAATTTTAGCTACTACACTACAAGAATTAATTACTAAAGATTTTCAAGGTTCTACTTCAAGAGAAATTTTTCTTCCAGTTTTTTTATAAAAATCTTCAAATTTTTCACTCACTGCTTTTCAAATAGATTGCAGATCAGCAGATTTTTCATAAGGCATAATTGCCTTTTTAAAACCTCCTCATAAATCCAAGCAAGTAGCATCTTCAAATATTTCCACAAAATCTAGTCCAATATTAGCTGAATTCACCCAAGATTCTGGGGTATTTTCTGAACCAATATGAATATGTATTTTTATGATTTTTAAATTATATTTTTTTGCAATTTCTTTTATTTCTGGAATTTTTTCATGCCAAATTCAAAATCCTGAAGTTGTTCAACCAGTTGAAATAGCTTTAAAAGCTCAGTCACCTGTTCCTGGATTTATTCTAACTCAAATTTCATAATCTTTTATACCTAAATTTTCTACCATTTTTCAAATTTCTTCAATTTGATGAATACTTGTTGCATTAAAAAATAATCAATTTTTAATCAAAAAAACTAAAGATTCTGGAGTTTCTTGTGCAGATATAGAAATATCTTCATATTTATAACCAGCATTAACAGCTCTAAAAACTTCATATTCACTTGAAGCATCAATTAAAATTCATTTAGAATTAAATATTTTTAAAATATTTATATTTGGATTAGCTTTCATAGCAAATCTAGTATTACAACCAAAAGCATTTGGAAAAGCCAAAAAATCATCTGCAGCTTTTTCTAATTCTTCTTGACTATAAACATAGACAGGACTTCAAAAATTGCTTTCAATTTTTTCTGCTAGTTCATTGTTTATAAAATTTGGATTACCAAAATCCATTTGTATATTTGTCATTTTTTTTTATTTTACTATATATTCTCCCTCAAAAACTGTTTCAGCTTCTCATTTCATAATTACTGAATCTTCAATTTTTCCTGACCATTTTATAAATAAATTTCCTCCTTGCAAATTAACTTTTATAAAATTATTTATTTTTAATAATCACTTAGAAATTCAAGCAACCACAGATGCACAAGCACCAGTTCAGCAAGCAAGAGTTTCTCAAGCTCATCTTTCATAAACTCTAAAATCAAGTTCTGTATCATTTATTTTTCTTACAAATTCAACATTTACTTTATTTGGAAAAATTTCAGTATTAGATTCTATAGGTGATCCAAATTTATTCAAATCAAAATTCCAAACATTTTCTTCCAAAAATATAACACAATGTGGATTTCACATACTTACAGAAAAATATTCAAATTCTCTATCTTCTGAAATTATTTTTCATTTATTAACTGGAAAATCTTTATGTTCAAGATGTGCACTTCACATATCTACAGTTACAATATTGTTTTCATCAATATCAAGATTTAAAATACCTGCACCAGTTTCTACATCAACATTTTTTAAAGTAGTTAACTTTTCATCAAGTAAATATTTCATGTAACATCTAATTCAGTTCCCACACATTTCAGCTTCACTCCCATCAGGATTATACATATGATATTTAAATTCAGTTTTATTTCAGTCAGTAATTATTACTATTCAATCACTTCAAATCCCGAAATTTCTATCACACATTTTTTTAACTAAATCTCTAGTTAATTCAATATTTTTTTCTTTCAATTCACTTGAATTAATGACTATAAAATCATTTCAAATTCAATGCATTTTGGTGAATTTAATTTTTTTCATTTTTATTTACTAGTAATATTATTAGGAAGCATTTTTGCAATTCATACTCTTACAGCTGCTGCTGTAACTGCTAAACCTGCTCATCTTGATTTGATTGTATGAGGAATTGGTGATTGTAGAATTTCTGTTTCTACAATAGCTAAATTAGCTGTTCAGCTTAATCCTCATAAATCTGATTTTTTAGGAACTGATTTTAATCAAACTTTTAGTTCTAATTTGTTATTTTTTTTATCAAAAATCATTTCTCAGACATAAGATAAAACTTCATTTTTTTCTGTAGATTTTTTTAATAAATCTGCAAATCTTGAATCTTCTGCTTTTATTGATTCTAAAAATTCTTCTCATTCTAAAATTCAGTATTTTTCATCAATAAGTGGATTTACAATAACATTTGAAATATCTACTTTATGCCCTGAATATCTAGCTAGGATTACTAATTTTCTAGCAACATCAAGTCCATTTAAATCATCCCAAGGATTTGGTTCTGTATATCATTGCTGCTTAGCTATTTTTACAATTTCAGAAAAACTTTGTTTTCACAAATTTAATTCTGATAAAATAAAACCTAATGTTCCTGAAAAAACTCATTCTATATTTGAAATTTCATCAACAATTTTATTAGTTCTCTCATTTACAAAATCAAGCACTCAAGCACCTCACATTACAGTTGTATTTGTGTTATATCTACCAGAATAAGAAGTTAATAAATCAAAATCTTCTTGTGTATATAGTGAAATTGGGTTTTTATTTGCAGTAACCAAAAAATTATTAGAATTTGAAATTAAATATTTATGAAAAGATAATAATTCATCTTTTCAAGCAGTAACATCAACAAAAACTACCTCTCAATCTAATCAATTTTTTTTAACTAATTCTACTAAATCTTCTAATTTTTCAAACTTAATAGATTTTTCACTAAATTCTTTTACAGAATTTTCTCTTGAAATAGAAATATTATTTAAAATATTTTCAGAAATTCATTCACTATCAAAAATATAGCTAGAACTACTAGCTACTCATATTATTTTACTAGGATTTACATGATTTTTAACTCAATCTTTTTCTACTATTTGTTTTACTAATTCCCTTCAAACATTTCAAGTTGCTCAGAGAATAAATATTCTTTGTTTCATAATTTAATTATTAATTTTTATTTTTTTAATCTTCAAAATCTGCTATAAAATCTAGAAATATTTTCTTTTCAGCTTCATCCATTCTACACATTGGTAATCTAAATTCTTCTTCAATTATTCAATTAGAAGCTAGATAAGTTTTAGCTGGAAGTGGATTTGCTTGAATAAATAATTTAGAAAATAGTTCACTATAAATATTATTTAAATCGTATGCTTCTTCTTTGTTATCAAAACAAGTATCTACAAATCATTTAATCATTTTTGGATAAATATTTGATGCAACTGAAATTACTCAATCTCATCAATTTTGAATTAATTCAAAAGTTAATCCATCATCTCAAGAAAAAACTAAAAAATCATCAGGTGTTTTCTTAACAACCTCTTTCATTTGATCTAAATTTCAACTAGCTTCTTTTACTCAAACAACATTTGGACACTCTTCAATAATTTCTAAAAGTGTAGAAGTTTCTAAATTAACTCATGTTCTACTTTGAATATTATACAAAATAATATCTCTAGAAGTTGCTTTTGCTGAAGCTATAAAATGTTTTTTTAAACCTGTTTGAGTTGGTTTATTATAATATGGATTTACCACTAAATAAGCATCAATTCATTCAATTTCATCTAAATATTTAATAGTTTTTAAATTATCCATAGTTGAATAAGTTCCTGCATTTACCATTATTTTGGTTTTTCATTTCAAAATATTTATTGCAAAATTTATTAATTCTTTTTCCTCTTCTTCCATTAAAGTAGGTCTTTCTGCAGTTGTTCAAAGAAGTAGTACACCATCTACTCAACCTTCAATTTGCATTTCTAATAACCTTTCTAAAGCATCATAATCTATTTCATTATCAATTCAATTCCCTTCTTTAAAAGGAGTAACTAGTGCTGTCCATAATCATCTCATAATATATAAATTATTTTATAAACTATTTGTAAAATCTTTTATTTCAAAATATCCTGTTTTATCTTTTAACCATTCTCCACAGACAAGACTTCAAACTGCAAATCAATCTCTTGTTCTTGCTGTATGTTTTAACTCAATTGTATCAAATACTGAATCAAAAGTTATAACATGAGTTCAAGGAATATTTCCTCATCTAGTTGAACTTAAATGTAGCTCTTCATCTTTTATTGGTCTATCAGTCAAACAATTAACCTGTTTTTCAGTTTTTCTATCAATATTTTCTAAAATAATATCTCACATATTAATTAAAGTTCCAGAAGGAGAATCTGCTTTCATTTTATGATGATATTCATGCCCAAAAACATCATATTCAGGAACTTTATTCATCATTTTACTAACTTTTTCAAGCATTCCATAAAATAGATTTACTCAAAGAGAGAAATTTCAACTCCAAATAATAGCACCTTTTGAATTATTAAAAGTTTCTTTTATCTCAGGTAAATTTTCCCACCAACCAGTAGTTGCCATAACTACTTTAAATCAATTTTCAGCATAAAAATTTAAATTATCCATAGCCACAAAAGGAACAGAAAATTCTATAATCACATCAAAATCTTTTCAAATCAAATCTTCTTTTTTAGTGTTCTGAGTTGGATCAATAATAGCAACAATTTCATCACCTCTTTCCAAAGCATGTTTTTCAACAACTTGCCCCATTCTCCCATAACCTACAATTGCAATTTTCATAGTTTTTATAGTTAATTATAATTCAGTTAATTCATTAATTTTTTTAATAATTAATTGTGTTCTAGCTTTTATAAATGAATCAAAATCATCATTTTCAAGCATTTCAACCATTTCTTCTGATATTAAATGTGTTTTTAAATATTCATTAAATTTTTCATCTCATAATTCTTTTCTAAAATCTTTTATATAAATACTTGGATTTTTATTATTAATGAATTTATTATTTGTTTCTTTTGTTAGAGGTGTTAAATTAGCAATATTATTAATTATATTATTTCACCTTTTATGAATTTCTTTTCCTATTATTGAATTATCTGGAAAGATATGATGTAATTCTAATTTACTTTTATTTTCTGTTCATTTATTTACTTCTATTCAACTATAAAAATCTTTTATATTATTGTTTATTAATAATAATTCAATTGCAGTAAATACTTGATTAGATTGCTTATTATAATAAGCATCTAATAAATCATTTTCATCATAAATTCTTGTTCTAGATTTTATTAATTTATCTTTATAATTTTCAAGTGTTAATTCATTAAAATCTTTTTGTATTCTTTCATTTTGAGCTCATGAATACCTATTAAATAAAACAGTATTCCAAAACCATTTAGATAAAAATACTCTTTTTTCATGAGTAATATCTTTATTGGTAGATATATATAAAGATAAAAACTTAATAATAGGTTTAAATTTATTATAGTTTCAAGTTTGAATTTTAAAATTTTCTAATTCATCAATTAATTGCTTAAATAATTTATTAATTTGTTTACAATTATCTATTAAATCAAATGTTGTAATCTTTAATATTTCTCTTTCTTTAACTAATTTTTTTTCTTGTAAAAATAGCATTATTATAAAAAGAAGCTCTTTATCATCATTAAATTTATATACTTCTCATTCTCATAAATTTTCTAATTCATCAAAATAATTATTAGTAGATAATGATTTTTTTGATTTCATCAAATTTATAAATCTTCTTAAATCAAAATATTTATCATCAATTTTTTTATATGTTTTAGCCACCATTATATCAAACATATTTAATTTAGTATTTTTTGTATTTATTCTTTCAAAAATATCTAAAACTTGTTCTAATAATCATTCTTGATTTATAACATATACTTTTCTATCTAAAATTTTCTTTTTAAGTATTCATATTATTGTAAAAAATTCTTTTATATCATCATTTTCAATAAAATTAAGAAATTCTTTTTCTATTTCATCAATATATAATGCTTGTAAAGGTATATATTTTAATCAAAATTCTTTATATAATTCTTCTAATGTATAGTTATTTATTTTAATATATTCATCTCATTTAGTTTCTATTTTTTCATCATCAAAATGTAGAATATCTACTATTCATTCATCATTATTTTCATCAAATCATTCAATATCAATAAATAAATTATACTTTATTGGTCTTTTTCAATTTCATTTATATACATCTTTATTTGAAAAAATAGATGTTAAAGTTGTAGTTCTTTGTTGTCCATCTAATAAATATACTACTGATTTAGCTTCATTTGATGGAAAATGCATATCAGTTATAGCTCATCAAACATCTCTTCTTGCTAATTCATTTCATCATTCCCAAATAAGAATACTATTTATAGTATAATTTCTATATAAACTATCTAATAATAATTTTACTTGTTCTTTATCCCATACATATTCTCTTTGAAATTCTGGAACTTGTAATTCTCAAGAAACAGACCTATCAATTAAATCTTTAATATATTCTATTTTCATAAGTTTTATTTTTTGCTAATAATTCCTCACTCTCTATTATATTTATCTAAAAATGCAATAGTTGTGTGGTGACCTTGTGGGTCTTGTTTATATTCTTCATAATATTCACAAAAATCTTCCAAATTGAATTTTTCTGAAGTTTCAGTTTTTCAGTTTAGATGATTTTGTAAAAGTTGTAAACTAGCTTTTTTTCATTCTATATTTTCTATAATCAAACTTTCTCAAGAATTTAATTTTATTACTACTGAAAAATCTTGTAAAGGATTTAAGCTAGCTATTTTTTCTTTAAAATTCATTTTTGATTTATTAATAACTAATTTCAACTCTAGATAAAACATCTTTTAATTTAGCAATCTTTGCTTCATCAAAAGCATCATAACAAGCTGAATATCTAATAAATTGTTCTCCTTTTTGTCCTGAAAAAGGAACTCATACAATTCAAAGTTTTGTAATAATTTCTTTATTATATTCTTCTGAATTTATTACTTCTTTTCAGTCTAAATATTTTGGACAATCAAACATCATAAAAAATCCTGCATCTGTTGGACAAGCTAATTTTAAACCAAAATCATTAAAAACTTTTGTTAAAATTTGAAGTCTTTTAGCATAAATTTCCCTATTTTTATTAGCATCAATTTTTGCTTGAGGTGTTTCTAAATATTTATCCATAGCTGAAATTAATGGACCAAATGGACCTGAATCAGTATTTCATTTAACTTTTTGTAATTCTGAAATAAAATCATTAGATCAAACTGCCATACCTAATCTCCAACCACATGCTGAAAAAGTTTTAGACATACTAAATAATTCAATCCATTCTAATTCTGGATAATCTTTTGCAACTTCAGTTAAAGTTACATGACTATTGTGAGTTAAAGCAGTATATGCTCCATCATTTACTAATCTAACCTTATTTTCTATACAATATTCAATTAATTCAACCCATTCTTCTCTAGTTGCTCCAACTGGACAAGGATTTCCTGGTTTTACTGTTAATATCATTCTTGGTTTAATTCCTTTTGGAAAATGATCCATATTTAATTTAAAATTTTCAGAAGCATACATAGGCCAAACTTCACTTTTTTGTCCTAAATAATCACTCCAAGTTCTAACAATATCATAACTTGGTGCATTAACAACAAAACCTTCATTATCAACAGGAGGATTTTTAGCATTTGCTCAGCAAGCAATTGGAAGCATAGCAAGAGTTGTTTTTTCTCAAGGAATAATTTGAGAAGAAATATGAGAATAATCATCAATATTAACTCCAGTATTTAATTCAACAAAATTTTGATTTAATCTTCATCTAGAGTTATTTTCTTGATAAGTATGAATACTTTGATCATCAACTAAAACTTCTTCTGCTAATAATTTTTGTAAAGCATGAGGTGGTGTCATATCAGGTTCTCCTGAACCAATATTAATCAAATTTTCTTCACCATTTTTTTCTTTATATTCTGCAACTAACATTGCAATTTTTTGGAATAAATTTACTCCACCTTCTCCTAAATATTTCATATTTTTTATTATTATTAATTAAATTATTTTTTAAAGGATTAACTTTTAATAACTCTCTCTTGAATTCTCTCTCTTTTCAAGAGAAAGAGGCAACACTGTACTTATATTTAGTACACTTTGCTCTTGTAAAGAGTAAATGTCCGATAGGACAAAAGAGTTATTAATTGATTAAATCCTATAACTTTCTTTAAAGCTTCATTCCAATGGAATTATACTTTCAATATTTTTTATTTCATTCGTGTCAATTTCTGCAAAATGAAATATTTTTTCTTTAGTTTCTTTGATATCCTCTGAATATGGATTAGAAACTATAGCATTTCAAGCATAAGAGTTATTCATATCTTTTCAAATATTATCTACTCATATCATAAAAAATTGATTTTCAGAACTTCTTGCTTTTGATAAACTAGCAAATATATCTGGTTTATTTCTTCAATCAACCCAAGCATATGGAGTAATTACACATTCTACTCACTCATATTTATAAGTTTCATATAACCTTGGATATCTAATATCAAAACAAATTGATAATCCACATTTCACTCATTCAAAATCAAATATTTCTAACTTATCTCAAGCAGAATAAATATCAGGTTCTATACTTTGAGTAAATAGGTGATTCTTTCTGTATTTAGCCAAAATTTCTCAATTTTTATCTATAACAATAGTAGAATTATAAGGTTTATCATTTCACTTTTTTTCTATAAAACCAAACATAATTGCAACTTCATATTTTTTAGCTAATTCTTTAACTTTTTCAATACTTTCTCAAAATTCAGTTTCAGCTAAGTTATAAACATCTTCATCTAAAACATAACCTGTTAAACTTAATTCTGGAAAAACTATTAGCTGAGTTTTTGAATTTAATTCCAAAGCTCTTTTTATTAGTTCTTCTTTTTTTTCTATATTTTTCTGCTTATCTTTCCAAACAGCATCAAAATTTATTAAACATATATTTAGTACCCCAAGGGCACTTGTTTCACTGCACATAATTATTTTTTATTATTAATACAAACTTCTAAAATTTCTACAGCATTCAGAGCTGCTCATCTCAATAGTTGGTCTCAACTTATAAACAATTCTATTCATTTATTTCAAAAAACTAAATTTTTTCTTATTCTACCAACTTCTACATTATTTTTTCAACTTGCATAAAGTGGCATTGGATATTTGTTTTCTGATATATTATCTACTAAATCAACTCAAGAAGCATCAGATAATATTTTTTTAATATCTTCTATATTTATATCTTTTTCAGTTTCTAAAACTATAGATTCACTATGAGCTCTAAAAGTTGGAATCCTAACAGCTGTACAACTTATATCAATATTTTTATCTCAAAATATCTTTTGTGTTTCCCAAACTACTTTCATTTCTTCTTTTGTATATCAATTTTCTTGAAATTTATCAATATGAGGAATTACATTAAATGCAATATTATCAACAAAATTTTCTATAATTGGCTCATCTCAGCTAAAATATTTTTTTGTGTTTTCTGATAATTCAGCCATTGCTTTTGCTCATCATCAGCTTGTAGCTTGATAAGTAGACATTATTATTTTTTTGATTCAATATTTTTTATAAATTGGATGTAAAACTACAGAAGCAATTGCTGTTGTACAATTTGGATTTGCTATAATTTTAGCTTCACCAATTTTATCTCAGTTAATTTGAGGAACAACTAATGGAATTTCATCATCATTTCTAAAATAAGAAGAATTATCAATAACAACTGCTCAAGATTTTACAGCAATTGGAGCAAATTCTTTTGAAATATCTCATCAAGCAGAAAATAAAGCATAATTTATATTTTCAAAGAAATTATTATCTACTTCTTTTATTTCAATTTTTCACATAAAAGTTTCAACTATATTTCCAGCACTTCTAGTACTTCAACCAAGCCTTAATTCTCAAATTGGTATTTGTAATTCTTCCAAACATTTTATCATTTCTACTCATACTGCTCAAGTAGAACCAACTATTGCTATATTATATTTTTTCATATTACTTTATAAATTCATTATGTAATAAATTAATTGCCTTATTTAAATCTTTTTCTTCTACTCAAAATATCATTGCTCTTTGTAACCTTCATTGACTAACAATTTTTAAATTAATCTTATTTTCTGATAAAACTGTTACTGCTTTAGCCATCAATCAAATATAATTTCTCATATGTTCACCTACACAAAATATCAATGCTCTATTTTTTTTATATTCAACAAATTCAGAAGTTGAACTATCAAGTAAATTAAATTCTTTTTTAATTCTATTTGTCATTTCTTCTAATTTTTTCTCACATTTTCAATTTCAATCAATTGTAAAACTAACTTCAGTTTCACTTGAACTAACAATATCTACTGAAAAATAATCTGATACAATATCAAACAATCTTGATAATATTGATTTTTCAAACATTTTACCTGAACTAATAGAGAAAAATATTACATTTTTTCTTCATCAAATAAAGGTTATTCAATTACATTTTTCATCTTTTTCTCTATTTTCATTCACTATCCAAGAACCAGGTTTTCAAGAAAAAGGATCAAATAAATGAATTTTAATTCATGATTCTTGAACTTCTGATCTCAAAGTTTGAGGATGTAATAATTTTGCTTGTGCTCAACTATCACCTGTAATTTCTCTAGCAGTTAAATAATTAAGTTTTTCAATGATCTTAGCATTATCTGGATTATCTAAGATTCTAGGATCAGCACTTAATAATCATTTAACTGATTTTTGTATTTCAATAACCACTCCATAACCTTTTCTTGCTAATCAAACAGCAGAAATAGCAGCTGTAGCATCTGAATATCATCTTCCTATTCTCTCTTCAATTCATTCTGGAAAACTTCAAATATAACCTGATAATATAGGAATATTTCATCCCTTAGTTTTTTCAACTATTAAATCTGAAAGTTTTAAAGTAAGCATATCAAAAACATCTTTTCTGGATTTATTTTCTAAATCATTATTTGAAATAATATTTCATAAATCAATACTCTTTGAACAAATTCAATTTGTAGACATACTATCAATTACTCCTGAAATTATTTTAGCTGATATTTTTTCTCAAAAACCAATTATTGATAATTTCTCTCAATTTTCCAATTCAATTGAATAATCATTCTCTTTTAATGGAAGTAATTTTTTATTTTTTTCTAAAATAAATTTACTAATACTTTGTTTGAAATCTAAAAATAAATCCTCAACAATTTTTATCAATTTATCTTTAGAACAAAGCATTTCACATTTAAGTAAATTTAGATGAAAATTTTTAATATTATCAATAATATCAAAAACAATTTTTTCTTCAATTATTTCATATCAAAGCTCTTTTCAAAGATTGATTAATTGATCAGTTGTATTAAAATCTGGACTTCTCATAGCAGAAACTACAACAGTTTGACTATTTCAAGCTATAAAATCTTTATAAATATTAGCAGCACTATTATGAAGTTGTGCAGCATTTTCTCAACCCAACTTTTTTACTATAAAATTCATAAAACAAAAAACTTAAATTACTATTATAATTAGTATATTTAAAACCAAAAAAAATACTAATTAAATTTAGTATTTTTTAATTATATTTTCTAAACCAAGTTAATTGCCTTTTTGCATAATTTCTTGAATGTTGCTTTATTTTATCCTTCATCTCCTTATAACTATAAATTCAATCAAGATAATCAAAGTATTCAGTATATCAAATTGATTTTAATCAGAAAGATTTTCTTGAATATCATTTTTTAATTAATCATTTAATTTCTTCTTCAAGTCATTGCTCAAACATTAAATCAACTCTATAATTTATTCTATTATATAATTCTTCTCTGTCTCAATCATAAGGAGTCAAAAACAAAACATCATATTTTAATTCTTTTTTTATAGGATTTTCATATTTTGATTTTCAAGATAGAATAATTACTTCTAATGCTCTTACTACATATTGAACATTATTTTTATGAACTTTTTCATAATTCTCTGGGTCTAACTTTTTTAATTTATCATAAATAAAATCTACTCAAAATTCACTAGCTTCTTGTTCTAATTTTCTTCTTAAATCATTATTTCAAATAACTTCTGGAATTTGAAAATCATAAATTAAAGAATCAATATATAATCCTGTTCAACCTGCTAATATTGGAATTTTATTTTCTAAATATAATTTTTCCATAATTTCTTCAGCTTGTTTTTTATACTCTCAAACTGAATATTCTTCATCTAAATCACAAATATCTATCATATGATGAGTAATTCAATCCATTTCTTCTTTAGAAATTTTAGCTGTTCAAATATCTGATTCCCTAAAAATTTGTCTTGAATCAGTAGAAATAATTTCTGTATTTAATTTTTTAGCTACATCAATACTCATAGAAGTTTTTCCAGAAGCTGTTGGTCCATAAATAACAACCAGCTTTTTTTTATCTGATTTTTTTTCTATAAAAGATTGTAGTTTTTCTTTATAATTCATTTATTTTATAATAAAGTTTTATTTCTAATAATTTTAATTTTTATTTTAAATAAAGCAAGTAAAAAATCCCAGCAGGGATTTTTTATAATCCTGCTGAGAAATATTTACTCAATTTTTGTTATTCATACCAATCTCCTCTTTTATTGAAATATTTAGCATATTTTAAAATAAATGTTACAGCATTTGCTGTAGAATCACCACATTTGTTTGTATCTGACCAATAACCACATTTATAAGAGTATGGATTTGAAAATCTATTTTCAATACCTCTTTCTGAACTAGTTAAATATCTTCCAGCCATAACTGTTCCATAGTTAAGACCTTTTGTAACACCATAACCATTTGCATATTTTTCTACCAAATTACTATCAATAAAACCTTCAGCTGCTTTTCCATGACGAAAACCAAAACTATGTCCAACTTCATGGGCTGGTTGTTCTTTTTGATTTCTGAATCTATAGTTTACAAAGCAAATACCAAAATCACCAAAAGCAAGTAATGGAGTATTTGCTTTTTTTGGTGTTCCAAAACTTTTTTTAGGAATGAATGCTGAAATTCCACTTACATTTTCATTGAAATCTACAATACCAATGACTACATCTGCATGATAATATCTCTGATAATAATGCAGTGTAAGTCTTGGTTTAGGAATCTTAGCATCTGTATTATAATCATAATATCTATTATGAAGTTTTTTCAGATTATCTCCACTTTTTGATATTGGACGGTAAGCAACTGCTACTTTTTTGAAAGCAATATAAGATGATAAACCTGAATTTTTAAAAGTATAATTTAATTTATCCATATAATCATCTGCAAGAGAATTTCTCTGACTAGAATTCAAATTTATTGTATTTCTATCAAATACAAATGCAACACTCAAAGTTTCTTTTGCCTGAGCTTGAGAAGCTAAACCTAACACCATAACCATTACTAATAACACATTTTTCATGAAAATCCTTTTTCTTTTTTGATTTCATTCTTTTTTTGTTTAGAGAAAAATTCTCAAATAGCTTTTTTACAGTTTTAATTTTTTATTTCACATAATACACCTCCTATTTTGAATTTAGAAAAAATATTTTATCTATAACCTAAATCATTAGTTAAATAATTATCAAAATCATTATATGGAATTATTACACCTATTTTGTTATTAACATCATATCTATATTTAATTCCTCCATTTGTTCTTCTATAACTAATATCTCCTGTAAATTTAAATTCTCCTGTTAGTGGATTTAAATGACCTCCTATATCAATAACATCTCCAACATCATCTAAATCTTCACCTATTGGTTGTATATAGAAATTATAATGAATTTCCTTAATTGAACCATCAGAATAATATTTTCCATTTGGTTTTTCAATTAAAGTATCAGTAATATGACCATGAAATTCTTCACCATCAATTACAAGAGTGACTTCATCACCTACTTTTTTCTTGAAAAGTTCTTTGAACTGATTAATATCTGGTTTAAAGTATCTAGCATCAGCATATCTGTCTATAAAATCAGCATAATCTGCATTAATCTCTTTGATATCTTCCATTTTAGGATTATCTAAAGTTTCCCATTTTACAACTAAATTTTCATCTGATGATTTTGTTTTGTTTTCATCAAATTTGTGTTGTACTTGTTTATTTTTAACAAATGGTATTCCTCCTTCTATAGTTTTTACCATAATTTCAGCCACTGGTTCTTTTCCTAAAATAGGTTCCCGAGTAGATTTTGCAACTTTGTTTTTTATTACTGATTTTTCTAGACCAGATTTAGGTGTCCGGTAAACTAAAAAAATAATTAATAAAATAGCTAAAATTCCAATTAAGATTTTGGTAGATTTTTTCATAACTCTCCTTTTTGTTTATTGAGTAAACTTGTATTTTGCTATAATACAGTTTATTTAGTTTATTTTAATTACAAAATTATTTATTAAAAATAATTTGAATTAATAAAAACACAGCTTTGTTTTTAGCTTATTATTCTGACAAGCTGGTGCATTGTATTTTTTTTTTTCTATATTTGTCAATATTATTATTAAAGAAATACTATAAATAAAGCAAGTCTTTAAAAGCATAAAAAAAGTCAAAAAAAAATTTGCAAATAATTTGGTTTTGAATATAGTATCTCTGCTTTCAAAAGAAGCACTAAAAAGAAAGCCAATTTAGCTCAGTGGTAGAGCATTCGCCTTGTAAGCGAACGGTCATCGGTTCAACTCCGATAATTGGCTCCATTTTTTTATTAAAAAATTATTGGGCAGATTCCAGAGTGGTCAAATGGAAGGGACTGTAACTCCCTCAGCTTAGCTTTCGCGGGTTCGAATCCCCCTCTGCCCACCATAAAAATAATTAAAAAAGCCTTTATTCCAAACTGGGGTGAAGGCTTTATGCTCAAATGGTGGAATTGGTAGACACGTCGGTCTTAGAAGCCGATGCCTTCGGGCGTGAGAGTTCAAGTCTCTCTTTGAGCACCAAATTTATATTAAATTTTTGATCCGTATTTAGCGGACAAGTAAAAAATACAATAAAATGAAAAAAGATTTACACCCAACTACTCAAAAAGTAAAATTTATATGTTCATGTGGAGCAGAATTTGCAGTAGGTTCAAGTATTAAAGATGAAGAAGTAAGAATGGAAGTATGTTCTAAATGTCATCCTTTCTATACTGGAGAAAAAAGAATTCTTAAAACTGGTGCAGTTGATAAATTCTATGCTAGACAAAAGAAAATGGAAGAAATGGCTAATAAAAAATAGTTATCAAAAAAAGAAACAATTTAAATTGTTTCTTTTTTTTTGTATAATATTTTTATTTAATTCTATTTATAATCTCTTCTCATATTTCTTTTGTTCAAACTAATTTTTCTCAATCTTTTTTTCTATAAATATCACCTGTCCTAAATCATGCTGAAATAGTTTCATCAACAGCTTTTTCTATTAAAGTTGCTGCTTCTTCCATTTCAAAAGAATGTCTTAACATCATAGCTACACATAAAATCTGAGCTATTGGATTAGCAACTGCTTTTCCTGCAATATCAGGAGCAGAACCTCCTGATGGTTCATATAATCAAAAATTACTTTGGCTAAATGAAGCTGATGCAAGTAAACCTAAACTTCAAGAAAAAGTTGAAGTTAAATCAGATAAAATATCTCAAAATAAATTTTCAGTTAAAATATATTCAAATTGTTCTGGTTTTTGAACTAAGTGCATTGCACAAGAATCAACTAAAACATATTCAAATTTTACTTCTGGATAGTCTTTAGATACTTCATCAACAATTGTTCTCCAAAGTCTTGAAGTATCAAGAACATTTGCTTTATCTACAACTGCAATTTTTTTTCAAGAAAGTTTTGCTGATTTAAAACAAAATTCACTAATATACCTAATTGTATTTTCATCATAATCACAAACATCTCTTGCCTTTCTTATTCAATCTTCAACATAAGTTGTATGTTCTCAGAAATATAATCATCCTGATAATTCTCTAAAAGTAATAATATTTAATCCATTTTCTGGAATTTTATCTTCTTTCAAAACTGAAATATGAGAAAGTTCTGACCAAATTCTTGCAGGCCTAATATTTACAACCAAACCTAGATGCTTTCTTATTCATAAAATAGATTTTTTCTCACAATCTTTCCATTTAGCTTCCATTTGTTTATCAACTGGTCAACCAACTGATCAAAATAAAACAGCATCAGAATTATCAACTATTTTCTTAGTTTCTTCTGGAAAATGATTTTGATATTTTTCAAATCCTGCTCAACCAATATATCAAAATTCTGTTTCAAAATTTACTCAGAATTTTTCTCAAACTGTATCTAAAACTTTTACAGCTTCATCACAAACTTCTGGTCCAATTCAATCTCAAGGCAAAACTGCTATTTTATATGTTATCATAATTTATTTGTTAAATTTTTCTATGTCTTCTCTAAATTGTAAAATATAATCTAGGTCATCTAACCCATTTATAAATTTTTGTTTAAGTGAAGAATTAATTTTGAAATTATATTTTTTTTCTTGTGTAATTATTTCTTGATTTTCAAGATTTATTTCTATTTCTCAAAAATTTTCCATAAGTTCTTGGACTTCTTTTTCTTCTAATTGAATTAAAAGAAGTCCATTTTTTTGAGAATTTAATTTGAAAATATCTGCAAATTCTGATGAGATAATTACTTTAATTCAAGCATCAAGCAATGCCCAAGGAGCATGTTCTCTACTACTTCAACAACCAAAGTTTTTTCAAGCAACTATTATTTGTTTATTTCAAAAATCAGGAAAATCTGAATATGCCTTTTTCATATTTATAAAAGCATATTTTCATAGACCAGTTTTAGTTGTGGTTTTTAGATATTCTGCTGGAATTATCATGTCTGTATCAATATCCTTGTATTTTAAAGGAATTATTTCTGATTTTATTGTTGTAAATTTCTGCATAGTTTTTTGTTAAATTTTAATAAGGAGAACATTTAATAACTCTCTCTTGAATTCTCTCCCTTTTCAAGGGAAAGAGTCTACAATATACCAATATTAGTACACTTTGCTCTTATAAAAAGTAAATGTCCGATAGGACAAAAGAGTTATTAAGTGTTTTCCTTAAAATACTCCTTTGGATTTGTTATCTCTCCAGTCACACAAGCAATAGCACACATTAATGGACTAGCAAGATGAGTGAAGCTTCAAACTCCTTGTCTTCATACAAAATTTCTATTACTTGTTGAAATACATCTTTTTCCTGCTGGTACTGCATCTCAATTCATACTTAAGCACATTGAACAACCTGGTTCTCTAAAATTTACTCATGCTTTTTCAAAAATTTTTATATAACCTAAGCCTTCACATTCTTTTTTTACATTATGACTTCAAGGAACAAAAAATGCTTTTATTCACTCTTTAATTTTTTGTCAGTCTAAAATTTCTGCTGCAATTTTAAAATCTTCTATTCTTCAATTTGTACAACTTCCTATAAATACATAATCAATGCTAGTATTTTCTATTTTTTCTCAAGATTTTAATCAAGTATAAGCTAATGATTTTTTACAAGCAAAACTTTTAGCTTTATCTTTGAAATCTTCTGGACTAGGAATTTTTTCATCAATATTTACTGATTGTTCAGGATTTGTTCCCCAAGTAACAACTGGTAAAGCATTCTCTAAATTAATAGTAATTATTTTATCATACTCAGCATTTTTATCTGAAATAATTTCTTTCCAATTTTTAATTAAATCAGGGTGAACACAAGGTTCACCCCTACTATTTTTTGTAGGGGCAGTACCTTGTGTCTGCCCTATTGATTCTTTTTCTACATATTCCCTTCATTTTAAATATTCAAATGTTTTTTCATCTGGACTAATCAAACCTGATTTTGCTCAACATTCAATTGCCATATTACAAACTGTCATTCTTCATTCCATAGACATTTCCTCAATATAATCTCAACAAAATTCCATTGCATAACCAGTTCACCCTTGAATTCAAATTTGTTGAATTAAAAGTAAAACTGCATCCTTCGGAGAAAAATATTTAGATGGTTTTCAAACAAAATCTACTTTCATAGTTTTTGGTTTATCTAAAAGCAAACATTGACTAGCAAGTACATGCCCAACTTGAGAAGTTCATATCCCAAAAGCTAAAGCTCAAAATGCTCAATGAGTAGCAGTGTGTGAATCACCACAAACTATAGTTTTTCAAGGCTGAGTTAATCCAGTTTCTGGTCAAATAATATGAACAATTCCTTGTTTTTCATTTTCATCATTAAATAAAGTTATTCAATGTTTTTCAACATTTCTTATTAATGTTTCAACTTGATTTTTAGCACTTTCATCAGCAAAATCAGTTCTATCCTTTTTAGTTGGAATTGAATGATCAATAGTTGCAAAAGTTCTATTTTTATCAAAAACTGGAATATTTTTTTCTTCAAGCATAGAAAATGCTTGTGGAGAAGTAACTTCATGAATTAAGTGCAAATCTATAAAAAATAGATCTGGTTCTCATTCAAATTTTTTAACAACATGTTTTTCCCAAATTTTATCTATAATATTTTTAGTCATTTTTAATTAAAATTATTTTTATAAATCTCATAAATTTCTTCATTTTTTAATAACCTGTCTATACTATCATTTTTTTCTTGAACAAGTTTTCACATTTTTATTTGCTCTTCTCTTGTTAATTTTATTCAATAAAAAGCATCTAATACATAAGCTGTTCATCATTTTCCTGATTGAGAATTTATCTGAATAATTGCTTCATAACTTTTTCAAATATCTTTAGGATCAATTGGTAAATATGGAACTCTCCATTTTTGTTCTGGATTATTTTTTTGCCAATCCATTCATTTTTTGATAGCATCTTGATGAGATCAACTAAATGCTGTATGAACTAATTCACCAACATATGGATGTCTTTTACTAGTTTTAATTTGAGTTATCTCTTCTATAATTTCTTTTATTTTATCAACATTTGAAAAATCTAATTCTGGGTCTATTCATTGAGTAAATAAATTTAATCACATAGTCAAAATATCTGTATTTCATGTTCTTTCTCAATTTCAAAGCAAAGTTCATTCTACTCTATCTGCTCAAGCTAAAAGCCCTAATTCAGTAGCAGCAATTCATGTTCATCTATCATTATGATTATGAAGACTCAAAATTATATTTTTTCTTTGTTTTAAATTTGTATGCATCCATTCTATCATATCTGCAAAAATATTTACAGTGGAATTTTCTACAGTACCTGGAATATTAATAATAACTTTTTCTCACTTTTTTGGATTCCATTGAGAAACAACACTATCACAAATTTCTTTAGCAAATTCAAGTTCTGTTCCTGTAAAACTTTCTGGAGAATATTGTAATTGTAAATTTCAAGTAAAATCAGAAAAATATTTTTGAACCCATTTAACTCAATTAACAGCAATATCTATAATCTCTTTTTTTGATTTTTTAAAAACTAATTCTCTTTGATCAACTGATGTTGAATTATAAATATGTACTATAACATTTTTTGCTCATTTTAAACTTTCTGCTGTTTTTTCAATTAGATGTTCTCTAGTTTGAATCAAAACTTGAATTGTAACATCATCTGGGATCAAATCATTTTCTATCAAATATCTAGTAAATTCAAATTCAGTTTTTGATGCACTAGGAAAACCTATTTCAATTTGCTTAAAACCAACCTCAACTAACAAATTAAATAATTTTAATTTCTCCTGTAAATTCATAGGTTTTATCAAAGCCTGATTTCAATCTCTCAAATCTACACTTGCCCAAATTGGAGCTTTTGTAATTTCTTTATCAGGCCAAACTCTATTTTTTAGGTTAATTTTTGGAAAACTAACATATTTTTTTATTTCACTTCACATACTTTTTTAAGTTAATAAAAAACTCTTACTATTTTATAGTAAGAGTTTTTGTTTAAATTTCAATTTTATCTAAAAAATTATTTTACAAAAAATCCTCTTACCATTTAAGTAAAAGTAATAAATTTAATAATAATGTTTTATTAATTTTCATTTTTTGTCTTTTTTATTTCTTTAAGATATATTTATATTATTTTTTTTGAAGGTTTTGTCAAAAGATTATTATTTTATAAATCTAGTTTTCATGCATCTCTATATCATATTTCACAAAATTCATCTATTTTATTAAAATGCATAATATCAAGTTCTCAAAAATCTGGTCTAATAAATTTTATATTTTTATCAATATTTCTAAGGCTATTCTTTTCATTAACACTCATCATAAGAACTACACTTCTTTTTATAATTTCATAATTATTTTTCCAAAAACCTGTTTTAAAATTTATTCATAAAAACTTTTTTTCTTTAACTACTTCTCAAGAATTTATTTTTAAAGCTGATATAGCTATTATATTTTCTCAAGTTAAAGCTTCAATAGGTAGATTCATCATAATTCATCCATCAACATAGCTATTATTTTCTATAACTTTTGGCATAAAAATTCAAGGTAAACTTACACTTGCTCTTATTGCATCAACTATTCTTCAACTAGTAAAAATCATACTTTCTGATATTTCAATATTTGTTGCAACTATTTTTAAAGGGATTTTAGTTTCTTCTATTTTTGTATCTCAAAAAATTTCTTCTAATAATTTTTCAATTTTATTTCATTTTAATAATCCAGTTTTTAAATCAAAATCTGCTAATTTTAAAAAATTAACACTTTTTGCAAAATCTTTAATTTCTTCACTACTTTTTCAAATAGCTATAAAAGCACCTATCAAAGCTCACATTGAAGTTCCAGAAATTTCTTCAATTTCTATATTTTTTTCTTCTAAATATTTTAAAACTCAAATATGAGCAAAACCTCTTGCTGCTCATCATCATAAAGCTAAAGCATACCCCAAGGGCACTTCTTTCAGGGCGTATTTTTTCATAAATATTTATTATTTCTAAATTAAACAAATTATATTATAATAAACAAAAAAAGCTAGAATAAATCTAACTTTTATTTAACAACTAAATTCACAATTTTTCAAGGAACATAAATTTCTTTTACAAGATTTTTCCCTTCTAACCATTTAGCAACATCTTCATTATTTCTAGCTTTTTCTAGTACAGAATCTTTTGATTCATCTTTTTCTATTTCAATAGTTCATCTAACTTTTCATAAAACTTGAACAGCTATTTTTATAGTATTTTCAACAAGCATAGATTCATCAACTTCTGGCCAAGATGCAAAAAATATTGATTTTTTATTTCACATTTCTTCCCATAATTCTTCTGACAAAAATGGAGCAAAAGCAGATAAAATTATATTAAATTTTTCTTTCCATTCTAAAAATAATTTTTCATCTGTTGGTCTTCCATAATTAACCAAAATCATCATAGCAGCAATTGCTGTATTAAATTTATAATTTTCTATATCTTCTTCTACTTTTTTAATAGTTTTATTTAATAATTTAATGGCTTCTTTATCATCTTGTGCAAATTTTGCTTCAATAGAGTTAAATGCTCTTTCAACTTTTTCTAAAAATCTTTTTACACCAATTATATTTTTTGTATCCCAAGGAGCAGAATCCTTAAAATCAGCCATATACATTTCATAAAGTCTCAAAGTATCAGCACCATATTCTTCTACAATTTCATCAGGATTTACTACATTTTTTAGAGATTTACTCATTTTTGCAATAACTTTTTTCAATTCTTCTCAAGTTTCTTTATCAAAGAATTTTCAATCTTTTTCTTCAACTAGATCATTAGCAATTAATTTTCATTTACTATTTTCATAAGAATGAGCAGTAATTAACCCTTGATTTCTAAGTCTATAAAATGGTTCATCATTACTTACAACACCTATATCAAACAAGAATTTATGCCAAAATCTTGCATAAAGTAGATGCAATACAGCATGTTCAGCACCACCAACATAAGAATCAACTTGTCCCCAATATTTTTCAACTTCTGGATCAACTAATTTATCTGGATTTTTTGGATCCATATATCTTAAATAATACCAACAAGAACCTCACCATTGAGGCATAGTATTTGTTTCTCTTTTTCAAACTAGATTATCTGCTAATTTAACATTTACAAAACTTTCAACTTCAGCCAAAGGAGATTGACCATCACCAGCTGGTTCAAATTTTTCTACTTCAGGTAATTCAAGAGGAAGTCTATAATCACAAACAATTTTTCCATAAATTCAATCTCTGATTTTAGAAAAAACTTTTCCTCCAATAACTAATTCTCTAACCATACCAGAACCAGGACAAATAGTACCTTTTAAATCATCCTCTCCAGCTTTTGGAGCTCTTTTTAGAATATATGCCATATTATCCTCAGTTGCTTCTAAAATATCAGTAATATGAGGTAATTTTTTCACATTAGGAATTTCCAAATGAATCAAAGGAATTGGTTCACCCCAATATCTTTGTCTAGAAAATAACCAATCTCTAAGTTTGTAGTTTATTTTCTTTTCTCAGAATCATTTTTTTGTAGCATATTCTATAAGTTTTTCTTGAGCTGTTTTACTATCAAGTCAGTCAAATTCTCATGAATTTACTAAAATTCAATATTCAGTAAATGCTTCTTCTCATTTATAAAAATAATTCCAAAAATCAATATGTCATACCCAATTTATTAATTTTCAAACTTCTTCTTTTTTAACCCATTTTATACTATGTTTTCCATCATCAATTTCTGATTTTTGTTGTTTATCTGATTTTAATTTTACATAAAATACTCTTCAAATACAATCTTGATTTTTATTTTTATTAGCTCTAAATCATAAACTTTTAGCATAAGATAAATTTACAGGTCAAATTATTTCAAAATCTGTATATCAAGTTTCTTCAATTAATTCTTTTGAAACTGTTTCTAATTCAGAATCTCATTCATCTATTCATCATCAAATTAAATGTATATGTTCTCAATTAAAATGTTTTTCTATTTGTAAACAAATTTCTCAATTTTCATTTTCTAAAATAATATCTATTGTTTTTCTATATAAAGTTTCAACTCATTTTTTAGGAGCATCTTTTCATTTATATTCAAAACTTTTAGCTATACTTTGAACTATTGGTAAATCATATTTTTTAGCAAAGGCAAAATCTCTTGTGTCATGTGCTGGAACTGCCATAACTGCTCAAGTTCAGTAGTTTCATAAAACATAATCTCAAATCCATAGTGGTACTTCTTTTCAGTTGAAAGGATTAATTACATATGAACCTGTAAAAACTCAAGTTTTTTCTTTGTCATCTTGTGTTCTGTCTTGGTCTGATTTTTTTGAAGCTTCTGTAATATATTTTTCACAAACTTCTTTATTTTCAGGAGTTATAAAATCATTAACTGATTTATGATCTGGAGCTAAAACAGCATAAGTCATACCAAAAACTGTATCAATTCTTGTTGTATAAACTGAAATTGATTTAGTTTCATCACCTGCCTTTTTTAGTGTAAATTCACACCCTTCTGATTTCCCTATCCAATTTCTTTGCATTTCTTTAAGTCCTTCTGGCCAGTCTAATTTATCAATATCAGTTAAAAGTCTATCAGCATATTTTGTAATTGCTAAAACCCATTGTCTAATTTTTTTCTTTTCTACTTTTTCCCCACATCTTTCACAAGAAAAATCATTTAGCACTTCTTCATTTGCTAAACCTGTTTTACAACTTGGACAATAATTTATTGGTAAATCTTGTTCATAAGCTAAACCTTTTTCATACATTTTCAAGAAAATCCATTGAGTCCATTTGTAATAATCTGGATCAGTTGTATTTACTTCTCTATCCCAATCATAAGAAAAACCTAAAGATTTTATTTGTTTTCTAAAATTATTAATATTTTGCTCTGTTGTGATTTTTGGATGAGTACCAGTTTTGATTGCATAATTTTCAGCAGGAAGTCAAAAAGCATCCCATCCCATTGGATGAAGTACATTAAAACCTTTTGCATTTTTATATCTTGCAACAATATCGTTTGCTGTCATTCCTTCTGGATGACCTACATGAAGCCCTGCTCCACTTGGAAATGGAAACATATCAAGAGTATAATATTTTGGTTTTGAAAAATTATTTTCAACTTTAAAAGTTTTATTTTCTTCCCAATAAGCTTGCCATTTTTTTTCTATTTCTTTATGGTTGTACATTTATTTATTTTTAAAAAATCTAATTTCCTTTATTATACAAAAAAAACTAGATTTTCTAGTTTTTTTTTAATTTTTTTTATTTATCTAATCCAAAATTCAATTAATCATAAATTTAATAGCATCTTCTTCTTCAAATCCTTTAATCATAAGATTTTCTATAGATTTTTTTTCTAGTGTTCAAACTGAAGCTTCATGAGTTAGTCTTGATTTATCATTATTTACTTGCAGAGCAGGAATTGTAGTAATCTGACATTTTCACATAGATATTTCACTACATTCAATATGTCCCATTGTTTCATCTCAATTTCAAACTAAATTTGATTTAAAAATATTTTTTCAACCTTCAAAAGTTACTGATTTTGAAATAATAACTCAACTAGAGTTTTTTCAATTTAACTCAAATTGAATGTCTAAATCTGAGATATCTCATTCTAAAACTTTATTTTTTGTAATAAAATCTGCTTTAGAATTTTCTCAATTTAGAAAAACTTTTCATTTTGTAATTCAGTGACCTAAATGTCACATTGTTGATTCATAATGATTTTTGAAATATGCATTTTTCCCAACATGAGCAGTAAAAGTATTATAAACTGTCATATAAGAATCATCAGAATTAAAATTAAATTCATATATTTCTAAACTACTTCCTTCATCTAGATGATATGTTTTTCAATCTCAATGAGTTACATCTTTATCAAGCCCAAAACAATAAGCAAAAATTTTAACTTTTGCATTTTTTCATATATACCAAACAGGAGCAACTGCTTGTTTTGTTCATTTTGAATCTAAACTAAAACAAAAGTACCAAGGATCATCCATAATATAATTATCAGGAACTCTAATAATTGTTTTCATAGAATTATTTTCTATTTTTGACTCCATAGTGATTTCACTAGTATCCAATTGTTTTGAAATATTATCATGATTAACATTATTGTTTATAAAAACAATATTTGGTTTTGCAGTTTTTTTCATCAATATTTTAGAAAGTGGCAAATTTAAAACCTTTGCTACTCTTTTTAAATCATTTAATGGTGTTTTTACATCTGACATTTTATTTTGATTAATTTTTAATTAAAGGAATTTTACTTTTAATAACTCTTTCTGTATCTTACTCTTTTCAATAGCAAGAAAGCTACACTGTACTTATTTTCAGAATATTTAGTGCACTTTGCTCTTGTAAAGAGTAAATGTCCATAGGACAAAAGAGTTATTATTGGTTATTCCTATTTTTTTTATTTTTTACAAACTCCCCCTTCACATCCTTCACAACTTCAAAAATATTTTTTTAAAAGTTTAGAATTTTCTCAAATAATATCAATTTTTCAAGAACATAATAATATTCAATTTTCTGCTAATTCTAATATATCTTTACTATGAGAAACTATTATAAATGTTTTTCATTTTTTATTTTCTGATTTAATTAATTTTATTAAAACATCTCTTGAAGTAGCATCTAGACTTGCTTCAATTTCATCAAGTAAATACAAATCTTTATCCATTAAAAAATTTGTTATAATTTCTACTTTTTTTCTTTCTCAACCTGAAAGATGAGAATCAAAAAATCTAGTTTTGTAAGTTTCATAACTTAAACCAAAATCTTCAAATAATTTTGAAACATTTTCTAAATCAAATTTTTCTTTTAAAATTCCTTTTAAATAAGTTTCAACAGGAATTCATGTATATTCTGGAATTTCTTGCATTATATAACTAATTCACATATTTGCTCTTTCTGGAATAGATAATTCTCAAATATTTTTTTCTCAAAATAATATTTCTCATTCAACTTTATTTAATCAAATTATTGATTTTAATAAACTTGTTTTCCCTGAACCATTATGTCATAAAATATTAAAAATCTCTCAATTTTTTACTTCAAAAGAAATATCTTTTAATATTTTTTTATTATTTATTTCTAAATTTAATTTTTCTATTTTTATCATATTTTTATTAATTCTTTTTAAAACATTACTATATTAGTAATGTTTTATTTTTTAGCAAATTTTATTTTTATTTTTTTTATTATAAAAAACTGTTTTATTAGTAGAAAGTAAAAAAACCACATACCCTAAAAATATACATTTCTTTAAACTAGAGAAGTGTTAATAAAATGTTAAAAACTCTTTTTAATTAGCTATTTAATCTATAACATATTTTTTGTTTTTTGTCTACTTGTTTTATACAAAAGACTTTGACAGTTCACTCAAAATCCATATAACTAGTAGTATAGTTTTGCTTTAAAACTTATAGAAAATAAAGGATTTTAACATTTTATTAACAATTTTTATCAAAAATGACTGTTAAAAACATAGAAATTGATGACAAAGATAATAGACATATTTCTGTTTTACTTGGAGAATTAATTGATTCTATAGAAATTTTTGATAATAGACAAAATATAATTGTCGATTGTACTCTTTGAATGGCAGGACATGCAATTCAAATCATAAATAAAATGTGAGAATGAGATATTTTTATTGGATTTGATGCTGATGATAGAAATCTAGTGTTAGCAGAAGCAAATATTGAAAAACAAAAACCAAAACCAAAAATAATACTTATTAATTCTAATTTTATAAATTTAAAAGAAGAATTAATAAAAGTTGGAATTAAAAAAATTACTGGAATTTATTATGATTTATGACTTTCAAGCCTTCATTTAGATGAAGCTGAAAGATGATTTAGTTTTATGAGAGAGTGACCTCTTGATATGAGACTAGACAAAAATCATTGAAAAACAGCCAAAGAAATTATAAATTCTTATACTGCAAGTCAACTTAGAGAAATTTTTATGAAATATTGAGAAAGTTCTCAGTCTAATAAAATTTCACATAAGATAGTAGAATTAAGAAAACAGAAAAAATTTGAAACAACTTTTGATTTAGCTGATATTATTGCAGGTTGACCAAAAGAAAAATCTAAAATATTTCAAGCATTAAGAATTGAAACAAATAAAGAATTAGAAGCTATGGAAAAATCAATTCCAGATGCTATAGACTTATTAGAAAAAGATTGAAATATTTTTGTTATAAGTTTTCATTCACTTGAAGACAGAATTACAAAAAATATTTTAAGAAAAGAAACAAAAGACTGTATTTGTACAGATTTAATTTGTTCTTGTCATCATAAAAAATCATTAAAACTTCATTCTAAAAAACCTATTCTTCCATCAGAAGAAGAAATAAAATACAATCCTAGAAGTAGAAGTGCAAAAGCTAGATGAGCAACTAAAATTATATAAACTAATTTTTTTCTAAAAATATGAGAAACCAAAATTCTACATTTTACAAACAGACAAAAGAATTTGTTTCTAATAGAACAAAAAATAAACAAGAAGTTACAAAATGAGTTAATTCAACTTTTGTAACTATGATTGGTCTAATAATATTTTTATTCATATATTATTTATGAACAATTAATGCAAATGCAACTTTGTGATATGATATTAGAGATTTAGAAATTCAAATTTCTCAATTAAAATCTCAAAAAGATATTATGGAAACTAAAATAGATAAAATTAAAAGTTTAGATAATATAAGTAGAGACCCTTTTTCAAAAACAGATATGGAACACATAAAAGATCCTGAATCACTTGTAATAAAAGAATCTGTTCAGTATGTATATAATAACTAAAAACAGTTTTACAAAACTGTTTTTTTTTGTACAATATTTCAAATATTATTAATTATTTTTATGCCAGAAGCACTTAGAAATCTTATAAAATCTATTTCATATCTTCCCTGAATATGAGAAAAATCAGCTAATAAATTAGCTTTTTTCTTGTTAAATTCAAATTCAAATTATCTAGAAAATTTTTCACAAAGTCTATTAAATATAAAAGATAAAATTTCTGATTGTAAACAATGTCATAGTCTAGTTGATTTATGAAAAGAAAAATGTACTATTTGTTCTAATAATTCTAGAAATCAAAATATTATAGCTGTAGTTGAGGAATACCTTGATATGCAAACAATAGAGCAAGCAGGAAATTTTGATTGAGTTTATCATATATTATGATGAGCAATTTCTCCAATAAATTGAGTTTTTGTTTCAGACCTAAACTTTAATTCTCTTTTTGAAAGAATAGAAAATTCAGAGCAAAAAGTAGAAATACTACTTGCAACAAATCCAAATATTGAATGAGAAGCTACAACTAGTTATATAATTGAAGAAATAGAAAACAGAAAATTAAAACACAAAACAATAATAACTAGATTATCAAGATGATTATCTAGCTGATATATTGAATATGCTGACAATATTACACTTGCAAATGCAATTAAAGAAAGAAAAATAGTTTAATTTATAATTTTATAATTATGCCATCAGAATTATCTCCAGGATGAGCTAAACCTAGAATGACAAATGCTCAAATTAGAAAACTACAAAGAGAACAAGAGGAAGCAAGAAAAGTTGCAGAAGCTAAATTAGCCAAAGCTATGAAAAGTGATGAATGGAAAAAAGAGCAAAAAATATTAAATTCTTTAGAGAATGTTTTAGAAGATGAAAAATTAATAGCAACTTGAACAAGTGAAAATATTTCTGAAGAAAAAATACAAAAAAAAGAATTAAATTTCCTAGAAAAAGTAATTCAATTTATAAAAAAGTTATTTAATTAATAACTTTTTTTTATCAGAAAATTTCTATCTATTTTTTCATCTATGTTAAAACAATTTAAATATTTATAATAATTTAATTTTATATTTAATAGATTAGAAGAATAATCTATTTTTAAGTCCTTAACTGGGTTTGAAAAAATAAAATCTGGATTATCAATATAAGTAGATAAACTACCAGTATCAAAAATAGTTTCATTTCAAGTATTATCAACATTAAATGGATAAAATAATCCAGTTTTTAAAACCTCTAAAACATTATCATTTTTTGTAAAAATATCATCATCTCATTGAGTAAAATATGGATAATATTTTCAAAATAGTTTTATATAATAATTTTTATTCTCTACTAAAACTGGTTTAATATTTTTTATAGTAAAATCATTAATATTTTCTGTTCTATAATTTGCTAATTGCCCTGTTCAGCTAGAAATACATTTTATAACATCATCACTTCAATTTACTATTATTCAATTATTACTTCAATTACAATCACTTTGATAAGATTCTGCTGCATAATTATTTATAAAATAATAATTAATTTTATTATTTTCTAGTTTTACAAAATCATTAGAACTTGAAAAACTATAATCTGAAAGACTAGTAGAATCTGTTAAAATTTCACTTGTTTCTAAAATTTCTAATTTCAATTTTGAAATATTATTTTCTCAAACATTTTTTACTTCTAAATCAGGATTATCTGAATATTTTTTACTAGATAATTTCAAAATTTCTCATTTCCCTGCATTTGCAATATATAATGCTTTCTCTCAAGAATTATAAGCTAATCAAATTGGTTCATTTAATCAATTCTTCTCATCTAACAAAGTGTAAACCTTTGAACCTGATAAATATAGCACTCTATCATTTAAAGTATCTGAGAAGACTATTTTTCAGTCTATTTCCACTAATCCTGTTGGTGAATTTAGAAATACATCAGTTCATTCACTTCACTCTATTAATTTATCTCAAAATATATCTTTTCAAACTACTACTGAATTATCTAAAGTTTTAATTATTTGATGTTTTTTGATATCTGATTTATAACCTCAATCTTCAACTCAAACTCAATCTAATGGAATAAAATTACTAACATATAAATGATTAGTTTTAGTTATTTCTCAAGTTCAGCAATAAATTCAATCAAACTCTTTTACTCATATGTAACTAAATCATCATTTATCAAAATATTTATTTTGTCTTAATAGAATTCAAGTTAATGAAGTTGAAATATATTTTTTAGAATTTAGAACATTTTTCTGTAAATACAAAATATCACTTGAAGTTTTTTTATTATCATCAAGAACTTTTTTCTGCAAAGTTATATTACTCATTCAAGTACTCACAAAAATCCCCACACTCACCATTAAAAGCATAGAAATTGTAATTCCTACTATTAACTCAACTAATGTAAATCAAAATTTTTTCATTAATATATTTCTTTATTATAACAATCCTCACAGTAAACTATTTCTTCTCTATCAGAACTATATGTAGTTTTGATATTTTTTCAACATTTATAACATTCTCTTTCAAATAATTTCCTTGGATTTCTTTGTTTCATTCTTTCAGAATGTCTAATATCTGGATGTTTTCTTGGAATAGGTAAATTATGTTTTCTATAAAAATCTAGCTCTTGTTTAATTATTTTAAAAGGTTTTTTAGAAACTTCACATTCAATTGCCCAATTTAGGATATCATCTGGAATATCAGAAATATTTTCTGGTAATTTATTTGCTGGAATTATTTTTTCTACTTTTGGGAAAGGTGCTTCATAATTTGAATTATAAAATATTGAAATTTCTTCTGGAAAAAATTCTCACCATTCTCAATCTTCTTGCATTTTCTCAATAATTTTTGAAACTAATTTTTCATAATCTAATTTATTATATTTTTGATTAAAAATACAATATTGCTGATTTTTTAATCAAATACATCAAAAACAGCTTTTACATCAAATTAAATCTTTTGAATAAAAAATATTACTTGAATTAATTATTGAATTAGAAAAAAATATTTTATAAGAATTTTCTCAAACTGATATAGAATTATAAGACAATTCTAAGCCTTTTCAAAATAAATAAATATCATAAGAATTAACTACTTCCATAGCTGTATAAATATATTTACAATCTTGCAAGTGATTTGAATCATAGCATTCTATACAATTTTTTGAAAAGAAAATATTATCTCAATAAACATCTTCATTTGCATAACCAATCATATATTTTTTTATAGATTTTTTCTTTAATTTTTCATATTCTGATTTTATATAATCAAATCATTTTTTAAATAATTTTTCCTTTTCTATAAAATATTCTTTTTCTGAATAAGACCTGTTAAAAATATAATATTTTTTATCTACCAAATTAGTACATCAAATGCATTCTTCACATTTAAAACATGAAAATAAAAAATATGAATTTAAACATTTTGAAGATTTAAATGAAAAAAACAAATTGTGAGAATTCCCTCCACATTCTAGTAAATCATAAGAATTAAAACATTTATCACAATATGCTGTATCTACACAATTATCTCAATCTCTTAAAATATAATTATACAAAGAATCTGTTGAAGAAACACTAGAAAAAGTTAAATAGCAATTTTTACAATTAACACAATCATTTACAAAATCACAATTTTCAACTAGTTTATTATTCAAGGCTGAAACTGGAACTTTTTTTTGTAATTCTCTAAATTGTTCAAAAAAAGTTCTAGAAAAATTAAAATCTTGTCCATAGTCTAAAGCATCCCATTTATCACTTAAATAAATATCTTGTGAATAAACATTTAATTCAACATCAGGAGCAATATTTGAAATAATTTCTTTATTTGAAAAACTACATTTTCTTCTATATAATTTTGTTTCATTTCTAAAAGCTCATCTCCTTTGTTGTCTACATTCTGGACAATTTTCTGGAGCTGGAATTTCATATTTTTTTCAAGCAAAAACTGGAGAAATTTTATTATAAAATTCCAAATCTTCTTGAGTTATTTCAAAAGTTATAGAACAATTTTTACAGTTTTTTTGCATAATTTATTATTTCAAAATTAAATTATCTGGATTAGCTAAATCATAAAATTTTGCTTTTTTAGCAATCAACTCTTCATAATTTCAAGTTTCAACAATTTCTCAATTTTCTAACATAAAAATTTTATCAGCATTTTGAATAGTTGAAAGTCTATGAGCAATAACTATAGAAGTTCTTCTCTTCATTAACTTATCTATAGATTTTTGAATTAATTTTTCTGTTTTATTATCAAGTGCTGAAGTTGCTTCATCTAATATTAAAATTTTTGGATTTTTTAAAAATAGTCTTGCAATACTAAGCCTTTGTTTTTCTCATCAACTTAATTTTAATCATCTTTCTCAAATAACTGTATTTATTCAATCTTTCAAATCAAATACAAATTGTGCTTCTGCATTTTTTATTGCTTTTTCTAAATCCTTTTGTGTAGCTTTTTTATTAGCAAAAAGTAAATTTTCTTTAATAGATGTATTAAAAAGGCTATTATCTTGTGACACAATTCAAATATTTTGTCTTAAACTTTCTTTAGAATATTTAGAAATATCTTCTCAATCTAATAAAATTTTTCAAGAATCTGGTTCCCAAAATCTAAAAAGTAAATTAACAATTGTAGATTTTCATGCTCAAGTATTTCCTACAAAAGCTACTTTCTCTCAAGGATTTATTTTAAAACATAAATTTTTTAAAGTCTTTTTTTCTTTAGAATATCAGAAATTAATATTTTTATATTCTATTTTTCAAGTTATTTTTTTAATTTTTTTTCACTTTGAAATATTATCTAAATCCATATTATCAAATTCTTCATGCATTTCTTCAACTGCTGTTAATTGAATACTAACATTTCTAAGTCTTGAAAATAAAAACCCAAGTGGAAAATAAATCCAACCTATATATGAAAAAAATAAAAATAAATTGGCAAAAGATAGAGTTCACTCTATAACAAAAAATACACCAAATCATAAAACAATTATCCTAGCAATCATAACAATCATACCTGAATAAATTGTTGCAATACTCCAAAATTTATCAATTTTTATTTGATCATTATAAATATTTCATAAATCTTTTTTAATTTGTTTTTTATATATTTTCTCAAGTCAAAGTGTTTTTGTTAATGAAAAAGCACTTAAAATATTTCAAATAGACCCAAATATACTACTCCACCTTTTAAATAAAACTTTTTGCTTAGGTCAAACTTTAAACATAAAAAAGAAACCTAATCCAATCATTACTGGAGCCATTAATAAAGTTAAAAGAGCCATTTTAACATCTACTAAGAATAATATCACAACTATTGCCAATATTGATACAATATTTTTAAAAAATTCTGTAAAAAAGAAACTCATAAAATAATACTGATTTTCCACTCATTTATTAAATATTTGATAAAGGCTTCATTGTTTTTTATTTAAATATTCACTATATTCCATTGAAATAATTTTTCCAGCATATTTATTTGTCTGATCAACATAGTGGTTTGTATTTACTTTTGTAACTAAGAAAAAATCATAAATATATTGAACTATTAATGTTAATAATATATATAATCACCAAAAAATTATTATATAAATTGTAGTTTCTAATTTAAAAATTCCTGTTTTTAAAAATTCTTCTATTTGAAAAATTATTTTTGCAAAAATAAGTGGTTCTAAAATAGTTAATATTGAAACAAAAGCTCCAAAAAAAAGTATCAAAAAAAATTTAGTTTTTCCTAATAATTCTATATAACTTCAAAATATTTTTTTTATAATTTTTTTTACCCCAAGGGCACTTGTTTTACTGCGCATTTTTATATTTTTTTAAACTCCAAAATTCACTTTCATTCTCTCAAGCCAATGCAACCTTGGCAAAGGTAATCAATATTTCACTAAAAAATCATATTCCATTTTTACTATTCTATAATAATCTCAACTTTCTATTTTTATTACTTTTTCAAGAATTTCTGGATTAATTTTCCAGTTTCAATTCTTATCAAATCATTCATAATTACTTAATTCTGATATTGAAATAATTAAACTTTCATCTGGAATATCAATTTTTATTTCTTCATCTCTCCACATAAATCATTCTTTTGTAATTTCTTCTTTTTTGAATCATCATATTAATCCAGCAACTGTATCATTGAAATAAAATGGATTTAATTTTGCTGGAAAAAATTCTCACAAAGTTCATTTTTGTTCCATAGATTCAAATATTTTTACTGAAAGTTTTTCCCACTGTTCTTTTGTGTATTCTTTATTTAATATGCAATAAGATTTATTTTTTAATCAAATACATCAGATACAATAAGAACATCATTCTAGAAAATAAGAATAATAAATATTAAAAGAATATCAAATACTAGAACTACAATAAATTCAGTCTGAACCTCCTGTACTTTGAACTGCATAATTATCATATCTACCTGAACCTCCTGCTATAAAAACATCATAAAAATTATCATTTTGTTTATCTGCTCAAATAAACATTACATTTTTAGCATTTTTAGTTCCAAAAGTATAGTATCAATTAGATACATTATCAGAATTTATAATATAATTTCAGTTAGAATTACTACTTCAATGATTTTTTCATAAAGTTTCTATTTTTCAAAAATATTTATCAAAATTATTCTTCTGTTTTAAAATTTCTTGTTTTTTTACTAAATAATCTCTTTTTTCTAATTTTTTATTATTTATACAATATTTCTGATTTTCTAAATTATTACAGCTAATACATTCACAACATCAAACTAAATTACTACAAAACCAAATATTATTTGAATTATTAATATATGAAGAATAAAAAACATTAAAAGAACTAATTATTCATCTTGAAAAATAAATATTTTGAGAATTAGAAGACACAAATAAACTATTTAAAACAGTATCACATTCTCATCTAACCATAAAACTATATAAAACATTTTGACTATATAAAACAACACAATTGCTTAAATAAGTGTTTTTAGAATCAACTGCAACATCAGTAAAATCACTGTTTTCATTTGCTTTATAATGAAAAATATTTGGTAGTTTTATTTGTTTAAATAATTTTTCAAAATTATTTAAAAAGTCTTTCTCAAAATCATAATTTATTCAACTTTTCACCAAATCATCTCTATTTTCTTCAAACTCTTTTTTATCACAAATTTTAACTCTAGAACTTTTAGGAAATCTTGAAACTAATCAACTATTCTTATTTAAAATAAAAGGATGCCAAGAGACTATTTCTTTCAAAAAATCCCTAAAAGAGGTCTGTTTTCTCTTTTCTTTTATGATTTCTTTGTAATAATTTAGACTTTCTGACATACTATATTTTTAATAAATATTTATCTACAATTCATCTTGCATTAACATTATTTTTTATTATCAAATTTATATCTTCATCTATTTCTTCAATCAAATCAAGAAATACAAAATTCTTTTTAGCATAAAGTATTAAATTTTTCAAAAAATCTATTAGCTCTTCTTTTTCTAATTTATTTCTAAAAAAATATGAGAAAATCTCACTATTTCTTTTTTCAAGGTAATTATCTAATAAATTAAAGAAAAATTCATTTTTATCTAAAGTTTTAGCCATTCACATATTAATAACCTGAACTCTTGAAAGAATTGTCTCTAAAATTCAATTTTCTCATGAATTAGTCATAAAAATAATGTTTTGAATTCATGGTTCTTCAAAAAATTTAAGACAAGAATTAGCTGATTGTAAAGTTAATCTTGAGACATTTTCTATAAAAAATATTTGAAATTTATAAGGTGTTCATAATTCCCTTTTTTTCATAAATTCTTTAACTTCAGCAATTTTTATATTTTCTCAATTATCTTCTAGTTTTATCAAATTAACCTTTGGAACTTCAAAATACTCAAAAAGTTCAAAAATATTTTCCTTTATTTTTGAATTTAATAACTCTGTATTTTGTCATATAAATAAAAAAGGAGATATTTCTTCTCCTTTTTCTATCTTTTTTATAATTTCTTCCTTTTGCATATTTTATTTCTCTACATTACTTATAGCATCATCAAGTTCTCCTTCTAAATTTAAAATATCATTAATTATATCATCAGAAACTTTATCCTCTTCAGTAGTTTCAGTTTCTTCTTTAGTAATTTTATTAATAATTTCTTTGTCAGATAATTCTTTTGGAACTTCTAATTTTTTAACCTTTTCTTCCTCATTTTTTTCTACTTCTATAATAGTTTCTTCATCATTCTTAATTACTTCAACTTTTTCTTCACTCTCATTATTTATATCTAAAACTTCTTCAATAATTTTTTGATCTTCTTTATCTAAAACAACTTCTTCTTGCTGTTTTTCCATACAAGATACTAATAAAATTGACATACTAAGTAAAACTAATGCTTTTTTCATATTTTTATTTTTAATAATTAATATAATAATATTAATACTTTTTATAAAAAATGCAAATAAAATAGGCTCTTTTCATTCTATTAGGAAATTTTGAATCAAAAATTAGAAAATAATTGAGATTTTTTAGTTAATTCTTTTATCCAAATTTTTTTAAAATAATTTAATTTATCACTAAATCAAAATCCTT
>Ga0256843_1000287_pt1 | contig 43512 bp, 61 predicted proteins | sample AlvinellametaG_FD_191572 | JGI IMG/M metagenome (GOLD analysis project Ga0256843, IMG submission 191572) | Pompeii worm associated microbial communities from hydrothermal vent at the East Pacific Rise, Pacific Ocean - Alvinella | ecosystem: Host-associated > Annelida > Integument > Unclassified ...
AAAAAGTACGGAGTATTTTAAAAAGCATATTAAAGATGAGTATATTGTGGTTCCTAAGATCTATTCATCATACTCTACCGAGCGGGTTTTGTGTTCGGAGTTTTTAGAGGGAGAGAGTTTTGAAGGTTTTTTAGCAACCAATCCAACCCAAGCAGAGCGGGATCACTACGCACAGGTTATTTTTGATAGTTTCTTTAAGGGGCTTTATGAGCTTAAGATGATTCATGCCGATCCCAATCCTGGAAACTTTATTTTTATGGCAGAGGGGAAGCTTGGGATGATCGATTTTGGGTGTGTTAAAAAGTTTGATGATGCCTTTTTGTACTCATTTGCTCAGCTTCATTGTGCCCTTTTGGATCACCATCCTGAGTTGGAAATTGTCGAGCTCTATGCCAACTTACGTATGATCGATCGAGATCAACCCGAAAGGATGTTGGCATTTTATCAAGAGGTAATTAAACCCCTTGATCGACTCTATGTAGAGGTATTTGAGGCAGAGGTATATGATTTTGCACTCCATAATGATTTTTCTAAACGTGGCTTTGAGACCATTATGGCAGTTCAGAAAAAGAGCATTACCACCGTGGATAAGATGAATGAGGAGTATATTTTTGTAGATCGAACCCTCTTGGGCTACTATGCCATGTTTGAGAAGATGGAAGCCAAGATCGATACGCGTTATGCTGATCAATTGATTCGAAGGTGGTATGATGAACATCAAGCTTAAAAGGGTGCTCTTTCCTTTGGGGTTTTTTCTTTTTATTCTAGGGATTATCTATCTTGCGGATACGGCAAATTATAATTTTGCCTTCTATTGGGTCGGCTCAATTCCTTATGGTGATAAAGTGGTACATGCACTGCTTTATGGAGTTATGGCATGGCTGTTAAACTATGGATTAGGTTTTAGATCTTATCGATTTTTAGGTATTTCTATTCAGCTTGGGGCAACAGTTGTATTGATTTTTGCAGGATTAGAGGAGATCTCTCAATACTGGTTACCGAGTCGAAGCTGTGATCTTTTTGATTTTATTGCGGATATGGTTGGGGTAACGCTTTTTTCTCTATTGGGTCAAAAAAAGAGGATTCATGGGCATCAAGCAGAGCATTAAACCCGAAGTATTACCCCCTCGTTACCGTCACTATAAACTGATCCCTACTACCCATGGAGTGATGGCATCGGTCTATCTTCTAGGAGAGGTGTATGTGTTAAAGCTTTTTGAGAGAGATACGCCAAAGTTACAGATAGATTCAGAAATTTTACTGCTTCAGCAACTGCAAAATCTCCCCATACCCAAGGTAATAGAGCAGTTTCAAATTGCAGGTCATGAGGTGGTGGTCTATACCCAAATAGAGGGAAAGATGCACTTAAACCCAACAGCAGAAGATGTTCGAGAAGTGGGAAAATTCCTCAAACGCTTTCACCTGCAAACCAAAGCGATAGAGTTAGAGAGTGAGCCTCTATTTACTCAAAAAAGACTATCTAAACTCATAGGCTCGACAGGCTCTCAAGAGTTGCAAGAGATCTATAAGACTATTGAGATCACGCTTCAAGAGGATGGAGTAATTCATGGAGATCTCTTTCCTGATAACTGTAAATTTATAGGAGAAAAGCTCTCGGGAGTTTATGATTTTTCTGATGCCTGTTTAGGAGATTTTCACTTCGAACTGGGTGTTGTTACCATGGCATGGTGTTTTGATGAGGATATTTTAAACGAAGAGAGTTTAGAGGTACTGTTAAATGCCTATGGTTCCCCCAAGTCTAAAGAGGAGTTTATGCCCTATGTTCATTACGCCTTGCTCTATTATACAACCACACGTTTTTTGGATGGACGTGACTATAAAACCTTGTTAAAGAGGTTAATGCAAAGCTTATTTAGCATTAAAACCTTTGGATGATGAAGGAAGCGTGCATGTAGATATAGTTTGGTTGGAGGTTAGGGCAGTTAAATAGCGTTAAAGCCAACTCTAATCAAAAAACCTCTACACTTTTACCACTACAAAACTTTAAGGAGCCAAAATGAAACGATTTATAAACACTTTTCAAACCACTACCATGCTCCTTAGGGTTTGGCGTTAGCCTATCTCTTTCTTACTGATATTTTTATCACTTTTTTAGCATACTAATTTTGGTGCGTTGGAAAACTGCACCTCTACGGAAATCTATACAATTTTTAGGAATAGTTATGACAATAGAATACACCTTACAAAGCATTGTCCCATGGGGAAGAACATTGGCTGAATACCAAGCGATGTTTCTTTTAAGCCATGAGGATTTACAACAGAAAATTTTAGGTTGTGGTGATGGGCCAGCATCGTTTAATGTGGAAACCCGAGCGTTGGGTGGTGATGTTGTCTCTATTGACCCCACCTATGCCTTTAGCAAAGAGCAGTTACAAGAGCGAATAGATGAGGTTGTCAATGAGGTAATCGCTCAAGTGGCTAAGAACAAAGAGGGGTTTGTTTGGAGAAATATCAAAGATGTCAACGACCTTTATACAACACGCATGGGTGCAATGCGACAATTTTTAGAAGATTATGAAGAGGGAAAGAGGCGAGGCTATTATCAGTTGCAGAGCTTACCTAAACTCTCATTTGAAGATAAGCAGTTTGATTTGGCATTGAGTTCGCATTTTCTCTTTTTGTATAGTGAACATTTAGAGTTTGAGTTTCATCTAAAAGCGATTTTAGAGATGCTAAGGGTTGCTAAAGAGGTACGAATTTTTCCTCTTTTGACACTAAAAAATGAACGTTCAGCCCATCTTGATGGAATAATTGATGAATTAGCAAAAAGGGGTTACTCTAGTGAGATAGTTAAAACCAATTATGAGTTTCAAAAAGGGGCTGATGAGATGTTGAGGGTGATTTCATAAAAGGGAATTATAGAGTAGTAGATGGGTATCTCTTTGAAGTGAGAGGTAAAAATGAGAGCTTCAAATAGATAAAAGATGTTTCAAACTTACTTTTGACTTTGGATTATATTAAGATAGGGTTGGAGATACAATTCCTTTTTGGTTTTTGTATTAAGTTAACTTTACAAATAAAAATAATTCTAATATAATCAAAGTATATTGTTCCTTATAGTTTTTATCAACTATCAAGATTTGGTCAAGAGATTTAAAGAGGATAAAGGAGTTTATTAAATGGTAGAGATTAAAAATGGTTCAATAAATAATTTTTTATATCAGCAAAAGAGAGCCATTATTTAAAAAACTATGTTTTTATATAAACAGTTGAATATAAAATTAAAAAAAGGATGATAGAATATAAACTATGAAACAATATAAAATTGGAAGTCTTTTTGCAGGTGTTGGTGGCATTTGTCAAGGATTTAAAAACACTAATAGATGTAATGTTATATGGTCAAATGAATATGATAAAAATGCTTGTATTTCATATAAAGAAAACCATAAAAATACTTTTTTGATTGAAGATGATATTAAAAATATTTCAAAATATAATTTAGAAGAGGTTGATATTTTAACTGCTGGTTTTCCTTGTCAGCCTTTTTCACAGGCAGGGCATGGAAAAGGATTTGAAGATGAACGAGGAAAACTTTTTTTTGAAGTTACAAAACTAATAAAAGAGTTGCAACCAAAAGCATATTTTTTAGAAAATGTAAGAACTTTAGCCACTCATAATAAGGGTAAAACTTTTGATATTATTAGAAAAGAGATTAAAGAACTAAACTACTCTTTTATTCCATTTGTTTTAAATGCTTCTGAATATACTGATATTCCACAGGGTAGAGAAAGAATTTATATAGTTGGTTTTAAAAATGAAGGTGATTATTTTTTTGATAAGCCAATAAAAGAAAATCTTTTAATAAAAGATAATATTGAATATTGTAAAAAATCTAGAAATTTTCGATTACCTAAAAAAAGAGCAAATAAATTAAAAGATATTAAAGAGTTTTTAGAACCAGATACTGTTTTAGAAAATGATATTTACAATAAAAAAGATAATAAGATACATCAAAGAGTGAGAGAAGCTGTGATAAGTGATAAAACTGTATATCAATATAGAAGATATTATGTAAGAGAAAATAAATCAAATGTTTGTCCTACCTTAACAGCAAATATGGGTGGAGGTGGTCATAATATTCCTATTATTTTAGATGGAAAGTATCCAAGAAGATTAACTCCAAAAGAGTGTTTTAATTTACAAGGTTTTCCCAAAAGCTTTAAATTGCCTAAGAAATTAGCAAGAGGACAGCTTTATAAACAAGCTGGAAATTCAGTTGTAGTTCCAATGGTTGAGCTTATTGCAAAAGAGATAGTAAGAGTATTGGATGAAAACTGAAATTGTATTACCTAATGTCGCAAACTTTATAAAGTCAATTCGTGATGTGGGTTATACATTTGAAGTTTCAATTGCAGATATAATTGATAATAGTATTTCAGCCAGAGCAGTCAATATTAAAATTATTGCCCTTTCTTCTCCTGAATTAATAGTAAATATATTAGATAATGGTTATGGAATGGATGAAAAAGAGCTTGTTGAGGCTATGCGATTGGCAAGTAAAAATCCAAACCTTCAAAGAGATAAAAATGAATTAGGAAAATTTGGACTTGGATTAAAAACTGCATCTTTTTCACAATGCAAAAAGCTAACTGTAATTTCAAAAAAAAATAACAATATCTCTATTAGACAATGGGATTTAGATTATATAGAAGAGAAAAATGAGTGGTTTTTAATTACACCAAATATAGATGAGTATAAAAACAACTCTTATTTTCAAGAATTGCAAAATTTAAATAGTGGAACATTAGTAATTTGGGAAAAGATTGATAGATATAAAAAAGATAGATTTTCGTCAAAAATAGATAAATTAATGAATCATTTATCTTTGGTCTTTCATCGTTTTTTAGAAAAAAACTTTAATCCTTTAAATATTTATGTAAATGAAAGTAAATTAAAAGCTTTTAATCCATTTAATCCTGAGCATTTAGCAACATTAGAAAAAAAAACAGAAATAATTAGATTTTCAAATCATAAAATTGAAGTAACTCCCTACATACTACCACATCACTCCAAAGTCTCTAAAAGAGAATGGGATTATTATGCTACAGAAGATGGCTATACAAAGTCTCAAGGTTTTTATCTTTACAGAGAAAATAGACTTTTAATTTATGGAACTTGGTGGGGGCTGTTAAAGCCAAGTGATGCTACAAAACTTGTTAGAATAAAGATAGATATAACAAATGACCAAGATGAATTATGGGGAATTGATGTAAAAAAATCAACTGCTAACCCAATAACAGAACTAAAACAGGATTTAAAAAGAATTTTACAAGAGAGTATTAAAGATGGAATCAAGCCTTATAGCAAAAGAGCAAAAAAGATTGAAGATAAAACTACTATAAATTTTTGGGATTTAGCTATAAATGATAAAAAAATATATTTTAAAATAAATAAAAAGCATCCAATATATGAAAAGATAGAAGAGAAGTTAGATGATAAACTTAGAGTATTATTTGATATATACTTAAAGGGTTTAGAGCATTATATTCCACTTGAAGCAATTGAATATCATATACAGCAAAATTCTCATAATATATTTCAAAAAGAGCTTTTAAATGAAGATGATATTGAAGAGTTGATTAGACAGTTAAAAGAAGTAGGAATGAATAAAGAGGATATTGAAAAACTTTTAAAAACTGAAATATTTAAAGAGAGGAAGGAAGTTATAAATGAACAACTATTATCAAAAGATAAAAGAGTATATATTTGGAAAACTAAGAAGCAAGTATGATGAAAATGGTGGATATTTAGAGTCTAATGATATAGAAAATGAAATAGATAATACTAAAAAGCTTCTTCAAACAGATGCAAAACAGTATGTATTTAATGATAATGATATTTTTTTAAATAATGAAGATTTTGAAAGAATAAAACAAGAAGCAGAAAAACTTTTTGATGTTGAGATGGATGAAGGTATTATTATACAAGGAGATGAGCAAAAGTTAAGAGATACAACTTGGTGGAGTAATAAAGTAAAGATTGAGAAAGAACAAAAAGAAGAAAATTATTATTGGGATAGATATAAAAAATATATACAGAGTTTTTTACCGCCAGAAGTTGTTAAAACTATAGATGATGATACTGATAGGATAATTGATAATATAGGAAACCCTAAAGTAAAAGAGTTTGATATTTATGGAATGGTTGTAGGGCATGTGCAATCTGGTAAAACATCAAATTATGCTTCAGTTATTTGTAAAGCTGCTGATGCTGGATACAAATTTATAGTAGTTATTGCAGGTGATAAAAATAATTTAAGAAATCAAACACAAAAAAGAATTAATGAAGCATTTATTGGTAAAAATGTAGAAAATAAAACTATAGGTGTTGGAAAATTTAATAATATTAAAAGCAAATTACCAATAAGTTTAACTACAGTAGAGAAAGATTTTAATGTAAAAGATGCTGATAAAAATTCTCAAGGTATAAATTTTGATAATATAACTGCTCCTATATTATTAGTCATTAAAAAAAATACTTCTACTTTAACAAATGTAATATCTTGGCTTAAAAATCAATATAAAAATAAAATTCCTGAACACTCTATGCTTGTAATTGATGATGAATCGGATTATGCTTCAATAAATACAAAAGAAGAAGATGACCCAACAACTATAAATAGAAAAATTAGAGCCCTACTTGAAATATTTCATAAAAGTAGCTATGTAGCTTATACTGCAACTCCTTATGCAAATATTTTTATAGACCATCAAGTTGAAGAGCTTGAAAAAGTAAAAATAGATAATAAAAATAAAGATTTAGATATATCAAAAGATTTGTTCCCAAGAGATTTTATTTATGCTTTAGATACACCAACGAACTATTTTGGAGCAAGAAGAATATTTTTAGAAAATAGAGAAAGGTATATAGTTGAGATAGATGATTATGAAGATTTTATTCCAATTAAACATAAAAAAGATTATGAATTAATTGATTTACCACCAAGTCTTTATGAAGCTATCAGAGTATTTTTACTAAATATTGCAATAAGGTATTTAAGGGGAGATGAAAATAAACATAATAGTATGTTGATTCATATTAGTAGATTTTCTGATATTCATTCAAAAATTGCACTTTTAGTTCAAAATTTTTTAGAGCCAATTAAAGAAGATGTTAAGGCTTATGGAAAACTACCTAATGCAAAAGAACAAAGCCAAGAAATAAACAAATTATTTGATGTTTATCAAAATAATTTTAAAAATATAAAGTTTTCTTTTGAGGAAATTATAAAAAAACTATCTGATGTTATTTCTACTGTTCAAATTAGAGAAGAGCATCAAAAAAGTAAAACAAGAATAGAGTATAGAGATGATATATCATCAAATATAATTGCTGTGGGTGGAATTAGTTTGTCAAGAGGATTTACTCTTGAAGGTTTGAGTGTGAGTTATTTCATAAGAAGCACAGTGTTTTATGATACATTAATGCAAATGGGTAGATGGTTTGGATATAGAATGGGGTATGAAGATTTATGTAAAATTTATATGCCATATAGCGTAGCTGAATATTTTACTCAAATTATAGAAGCTACTGAAGAGCTTATGAATAATTTTAAAGAGATGGCTAGGGAAGATAAAACCCCACTTGATTTTGGTCTAGCAGTAAAGCAACATCCTGATAGTTTATTACAAGTTACTGCAAGAAATAAAAGAAAAAACACAGAAAAAATTCTTCATACAATGAACCTTAACGGGATGTTAAAAGAGAGTGTTAGATTTGATAAAAGTATTCAAGTTCATAAAGATAATTTAGAAGTTTTAAAAAATATAGTTCAAAAGTTACCTAACTATAATGATATTAAAACGAATAATTATATTTGGCGTAATATTGATAAAGATATAGTTCAAGAGTTTTTAGAAGAGTTTAAAGTATATCAAAAAGATTCATTAGATACTTTAATGCCTATTAAATTTATAAAAAAGTATTTAGAAGAATATGATACTGATTGGGATGTTGTTTTGTATAGTGGTTCTCAAGAAGAAATCTTATTTAGTAATGAAATCAAAATTAAAACAGAGTTAAGAGGAAGTAGTGTCAAAGACTTAGATGGATATTTCCAACTTGGAGGAAGAACAGTAAGCTCTGGAACACCTGAATTAATTTTAATTGAAGATTTACAAATTTTAAAAGAGATTAAAGAAAAAGAGTTTAAAAAAGGTGAGAAAACTAAATTTATTAGAAGGCATTTAAGACGACCTGCTCTAATGTTACATATTTTAAAAGTTCCTAATTTTTGTGATACTCTACCTGCTTTTGGTGTTGTTTTCCCAGATTTAGGCATTAGTAATGCTCAAACGGTTGAATATATTATTAACTCTGTTTATATTCAAAGCTTAATAGAAGAGATAGCAGAAGAGGAAGAATCAGATGATTAATCCTTGGAAAAATATGAAAAAAAACACCAAACGAAGAGTGGAAGTTAATTTAAAACATAATATTTTTTGGATAGTAGATGCTGAGGGTAAATATGGATTATATATTGAAACTGCCTCTTCTCAAAATAATAAAATAGATAAAATTACTCTAAAAGGTATTTTGATTTTAAAAAAAGAGTTTGAAAATAAAGCAAAACTTTTTATTGGATTAAATAATAATGAAGATTGGAATATTTTTTATTCACTTTGTAATGATTTAATTGTAATAGCTAAAAGATACGAAAATGAAAAACTAATGTTTAATGCTATTGAAAATAGGCTAAAAAAATGGCAACAGTTTTTACTTAAAAATAGAACTATTGACTTCCCTATACATAAACAGATGGGATTATTTAGTGAACTTTTAACATTAAAAGAAATTATTGCTAAAAAACAAGGATATGAAAAGGCTATAAATAGTTGGGTTGGAGCAGATTTTGATAAACAAGATTTTTTGCTAAATAATTGTATAATTGAGGTTAAATCTTATAAAACTTCAAAAACACCTATTGTTAATATTTCTTCTGCAAATCAACTTTTTAGCGATAAAATACCTCTATTTTTAGTAACTTATGGTCTTACGCCATCTCAAGATAAAGGTTATGAAATAGATAAAATAGTAAATGAAATAGAGCAGAATTTATTAGAAATTTCATTTGAATTGTATGAAATTTTTCAATTAAAACTTTATGAGTATGGGTATATTTCAGGAATAGAAACAAATAGATTCATAGTAGATAAAGTTATGTATTTTAATATAAGTGATGAGTTTCCAAAAATTATTCCAACAATGATAAAAAGTCAAATCATAGATGTTAAATATAGTATTGATTTATTGCAATGCCAAGGTTTTTTAGTTGAAAAAAGTTTTATTGAGGAACACTTATGATAACTTTAGAAGAGTTCCATCAAGATTTTTTGCAATCTATTCTTTCTGATGCTAAAAGTCGTGGATTAATGAAACCACAAGCATTTTTTGAAAATGTATGTGAGGAATTAATATTAGTAGGAGATTTAACACCAAATTATACTTATGCTGAATTTTCAAAAAGAGGTATGGAAGTCTTTGGATATGATTTTGATAGTGAAAGAAAAGTTCTCTCTTTATTAGTGCATCAATTTTTTCAAGAAGACACTATTCAAACCTTAACAAAAGGACAAATTAATACAAAATATAAAAGATTAATAACGTTTTTTGAAAAATCAATTAAGGGTTTATATAAAGATTTAGAAGAGGCTTATGAATCTTACTCTATGTCATACAATATTTACAAGTGGTATAAAGAGAATGAAATTTCTAAAGTAAGGTTATTGATATTATCTGATGGTAAAGCAACAAGAAATTTACAAGAGATACCAAATAGTAGTATAAATGGTATTGAGGTTGAATATAGAATTATTGATATTAACTATTTATATAAAATATTTTTATCTCAAAATAATAGTGTAGAGTTTGAAATATCTAATATTGAACTTCCAGCTTTACTTGTAGATACAAATTCAGATGATTACAAGTCTTATTTAATATATATGAATGGTTTAACATTGGCTAAAATTTATGATGAGTTTGGACAAAAATTATTAGAACAAAATGTTAGGACTTTTTTGCAATTTAGAGGAAAAGTAAATAAAGGGCTTAGAAATACAATTGAATATAATCCTGAAATGTTTTTTGCATATAATAATGGTCTTACTGTTACTGCTACAAATGTTACAATAAATGATAGAAAAATAGTTAATATAAAAAACTTACAAATTGTAAATGGAGGTCAAACAACTTCTGCAATTTATGCTGCTTGGAAAAATAGTAAATTGGATGTATCGAAAATTAATGTTCAGGTAAAACTTTCAGTTGTAATAGATAAAAATAAAAAAGATGAATTTGTTTCAAAAGTATCAGAGTATGCAAATACTCAAAATAAAGTTAATAAATCAGACTTTTTTTCTAATAGTCCATTTCATAAAGAATTTAAGGATTACTCTAAACGAATATGGGCACCTGTTAAAAGTGGTTCACAACAAAGAACACATTGGTTTTATGAAAGGGTTAGAGGAGAATATCTGAATGAGCAAGCCTATCTTACAAAAGCCCAGAAAAAACAGTTTCAAATTGAAAATCCTAAAAGTCAAATGATAGATAAAACTTTTTTAGCAAAAGCTTTAAATGTGTGGGAGGAGATACCATATATTGTATCAAAAGGAGCTCAATATAGTTTTGATGAATTTGCAAAAAGGGTTACTAAAAAATTAGAAGAAGATAATTTAGCAATAACAGAAAAATATTTTAAAGATGCTATTGCAAAAGTAATAATATTTAAAGAAACAGAGAAAATTGTATCACAAGCTTCTTGGTATAATGGAGGGTATAGAGCTCAAGCAGTTGCTTATATTATATCTTATTTGTCAAATGATATTAAACAACAAAAGAAATATATGAACTTTGAACTTATTTGGGAATATCAAAAATTACCACAAAAATTAAAAGATTCAATTTATAAAATAGGTAAAAGTGTATATGAGAGTATTATAAATCCACCAGAAGGAAATGCAAATGTGGGACAATGGTGTAAAAAAACTTTATGCTGGGATAGGGTAAAACAAATAGAAATTAATGATTTGAATTTAGAAGAATTTTTAATCGATACAGAAGAAATAAAAATAATCAAAAAAGAGGATAAAAAACTTAAAAAGCTTGATAATGATATAGAAATCCAATCATTTGTTATAAAGTTAGACAAATCTAAATGGAAAAAAATATTTGATTATTTTTCAAGAGTAGAAAATAAAAATGATATTTCACCTATGCAATATGATATTTTGAATAAATATATTAATGGTTATTTGCTTTTACCATCAGTTAGACAAGCTAAATTAATGTATGAATTATATAACCTATCTTTGGAAAGTGAAGTGATTTGAGTATAAAAATAGCAAAAAAACAGCATTATATGTAAAATATAATTTACATATAATAAAAAATATGTTAATGTAAATTTACATATTTAAAGGTAAGCTATGGATATACAACAGCTATTTAATGAACAAAATCAACTTTTAAAACAGGTCTCTTTGAAAAAAAAGCGTTATCTGTATCAAGAGATTAATTGGAATCTAAAATCCATTGCCATTTTAGGACAGAGAGGTTTAGGAAAAACTACAATGATGTTGCAATACATCAAAGAGCATTATCATAGAAGTGATAAAGCACTCTATATCTCACTGGACAACCCCTATTTTCAAGCCATCTCTTTAGTTGAATTTGCACAAGAGTTTCAAAATTATGGGGGAGAGGTACTTTTTATTGATGAGGTGCATAAATATAGCGAGTGGGCGAGACATATCAAGAGTATCTATGATACGCTCTCTTTGCGAGTGGTTATTTCAGGCTCTTCTATTTTGCAGATTACCAAACAAAATGTAGATTTATCCCGTAGAACGATTATTTATCATCTTGAAAACTTGTCCTTTAGAGAGTATTTGTTGTTAACAAAAGAGGCTACTTTTAGAAGTTATAAACTGGAAGAGATAGTAGAAAACCATTATGCTATAGCGAGTGAAATTTCCGAAAAGATTAAACCATTAAAACTCTTTAAAGAGTATTTAGAGTTTGGTTGTTATCCATTTATTTTAGAAGATAGAGCTTCATATCATCAACGGATTATTCAAGTTATTAATCTGATTTTGGAATCCGATTTACCACACATCAATAAAATAGAGATGCAACAGATACGAAAGCTCAAAAAACTGCTCTATCTTTTGGCTATAAATGTCCCTTTTATTCCCAATATTACAGACCTAGCAGAGGCTACCAATATATCAAGACCAAAGCTTTATGAGTACCTAAACTATTTGGAAGAAGCAAAGATTATTAATAGCATTAGAACCCCTGAAAAAGGCTACAACATTATGAGTAAACCTGAAAAACTCTTTATGCAAAACACCAATATATCGTATGCTTTAACAAAAAAAGTAGATATTGGCTCTGCAAGAGAGGCTTTTTTTGTAAATCAGATAAAAAACTATTATGCTTCACAAAATCTTTTTATTGATGAGGCTATTTTTGTTGCTAAAAAAGGAGATTTTTTGATAGATGACAGATATACGGTTGAAGTAGGTGGAAGAAATAAAGACTTCAAACAGATAAAAGATATACCAAACTCATTTTTGGCTTTGGATGATATAGAGATAGGGTTTGGAGCAAAAATTCCTCTTTGGTTGTTTGGGTTTTTGTATTAAGGAGGAGATTGTACAAAAATATTTAAAAGCCACTGAGATAGTTGACTACAACAACAAAGAGGTTTACGACCTAGCCATGAGCCTTGCTAAAGGTTGCAAGAACGATACCCAAATAGCTAAAAACTGTTTTGAGTATGTGCGTGACAAGATTGAACATTCAGGTGATTGTAGAGCCAAGATTACAACACTTAGAGCCTCAGATGTTTTAAAACATAAAACAGGTTGGTGCTATGCCAAGAGTATACTTTTGGCTGCTCTTTTACGAGCCAATGGTATTCCTACAGGCTTTGGTTATCAGCGTTTGAGTTGTTCAGAGTATGAAAAGGGTAGCTACTGTCTGCATGGACTCAATTTTATCTACCTTAAAACGTTTGGCTGGTACCGAGTCGATGCACGAGGAAACAAAGAGGGTGTGAATGCCAAGTTTTCCCCACCATATGAGCAGTTAGCCTTTGAGCTAGGAGAGGGAGAGTTTGATTTAAAAGTGAACTTTGCTCAGCCTTTAGATGAAGTGGTTTTGGCATTGAAGCAGTTTGAAAATTATGAAGAGATGGTGGGAAATTTTCCAGATATTAAGGACTCAATATGAAAAACATTCTAAACATTTTTGAAGCCTACCAAAACCCAAAAACAGCTCAAAAGCAGTCAGCTTACATGAGAAATCAGTTTGCATTTTATGGCATTGTTACACCGTTACGCAAAAAGCTACAGCAACCCTTTTTAAAAAAGGATGCTTTGCCTTCTAAAGAGGCATTAACGCCCATTATCCAAACCCTTTGGCAACAGCCTAAGCGAGAGGTTCACTACTTTGCTATGGATTTGCTTCGCAAGTATAGTAAGGTGTATGAGCTAGAAGATATAGCACTCTTTGAGCAGATGATAACCACCCACTCTTGGTGGGATACGGTAGATATTATCGCTCCTAATATGGTGGGAGCGTACCTCAAACTTTATCCAAAAGAGCAAGAGTTATGCGTGGAGCGTTGGTTGGCTTCAGAAAATATTTGGCTTCAACGTACAGCTATTTTATTTCAACTTCGCTACAAAGAGGCGTTAGATAGAGAACTGCTTACCCATGTTATAACCAAGCTTCAAGGCTCTAAGGAGTTTTTTGTCAACAAAGCCATTGGCTGGATACTGCGAGAGTATGGTAAAACCAACCCTCAGTGGGTTTTAGAGTTTATAGAGAATAATGAACTGCACCCTCTGAGTCGACGTGAGGGGTTGAGGTTGGTGAAGAGTTGACACTTTTTGACTTTACGCTATAATAATCTAAAAAAGGATAAACATGGCATACATCAACCTCTGTAAATATGAAGAGATGAGTCCCGAGATTCAGGCAAAAGCACAACCTATTTTAGAAAAAACAGGAAAACTTGGAGAGATATTTGAACTTTTGGCATTAGATGAAAAAATCTACACAGCTACAGATAATATGGTACAAAGCTATTTGCTTCAAGAGACGTTACTTCCATACTCTACCAAAGAGAGAATCGCTCTTTTAGTCTCACTTGAAAACAACTGTACCATGTGTGTTGATGTACATAAAAATATTGCTAAAATGCTAGGAATGAGTGAAGAGCAGGTGGAAGAGACATTGCAAGGTGTTGATGCCATTGCTTGTGAAGAGGGTGAGAAAAAACTGCTTCGCCTCTGTCTAAAGGGAGCCTCTAAAGAGAGTTATAAAACCACTCAAGAGGATATAGATGAGGTTAAAAATGCAGGCTACAGTGAGCTAGAGATTTTAGAAGCTATAGCCATTACAGGGTATTTTAACTATATCAATACACTCTCTAATGTGTTTGGGTTGGGGAAGTAGAGCTGGGCTCTATTTTCCATTTAGGGTTGGTGCAAAGGCATTGGTATTAACAGTTACGCGTTGACCGATGGTTAGTTGTTTGGCTTGTGTCTCTGTAATAGAGAGCTTGATGAGTTGTTGCCCTATAGAGACAATTGCAATGTAGAGGGGAGGAACCTGAAGAATTTCTAAGAGTTCTCCTTCTAGAGAGAATTGGTTGGTATGATTATGTTGAAGTAGTATCGATTTTGGGCTTCCCTCTTGGATAATTTTTCCTTGCTCTAGGAGTATTACCCGTTGGGCAAGTCGGTAGATCTCACTAGGGTCGTGGCTTACCATAATGGTGGTGGTTCCAAATGTCTTATGGAGGGTAAGGATCTCTTGTTGAAGGTTGCTTCGCATTGTGGGATCTAATGCCGAGAGGGGTTCATCGAGCAAGAGGAGTTTGGGGCGATTCATCATCGCTCTACAGAGAGCAACCCGTTGTTTTTGTCCACCACTGAGTTGTCTAGGGTAGCGTTGTTTGAGTTCGGATAGATGGGTGAGTTCAAGGAGTTGATGAGCGAGTTGTTTGTCGTTGTTGACAAAGAGTAGATTTTTTTCGATGTTCATGTTCTCAAAGAGAGCGTACTCTTGAAACAAAAAACCGATTTGACGTTTTTGTGGGGGAAGGGTGCTTTTGGCATCGAGCCAGATCTTTTGATCCATACTGATATGACCTTGTGCACTCTCTAACCCAGCTAAGATACGCAATAGGGTGGTTTTTCCACTGCCACTCTCTCCTGCAAGGGCGACAAACTCTCCTGATGCAATTTGCAGATTAATTCTCAGTTGCATTGTTCCTTTTGCACCATAGAGCTGTTTGGTAATGTCTATTTGCATCATCTGTTTCTCCTTGAGTTAGATTTTGATTCGTGATTGTCGGTTAAAGGTGTAGACACCTAGGAGTACCATAAAACTCATTAAGAGCATAATACCACTGTAGATATGTGCTGATTGATAATCCATCACCTCTACCATTTCGTAGATTGCAATCGAAGCCACTTTAGTCTCTTGGGGAATGCTTCCTCCAATCATTAGAACCACACCAAACTCTCCAACCGTGTGAGCAAAGGTGATAATAAGTGCGGTTAGAAGAGCAGGTTTGATATTGGGAAGAGCCACACGAAGTAGGGTGATTAATTGATTCTTTCCTGCGAGGTAGGATGCTTCGATCATCTGTCTATTGAGTCCTTCAAATCCTCCTTGTAAGGGTTGAACCATAAAGGGTAACGAATAGAAACAGCTGGCAATTACCAATCCTTCAAAACTAAATGCAAGATCAAAGGGGGTAAAGGCAATAAGAATATAAAAACCCAATACCGAAGGGGGAAGAACAATGGGAAGTGCTGTAATGGATTCGATAATGGGTTTAAATCGTGATTGGGTTTGAGAGAGATACCATGCCATTGGCAGTGCAATGAGAAAGAGAATAAGCGTGGTAATGGTAGCAAGTTTAAATGAGAGTAAAAATGGTGCAAAGTCCAAACTCCCGAGGGTCTCTAACATGATATCTTCTCCTCTACCAAATTAATAAGTGTAGGATTTATAGATAGGGTTACTTGATCTTGTAGGCTCAAATTCATCCGATCACAAGCGGTGGTGGTAATAAGGGAGTCGATATTTATTGCTAAGGTTTGGAGCTTGATTTGACTTAAGAGTTTACCTTTTTTAATGCTTTGAACGGTTGCGGGGAGTTGATTGCAGTGTCCAAAATTTGGGCACTCCCCTTTAAAGATCTCTACATGATGAGGATGAATCGTCACCATCAAGTGTTGGTTAGGTTGAAGATTTGGCGGTGCTTCAAGGGTGAGTATGCTTAGTGGATATGCTTTTAGAGTGCACTCTAAAAGATAAAGCATTTCCTCTTGTTTGATCTCTTTAAGGGTTACAGGAAGAAGATTCATGGAATACGATATCCAAATTTTTCAAAGATTGTTTTGGCACGTTGACCAAGTACAAAAGTAAAAAAAGCTGAAGCTTCAGGACGCTGTTGAGCATGTTTTAGGAGGACAATACCTTGATCGATGGGGGTATAGAGTTTTGGGTTAACCTCAACCCAGTGCACTCCCTGTTTGAATTGGGAGAGTTTAGGAGAGTAGAGTGCTGATTTGGCAATAAACCCCATATCGGTTACACGGGTTGCATAGGTGACGGTTTGAGAGATTGACTCTCCATAGACAAACTTATTTCGAAGTTGATCGTAGAGTTTGGCATGTTTGAGTGCCTCAACCGTAGCAACCCCATAAGGGGCAGTCTTGGGGTTAGCAAGAGCAATTTTATGAATAGATGGCAAGGTAAGGCTTTTAAGATCAGGGTCGAGTTTTAGCCCTTTTGGACTCAATAGTGCTAGTGAACCTTGGGCATAGACAATGGGGCGGGTTATGGCATCGCCACTCTTGTAGAGGTTTTCAGGATAGAGCATATTAGCAGCCATTAAGATATCATACGGAGCATGGTGTTGAATCTGTGCGTAGAGTTTGCCTGTTCCACCAATAATGATATCTATTTGGATATCGGGATAGAGGGAGTGAAACTCTTTTTTAAGTTCATCCATGGCATAGGCAACATTGGCAGCAATAGCAACCTTGATACTCTTGGCTTGAAGGGTTCCCATCAGGAGAAGAACCAGTAGAAGGGTTTTAAATTTCATGACTTTCCTTGATATGAATTTGGGTTGAGTATAGCGAGATATAGTTAAAAAATCTCCAATTTATAGTCGAATACAAGTGAGAAAGTGTATAATATATTTCAACACACTACTTGTGTTCTTAATATCAAATAAAGGATGACGAATGAGTAAACGAGACGAAATTATAGAAGCGATGATTGAAGAGGCAAAAAAGCTCAACCTCAATATTAGTGATGACCTTATTACCAAGGTTACAGTAGGGTTAGGACCCTCTATCTATAATAAAGATAGTGCTTCGGTGGCATGTGGACAGCCCAAAGAGTTGGAGACTGTAAAAAACAATTTTCTAAAAAAGAAATTGGGTCTAGAGTTGAGTGATGAAGAGCTTGATAAGGCAATCAAAGAGGTCTGTGAACAGCTAGGAAGCTCTAACCGTAATAAAAAACGGGTGCACATGTACGCTCTATTGGCAATGAAGTTTAATAAAGAGAGTGTCTACGACGCATAAATCTTAAGAGGGCTTAAAAAGGCTCTCTTTAAATCTATATCAGCAAGTCAATATTCCTAATATAACAATAGTAATCTATTTTTTATAAATAAGTAGAAACGGTAAAAAGTATTGTTTTGATTAACTCTAGAAGATCTGGCAGAGAGGAAGGGATTCGAACCCTCGATGGCTTGCGCCATACCCGCGTTCCAGGCGAGCGCCTTCGACCACTCGGCCACCTCTCTATGGGTTGTTGGAGCAGAATTATAGCAAATATTTTTTAAAATCTCCTAAAATTTAATCTTTTATAAGTTTTCTTTGGCTAATATTCTCTTGCCTCTTTTAGACCTATGCAACGGCATTGGTGGACAACGGGTCAGGATGGGAACATAGCAGCCCACCCGCCCTTGCTGTGTGCCGTAGGTATCTGGAAGGGGTGCTTTCCTTTTCTATTTCCCATCATAAATCACCACCCATTCATAAAAGGGTAATGCCTCAAATTTTATCTCTTCAATGGTAAACTCAAATCGTGCGGTTACCGTAATAATATAGACTTTTTGAACATCTGCTTTTTTGTATTCTCCAAAACGTGTATGGGTACGCTTCCAGATACTCTCTTCGCTCTCAAATGGTGCGGGTATCATAAGTTGTTGCTCTTTGGTAAGGTAACCTGTTATTCCAAAAGCTTGAAATTCAATATTATGTTTACGCAAGGAGAGTGCGACCATGGTATCGAACTGTTTAGGGAAACTTTGTGTGAGGGTAAGATATTTTGCCAGAGCAAAATCAAAAAAGAGCAGTTTTTTACTTTTGTTATGACGTATATCATTTATAAAGTAGATAATACCACGTTCTTGAAAATCACGAATCTGTCGATAGATAAGGTCTTTGGAGATTTTATAACGTTCTTTGGCATAACTGTAGAGCTGAAAGGTGGTAATAACAGAACCATTAAAGTGTGCTAAAATAGCCAGTAGCCGTTGTTCCGAAGGAGAGAAGTGCGCATGGATAAAATTCTGAAAGAGTTGTTCTTTTGGGGCAGTATCGATGGCAAGCTGGGGCAGTGTTCCTTGTCGTAAAAAGAGATTAAAGATCTGTTTTTCACTACCACGACGTTGAAAAGAGAAAAACTCTTCATAGTCCAAAAGAGGTAGTTGTAATGCTTCGAACTCAGGATAGGGGTAAAATCGATCAGAGAGAATAATAAGTTTAGCAACATTCGGGAGCTGTTCAAAGTAACCTGCCTCATAGTGGTCAAGAATAAGTAGATTAATCTCATTGGCATCAACAAACCCTTCGATATCTTCTTCCATCATGTCTTGAAACCAGAGTTTTGGGTCTCGAAAATCGATATAGAGAAAATCTTCGGTTTCAAAATCCATTAAATAGTCCAAGACCAAAGAGCTTTTTCCCGATGCGGGTGCACCATAGATTAAGAGTCTTGAGTCAAACTCAATGGTAAATTTTCTTTGATGGTAGGTGTTAATTTCATTGTTTCGATCGTAAAAATATTCAAGCAGTTGCATGGGGGTATGATAGCAGAGTTTGTTTAGGAAGGTTTTAATAGGGCTTTATTTCCTTTTAAAAAGGAAATAAAATCTAAAAAACATGAAAAAACCATGAAAAACACTCCCCTATTAAAAGTTTATCTCGGTACAATACGGCTCCAAATTTTAGTTAGGAGTTACTTTTTGTAATAAGAGTAATAACCTAACGAGTTCTTTATAAGGTAAAATAAATGGAAAAAATTAGACTTAAGCTTAAAGCTTATGATCACCGTGTTTTAGACAGATCGGTTGCTTCAATTGTTGAAGCTGTTAGACGTACAGGTGCTGAACTTATTGGTCCTATTCCAATGCCAACTAAGATTAAAAAGTACACTGTTCTCAAATCACCACACGTAAACAAAGATTCACGTGAGCAGTTTGAGATTAGAATTCATGCAAGAATGATCGATATCGTTTCTGCAACTTCAGATACCATTGATTCGTTGATGAAATTGGATCTTGCTCCTGAAGTTGATGTTGAAATTAGATCAATGGATAAGTAGGAGTAGATGATGGAATTTATCGTAGAAAAAATTGGTATGAGCAGAACTGTTGGCGTACCGAGTGTTCCAGTAACACTATTAAAAGTTATCGAAACTAAAGTGTGTGAAGTACGTGAAGATGGTAAAGCATTGGTTGCTTACCACAGCAGCAAAAAATTCAACAAGAGCATCGAAGGTCAACAAAAGAAATTCGGTATCGAAAAAGAGTTTAACAAATTTATGACCATTCGAGTAGCAGAGGGTACAGAGGCTGGAGATTACAGTGTAGAGCCATTGGCTTCAGCTGAATTGGTTAAAACCTCTCTTAACACCAAAGGTCGTGGTTTCCAAGGTGGTATGAAACGTCACGGATTTGGTGGTGGACCAGCATCACACGGACATAGATTCGGTAGAAGAATCGGATCAATCGGTAATGCTGAGTGGCCAGGTCGTGTTCAAAAAGGTAAAAAGATGCCTGGACAGTACGGAAACACAAAAGTGACAGTGAAAAATGATGTCATCTCATTTGACGCTGAAAATGGAATTTTAGTATTAAAAGGTTCAATCCCTGGACACAATGGTGCACGTGGATTGGTAAGGATTGTTAAATAATGAGTACAACAGTAATTAAAACAAGTGACCTTCCTCAGGCGTTTTTAGAAGTTCATCCCCACAACCTTTACTTGTATTGTAAAGCGTATGCTGCGGGACTTAGAGCCAATTCGGCACACACCAAAACACGTTCAGACGTAAGCGGTGGTGGTAAAAAGCCATGGGCTCAAAAAGGTGGCGGACGAGCAAGAGCAGGTTCTACAAGATCACCAATCTTTGTAGGTGGTGGTGTTGCGTTTGGTCCAAAAAACAACCGAAACTACAACCAAAAAGTGAACAAAAAGCAGAAAAAATTGGCACTCTATCATGCATTAGCAGAGTTAGCAGCCAATGAACGACTTTTTGTGGTTGACAATGTAATCATTGAGTCTGGAAAAACCAAAGATGCTAAAGCATTTGTAGATGCTCTTGGACAGAGAGATGTATTGGTGGTTAAAGAGCTAATTGATGACAAAACATTCCTAGCATTTAGAAACCTTCAAAATGCTTACCTCGTTGAAGCAAATGAGCTTAACGCGTACCTTGCAGCAGCTTATCACTCAGTGGTAATCGAGAAAGCTGTTTGGGAAAAATTAACAAAAGAGAGCTAAGATGGCAGATATTACAGATATTAAAGCAATAATGTACACAGAGAAGACTCTTGCTCTTCAAGAAGATGGTGTTCTCGTTGTTCAAACTAGCCCAAGAATGACCAAAAATGGTCTTAAAGCAGTTTTCCAAGAGTACTTTGGTATTAAGCCATTGAAAGTAAATTCAATGCGTGTTAATGGTAAAGTGAAGAGATTTAAAGGTATCGAAGGGAAGAGACCAGATCTTAAAAAGTTCTATGTTTATCTTCCTGAAGATGCAAAAATTGATAGCTTAGCAGTGTAGGGAGAAGACGATGGCAATTAAATCATATAAACCAACCTCAGCTGGTAGACGATATATCACCAACCTTGATAGTGGTGATATTACAGCAAAAGCGAGTGTTCGAAGTCTTCTTAAAAAACTTCCTCGTTCAGCAGGTAGAAACAGCAATGGTAGAATCACCTCTCGTCACAGACAAGGTGGTGCTAAAAAACTTTATCGAATTATTGACTTTAAAAGAAACAAGTTTGGTGTAGAAGGAACAGTGGCAACTGTTGAGTACGATCCATACAGAACTTGTAGAATTTGTCTTGTTAAATATACCGATGGTGATCGAAGATATATTCTTCAGCCAAAAGGTTTAAAAGTAGGTGATAAGATTATGGCAGCAGAGAGTGGACTTGATATCAAGACTGGTAATGCCATGAAGCTTAAGTCTATTCCTGTAGGAACCTTGGTACATAACATTGAGCTTAATATTGGTCAAGGTGGATCCATGGCACGAAGTGCAGGTGCGTATGCTCAGATTATGGGACGTGATGGTAAATATGTATCATTAAGACTCCCTTCTGGTGAGATGAGATATGTCCTTGGTGAGTGTATGGCAACCATTGGTACCATTGGATCTGAAGACTGGTCAAACGTTGTTCTTGGTAAAGCAGGACGACAGAGACATAGAGGTATTCGACCACAGACCAGAGGTTCGGCGATGAACCCAATCGATCACCCACACGGTGGTGGTGAAGGTAAAACCAACTCAGGACGACATCCAGTATCTCCATGGGGTATGCCTACTAAAGGGTATAAGACTCGTAAGAAAAAAGCTAGCGATAAGTTAATTATCTCTAAGAGAAAGAAGTAAGGTTAAGATATGGCAAGATCAACTAAAAAAGGTCCATTTATAGACGACCACTTAAAGAAAAAAGTTCTTAAGGCAAAAGAAGAAGGGTCTCATAAACCCATCAAAACTTGGTCAAGAAGATCCGTTATCTTCCCTGAGTTCATTGGTTTGACCATCAATGTACACAATGGTAGACAGTTTATCCCTGTATTTATTACAGAGAACCACGTAGGTTACAAACTTGGTGAGTTTGCACCAACACGAACATTTAAGGGTCATAAAGGCTCTGTACAGAGAAAAGGGTAAGGTGGTATTATGAGTAGAGCATTATTAAAATTTACACGTGTATCCCCCAATAAAGCCAGAATGATTGCTAGAGAAGTACAGGGAATGAATGCTGAGCTTGCATTGGCTTCATTGGAGTTTATGCCCAATAAAGCAGCCCGAATTATCTCTAAAGTGATTGCTTCAGCTGTAGCCAACGGTGATTTTGAACCAGAAGAGGTAGTCATTACATCTTGTAGAGTAGATAAAGCAGCAGTTATGAAACGATGGAGACCAAGAGCTAGAGGTACTGCAAGTAGAATCTTGAAGCCAACCGCACACATCTTGGTAGAAGTAGCAAAAGCAGAGGAAGCATAATATGGGTCAAAAAGTAAATCCTATAGGTCTTAGACTAGGAATCAATAGAAACTGGGAATCAAGATGGTTTCCAAAAAAAGAGCGAACATCAGCATTCATTGCTGAAGATTATCAGCTTAGAACATATCTTAAAAAAGAGCTTTTCTATGCGGGTGTAAGCAATCTTATTATCGAGAGAACAGCTAAGAAGATCAGAGTTACTATTGTAACCGCTCGACCTGGTATTATTATTGGTAAAAAGGGTGCGGATATTACTAAACTTAAAGAGACATTGACTAAAAAGTTTGGTAAAGATATTGCCCTTAATATTAAAGAAGAGAAAAGAGCACAAGCTTCTGCTCAATTAGCAGCTGAGAACGTAGCGACTCAATTAGAGCGTCGTGTTGCCTTTAGACGTGCGATGAAAAAAGTAATTCAAGGTGCTTTGAAATCTGGTGCTAAAGGAATTAAAGTTGCTGTTGCTGGACGACTGGGTGGAGCTGAGATGGCGAGAACTGAGTGGTACTTAGAGGGACGTGTTCCTTTGCATACACTTCGAGCCAAAATCGATTATGGTTTTGCTGAAGCTAATACCACTTATGGAATCATTGGTGTTAAAGTATGGATCTTTAAAGGTGAAGTACTTGCTAAAGGGATTCAAGCTGAACCAAAAGAAGAAAAAAGAGGTGGTCGTAAGCCATCAAGAAGAAGAGGTGAATAGTCATGTTGATGCCTAAAAGAACAAAATTCCGTAAGGTTATGAAGGGTCGTAACCGTGGTAAATCATTCCGTGGGAACAAGATTGAATTTGGAGAGTATGCACTAAAAGCTGTTTCAGCTGGGCGAATCAACTCTCGACAAATTGAAGCAGCCAGAATTACCATGACTCGACGAATGAAGCGACAAGGTAAATCTTGGATTCGTGTTTTCCCAGATAAGCCTTTGACAAGAAAACCTCTTGAGACCAGAATGGGTAAAGGTAAGGGTTCAGTAGAAGAGTGGGTTATGAACATTAAGCCAGGTAGAATTGTATTTGAAGTGGCAGGTGTTCCTGAAGATGTAGCAAGAGAAGCATTAACCCTTGCATTGCATAAACTTCCATTCAAATGTAAAATTATCGCTGCAAAGGATAGTAATGAAATATACTGATATTAAAGATAAAAGTATTGAAGAGTTAACAGCGATGCTAAAAGAGAAAAAGCTTGAGCTTTTTACACTTAGAGCAAAGCAAAAGACAATGCAACTTACTAACACTAGTGAGTTAAGAGTAGCGAAAAAAGATATCGCTAGAATCAAAACAGCTATCACAGCTGCTGCGAAGTAAGGGGTGCGAGTATGCCAAAAAGACAAATAACTGGTACAGTCATTAAAATCGCAGGTGAAAAAACAGCTACTATGGTAGTTGAGAGAAAAGTTCTTCACCCACGATATCACAAAACTGTGAAAAGATTTAAAAAATACCTTATTCATGATGAGAAGGGTGAGGCAAAAGTAGGAGATACCATTACAGCAATTGAGTGTCGACCTATCTCTAAGCGGAAGACTTTTAGACTTCTTGAAATTGTAAAGGCAGGTGAAGCGTAATGATTCAAGGTTTTACAAGATTAAATGTAGCAGATAACTCTGGTGCAAAAGAGATTATGTGTATTAAAGTTCTTGGTGGATCTAAGAGACGATATGCTTCAGTAGGTGACGTTATTGTTGCTTCTGTAAAGAAAGCTCTTCCAACAGGAAAAGTTAAAAAAGGTAAAGTTGTTAAAGCAGTAGTTGTAAGAACACACAAAGAGATTCAAAGAGAAAATGGTTCTTTAATTCGATTTGATGATAACGCTGCGGTAATTATTGATGATAAAAAACAACCAATTGGTACACGTATTTTTGGTCCTGTAGCGAGAGAGACTCGATATGCAGGGTTTATGAAAATTGTATCACTTGCTCCAGAGGTATGGTAATGGCAAATAAAAAGTTTAAAATTAAAAAAGGTGACCAAGTATTGGTTATCGCTGGTGATGATAAAGGTAAAACAGGTGAAGTACTTAAAGTACTAACCAAAAAAGACGCTGTTATTGTTGCAGGATGTAAATTGGCTAAAAAAGCAGTTAAGCCAAGCGAAGAGAATAAAGATGGTGGATTCATCAACAAAGAGATGCCAATCCACATTTCGAATGTAAAAAAAGTAGAGGCGTAATCTTATGAGTAGAATGAAGCAAAAGTACAATGACATTACACCCGCACTTCGTGAAGAGTGTGGGATTAAAAACGTAATGCAGACACCTAAGCTTGAGAAGATAGTTATCTCTGTTGGTGCTGGTGAAGAGGGTAAAGATAATAAGCTTATCCAAAACATGACCGATACCATCTCTTTGATTGCTGGTCAAAAAGCAGTTATTGTTAATGCTAAAAAATCAGTTGCTGGTTTTAAAGCAAGAGAGGGAGCACCATCAGGTATTCGTGTTACACTTCGTGGTGAGAACATGTATAACTTCTTTGATAAGTTGGTCTCTATTGCCCTTCCAAGAGTAAAAGACTTTAGAGGAACTCCAAGAAAAGGTTTTGATGGACGAGGTAATTATAACTTTGGTCTTCAAGAGCAGTTGATGTTCCCTGAAGTTGAGTTTGATAAAATTATTAAAACTCACGGTATGAACATCACCATCGTAACAAGTACAGAGAATGACAAAGAGGCATTTGTTCTATTAGAGAAACTTGGAATGCCATTCGCTAAAGGAAAGAACTAATGGCAAAGAAATCAATGATTGCTAAGCAGAAGCGTCCTGCTAAGTTTAGCACACAAGCATATACAAGATGTAACATTTGCGGTAGACCTCACTCAGTATACAGAGATTTTGGTTTATGTAGAATTTGTTTAAGAAAAATGGCAAACGAGGGTTTAATCCCTGGTATGAAAAAATCAAGCTGGTAAGGAGAAGTAACAGATGATGACAGATATAATTGCAGACTCTCTTACTCGAATAAGAAATGCTGCACAAAGAAGATTAGACGTAACCACGTTACTTCACTCAAAAACAATTGAGGCGACTGTTTCTATTTTAGTAGACAAGGGTTACCTTGAGAGTTATAAAGTAAAAGAAGATGGCAACAAAAAAACCATTAAAGTTGTACTTAAGTACGATGAAAATGGACACAGTGTAATCAACGAGATTAAAAAAATCTCTAAACCAGGTAGACGTGTTTACCAAGGTGCAGATGAGATTAAATCGTTTAAAAATGGTTACGGAACACTAGTAGTATCTACCAACAAAGGCGTGATTGCAAATGATGAAGCGTTCAAGCAAAAAGTTGGTGGTGAAGTCATCTGTAGTATTTGGTAAGGAGTAGATATGTCAAGAATTGGAAAAAAACCTGTAACGGTTGCTAACGGTATTGATGTATCACTTGATGGTACGACTTTGGTTGCAAAAAAAGGGAATCTTGAGAAACGACTTGAGACTCATGGTAGAGTAGGGATCAATATTGAGGGTAACGAAGTTACTTTCAGTAAAGTTGGTGAGAATAAAGAGAGTGCAGCATTTTGGGGAACCTATAGAGCACTTTTTGCAAACATTATTGAGGGACTTGATAAAGGATTTAAAAAATCTTTAGAGATCAATGGTGTTGGTTACAGAGCTGCAGTTCAAGGTAAAACATTGAATCTTCAACTTGGTTTTTCTCATCCTATTGATTATTCTATTCCAGAAGGCGTAGAGGTAACAGTAGAGAAGAATATTATCCATATCTCAGGAACTGATAAGCAAGTTATTGGTCAAGTTGCTGCCGAGATTAGAAGCTTTAGACCACCAGAGCCTTACAAAGGTAAGGGTGTTAAGTATACTGATGAAGTTATTATCAGAAAAGCTGGAAAATCAGCAAGTTAATAGGAGCTAGAGATGTTAAAAAGTATTCAAAAAAGAAAAAACAAGCTTCGTCTTCAACGTAAAAGAAGAGTAAGAGGTAAGATTTCAGGAACAGCAGCACTTCCAAGAGTTTCTGTATTTAAATCCAATAAACACTTCTATGCACAAGCAATTGATGATATTACAGGTGTAACTTTGGCTTCTGCTGATGGTCGAAAAATGGGTCTAAAAGCAAATCGTGAAGATGTTAAAAAAGTAGGTGCTGCAATGGCAGAGGCTCTTAAAGCGAAAAATATCGAAAATATTGTTTTCGATCGAAATGGTTATCTCTATCACGGTGTTGTAGCGACTTTTGCTGATGCGCTTAGAGAAGCTGGAATTAAGTTTTAAGGAGAGAGAAGCATGTTAGCAGAAAATATTGATAGAGAAAAATTCGAAGAGAAGATTGTAAACATTGGTCGTGTTACCAAAGTTGTTAAGGGGGGTAGACGTTTTAGATTTACTGCTCTTGTGGTTATTGGTGATAAAAATGGTACCATTGGTTATGGTACAGGTAAAGCCAAAGAGGTGCCTGATGCGATTAAAAAAGCAGTTGATGATGCCTTTAAATCTCTTGTACATGTGAATATCAAAGGGACAACCATTGCCCATGATATTGAACAAAAAACAGGTGCTAGCCGTATTATTTTAAGACCAGCATCAGAAGGTACAGGAACAATCGCAGGTGGTGCGATGAGACCTGTATTAGAGCTTGCGGGTATCAAAGATGTTATTGCAAAATCATTGGGATCTAATAATCCTAATAACCTTGTAAGAGCAACGGTGGATGCACTTAAACGAATTAAAAAGTAAGGGAGTAGATATGGGTTTACATAATTTACAACCAGCACCAGGTTCAACACGTAATAGAAAACGTGTTGGTCGTGGTCAAGGTTCAGGAAATGGTAAGACAGCTGGACGTGGTAACAAAGGTCAAAAATCAAGAACTGGTTACTCCGAAAAAAGAGGTTTCGAGGGTGGACAGATGCCACTCTACAGACGATTACCAAAAATTGGATTTAACTCAAGAGTGATTAAGCCTTATGCTATTAATGTTGATAAAGTTAAGGCAATTGCAGAGCTTGATGAGATTACATTAGAGAGCATTAAATCTGTACATAAATTGCAAAAGACTGTCACCAAAGTTAAGCTAATTGGTACAGGAGCCAAAGCGCTTGCATCTAAAATTAAAGATGAAGCAGTTACAACCAGTGGTAACTAACCATGAGTAATGCTTTAACTCAAAAAATACTGATTACTTTTGGATTTCTATTTGCCTATAGAGTTTTAGCATATGTACCTGTTCCAGGTGTTGATACTGCCGTCATTGCGAATTTTTTTAATTCCAATGGTGGTGGAATGCTGGGTATGGCGAATATGTTTTCAGGAAACGCTATTCAACGACTTAGTATTATCTCTTTAGGTATTATGCCTTATATTACTGCCTCCATCGTCATGGAACTCCTCGCTGCTACTTTCCCCGCTGTTGGTCAAATGAAAAAAGAGCGTGATGGAATGCAAAAATACATGCAGATCATTCGTTATGCTACCATTTTTATTACCATTGTTCAAGCCTTTGGGGTCTCAATGGGACTTCAGAGTATGACAGGACCCAATGGTGAGAGTGCGGTAATGATTGATCCCATGACATTTACATTTTTAACAACGGTTTCCATGCTTACAGGAACCATGCTTTTAATGTGGATTGGAGAGCGTATCACACAGAGTGGTATTGGTAACGGTATCTCATTGATTATTTTTGCAGGTATTGTTTCGGGTATTCCTGCAGCAATCTCTAATACCATTGAGTCGGTCAATACAGGAGAGCTTAATTTCTTGGCAGTTTTAGCGATGGTTGCGATTATTTTGGCTACCATTTTTGTGATTATCTATGTAGAACTTGGAGAGAGACGTATTCCCATCTCTTATTCACGAAAAACGATTATGCAAAACCAAGATAAACGTGTGATGAACTATATTCCTATTAAAGTAAACCTTGCAGGTGTTATTCCACCTATTTTTGCTTCTGCGGTCTTAATGTTCCCACTTACCATGCTTAAAAGTAGTACCAATGAGTTTGCGGTTGCTATTGCCGATGCATTAACTCCTGGTGGACTTCTTTTTAACTTGGTAACCTTTATCTTGATTGTCTTTTTTGCATTCTTCTACGCATCAATTGTATTTAATGCCAAAGATATTGCCGATAACCTAAAACGACAAGGTGGATTTATTCCAGGTGTTCGTCCTGGTGAGCATACCAAAGAGTTTATCAATGAAGTAGCAAGCCGACTAACAGGAGCAGGTGCCTTCTATTTGGCTTCGATCTCTACGATACCGTTTATGTTGATTAGCACCATTGGTGCGTCGTTCTTCTTTGGAGGAGTTGCGGTTTTGATTGTGGTTCAAGTTGCCCTTGATACCATGAGAAAGATTGAAGCTCAGGTCTATATGAACAAATATGAAACATTAGGTGCAGTAGGTCTTTAATGGCTATTCCACTTAGAAAACCTCACGAGATGACCAAGCTTGCTAAAGCGGGGTCAATCGTGGGCAACACACTAAAATATCTCCAAGAAAATATCACTGTTGGGATGACGCTCAAAGAGATTGATGCGATGGGTGAAGCTTATATTAGAGAGCAAGGTGCTGAGCCTTCATTTAAAGGACTTTATGGATTTACAGGTTCAGTTTGTACCTCTCTTAATGAGGTTTGTATCCATGGTGTTCCTGATGAGACAAAGATTCAAGAGGGTGATATACTAGGCTTGGATTTAGGTACAAAGCTAGAGGGCTATTATGGTGATGCAGCGATCACCATGCCCATTGGTAAGATTTCTAAAGAGGATGAAGCATTGATTGCTTGTGCTAAAGATGCACTCTATTATGCCATTGATAATATTCGTGTGGGTATGCGATTTAAAGAGTTGAGTGCATTGCTAGAGGAGTTCATCACAGGTCGAGGTTATGTTCCTCTTCGTGATTTTTGTGGGCATGGAATTGGCACAAAGCCCCATGATGAACCCAATATCCCTAATTATTTAGAAGGGAAAGCCAAGCAAGGACCAAAGATTAAAAATGGTATGGTGTTCTGTTTAGAACCCATGGTTTGTCAAAAAGGGAGTCAGCCTATTATCCTTGAGGATAAGTGGTCAGTGGTAAGTGAAGATGGACTACGTTCTTCTCACTATGAACATACCGTTGCGATTATTGATAATCAAGCAGTAATCTTGACCAACGCAGCGTCAAATTAACAACAGTATATTTTACAAAGGAGAAAAAATGGCTAAAGATGATGTAATCGAGATTGATGGTAAAGTAATTGAGGCGTTGCCTAATGCAACATTTCGTGTAGAGTTGGATAACAAACATGTAATTTTGTGTCATATTGCAGGTAAGATGCGTATGCACTATATTAAAATCTTACCAGGTGATAAGGTTAAAGTAGAATTAACCCCTTACAGTTTAGATAAGGGACGTATCACATTTAGATACAAATAGTCCTCTCTTCTTACTCTCTTATATTTTGGGATCACTTTTGTGATCCCAATGTCGCTTAAATTTATCTATTGCTTATTGTAATGTTATCTTCTCCTAAATCAAATGTTATATCTTGGATCTCTTTATCGACGAGATAGGCAACGGCATAGTAGATTTTATTGGGTTTAATCTGAGGTGAGGGCTCTTTGCCAATATGGATGGTGGCATGTTTTGCCAGTTGCATGGGGCGATCAACCGCGACAATAACAGTTCCTTCATTCTCTTCCATTGGGTAGATTAAAAGGTTTTCTTTAGAAAAATCGATATTAGAGGTTTTTAAGATATTTAAAAAATTATCTTTTTTATCCCATGCTTTCTGTCTTTTTATACTCTTTAAGAATTTTTCAAACTGACTCTGTTTTGTAATAAGTTGTTGTGTAAGTAGTCTGTAGCCACGATCTTGAAGTGGAATAGGGATACGTTTTACCATTGTAGAGACAATAGGTTTGGGTCTCTCTTGATGAACTTGTATAACTTGATGTTGGGTGCAGGCACTCATAAATATCAAAGGAAGTACGAATAACATGTGCTTCATGGTTTTTCCTTGTTTTTTTTAATTATAACACAGATTCGCCTCTCTTTGTCACGATTCTTTAAAAAAGTAAGTACTTTTAGGAACTTCAAGCAACTTTTAATACCATTTTTGTTACTATTCGCGACCTAAATCTAGGTTTAGAGTAAAGCTGCGTGAAGAATTTTTATATAATCCGCACCGTTTATATAAGAGTTGGTTGGATTTAGATTCATCCAACCATGACGCAACAAGGTGCAAAAACACACTTTAGGAGTCACCAATGAAGGTTAGACCATCAGTAAAAAAAATGTGTGATGATTGTAAGATTATTAAACGAAAAGGTATCGTAAGAGTAATCTGCAAAAATCCAAAACATAAACAAAGACAAGGATAAGCATGGCACGTATATCAGGTGTTGATTTACCTAAAAAAAAGAGAATTGAGTACGGACTTACTTATATCTATGGTATAGGTCTTCATAGTTCAAGAAAAATTCTTGATGCAACAGGTATTGATTATAATACAAGAGTTTATGAGTTAACCGATGCACAAGCAGCAGCAATTCGTAACGAGATTCAAGAGAACTTCATGGTAGAAGGAGATCTTCGTAAAAAAGTAGCAATGGATATCAAAGGTCTTATGGATCTTGGTAACTATAGAGGACTTAGACATCGAAGAGGACTTCCTGTTCGTGGTCAAAAAACGAAGACAAATGCTAGAACTCGTAAGGGTAAAAGAAAAACTGTTGGTGCAGCATAAGAAGGTAATGATAAATGGCTAAGAAAAAAGCAAAAAAGAATATTGCTAAAGGTGTTGTTTACGTAGCAGCAACTTTTAACAATACAGTAATCACTGTTACTGATGAGATGGGTAACGTTATTGCATGGAGTTCTGCAGGTGCTTTAGGGTTCAAAGGTTCTAAAAAATCTACCCCTTTTGCGGCTGCTGAAGCGGTTGCTGATGCGATGAACAAAGCAATGGAACATGGAATTAAAGAGGTCGGAATTAAAGTTCAAGGACCTGGTTCTGGTCGAGATACAGCGGTTAAATCAGTTGGTGCAACTGAGGGAATTCGTGTAATGTGGCTCAAAGACATCACACCATTACCTCATAATGGTTGTCGTCCTCCTAAGCAGAGAAGAGTTTAATCACCTGAGTGATTGAACCGATATTTAATAGAATAATTAAAGGTAATACAAATGGCAAGATATAGAGGTCCAGTTGAAAAACTAGAGCGAAGACTTGGTGTTGATCTCGGCTTAAAAGGTGAGAGAAGACTGGCAGGTAAATCCGCTTTAGAAAAAAGACCATACCCACCAGGGCAACATGGTCAAAGAAGAACAAAGTTAAGTGAATATGGTGAGCAGCTTCAAGAGAAGCAAAAAGCTAAATTCATGTACGGTGTAAGTGAAAAGCAGTTTAGAGCACTCTTTAAAGAGGCTAACCGAAAAGAGGGGAACACAGGTTCTATTCTTATTCAATTACTTGAGCAACGACTTGATAATGTTGTATATAGAATGGGATTTGCAACCACTCGAAGATTTGCTCGACAGCTTGTTAACCACGGACACGTTCTTGTTGATGGTAAGCGAGTAGATATCCCTTCATATCGTGTAAAAGCAGGACAGAAGATTGAGATTCGAGAGAAGTCTAAAGCCAATCCACAAGTAGTTCGTGCAATGGAGTTGACCAATCAAACAGGTATGGTTGAGTGGGTTGATGTTGAAAAAGATAAACTTTTTGGTATCTTTACACGAATTCCAAACAGAGAAGAGATTAGCATACCAGTTGAAGAGAGACTAATCGTTGAGCTTTACTCTAAGTAATAAGTAATCTAGGTAACAAAGGCAAAAAATGAAAAAAATTAAAATAGCTCCATCACTTCCAGAAAATGTTGAAGTGAATGAACTCGCTGAAAACAGATCTGAAGTTATTGCCTACCCTTTTGAGAGTGGTTATGCTATCACCTTAGCACATCCTCTACGAAGACTTATTTTAGGCTCATCAGTAGGATATGCTCCAATCTCTGTAAAGATTGAAGGGGCTGCCCATGAGTTTGATAGCGTTCGTGGAATGCATGAAGATGTGGCGGTGTTTATTATTAACTTGAAAAATATTCGTTTTAAACTTCAAGAGGGTGTAGAGAGAGCAGAGATTAATTACAGTTTCTCTGGACCAAGAGATATTAAAGCTTCAGACTTGGTCAATGATGAGATTGATGTTGTCAATCCAGATTCATTTTTAGCCACCTTAAATGAAGATGCTGTTCTAAACTTTACGGTTGTAATTGCAAAAGGTTTGGGGTATGTTCAGAGTGAAGATCTTAGAGAAGAGGTAGATCCCGATGCCATCGCATTGGATGCTTTCTTTACACCTGTAAAGAAAGCAAACTATGAGATCGTTAATGTTCTTGTAGAGGATAATCCCAACTATGAGAAGATCATCTTTGATATTGAAACTGATGGGCAAATATCCCCTGTAGATGCTTTTACCAATGCATTAGAGACAATGTATAAACAGCTTTCGGTCTTTAATGGTGTATTGGATGTTGAGATTAATGCAACACCTGTAAAACGAAGCAACGATGATAGTGAGATTAAACCCTACCTTGAACAGATTGATTCATTAGGACTCTCTGCACGTTCATTCAATTCACTTGACCGTTCTGGTATTAAGTATGTTGGTGAATTGGTTCTAATGAGTGCCAACGAGATTAAGAACATCAAAAATCTTGGTAAAAAATCCCTTGATGAGATTGCTGAGTGCCTAGATAAATTGGGGTATGGTGAAGATTTCGAATTACCAGAGAACACAAGAGTAAACCTTGTAAAGAAAATCGAGCAACTAAAAGAAAGCTCAGAATAAAGGAAGAGACAAATGAGACACAAGCATGGATATCGTAAGCTTAGCAGAACTTCTGCACATAGAGCTGCGTTGTTAAAAAACCTATCTATCGCTCTTATTAAATCTGGAAGAATAGAGACAACCCTTCCAAAAGCAAAAGAGCTTAGTAGATACTTCGAAAAACTAATTACAAAAGCAGCTTCTGGTGAAAATGCTCACCGTGCTGTTTTTGCACTCTTGCAAGACAAAGTCTGTACCAATAAGTTGGTAACAGAAATTGCCCCAGAGTATGCGGAGCGTAATGGAGGTTATACCCGAATTATTAAAACCCGTATGCGACGTGGTGATGCTGCACCCATGGCAATTATTGAACTGGTATAGTTCTCTTGCCGAGGTTGCCCTCTTGGGCAACTTTTAATAATTTCTTAACACTTTCAAATATATTTTTTATTTTATGTCTATTTTATTTTGTGAATAAATATGACACTTTTATTAACTTTCAATTACTTTTAAAATTTTATTTATTATAATAATGAGTATTAGTTAGATGTTTTAAGGGGGCATTAATACAATAAAACAGATGATGTTACTCATCAGTTAGGAGGTTATTATGGGAATCGAAGCTTTGGGTGTTATTGCAGTTGTCTTAATATTGTTAAAACCAAGTAAGAAAAAACCTGTAGGTGTTGGCATAAAACTTTTAAAGCTTTAGCCATAAAGGCTTACTTTATTGCAAATCTATTGGGTCGCTCTCTTTGGACAGATAAAATCCAAAGTTTGTTGATGAGAAAATAGAGTAATGCAGAAACAAAGACAGAGTAGGGGATGGTTCCTACATAAAGTGGGATGAGAATCTCGTCCCAGTTATTACTGAACCACTCAAGGGTCAGTTCGATATTTTTTAATCCTTCACTTCCTAGTAAAAAATTTCCTGTTTGATACTCCATATAGTACATAAATGGCATGGTAATGGGGTTACTTAGCCAAACCATTGAGATAGCAATGGGTACATTGAATTTGACAAATGGAGTCATGGATACAACAGCAAGCATCTGCATGGGCATGGGAATAAATCCCCAAAAGAGACCAATCGCTACCCCTTTAGCAATGGCTTTTCTATTGATAGAGAGGTACTCTCTTGGAATTTTATATTTTTTAATCAGTTGATCAAGTTTACTGTTGGCTTGCTTTCGTTTGAAGAGACGTCGTATCATTAATTAATGTACCCTTTATGAAAAGTAATGGAATAAAGTATTGTAAAACGAAAACTATTACATTTCATTGAAAGAGAGGTAGAAACTTGATCCTATCGCTTCAATACGATACAAAAGTGATCAGAATAACTTGACAAATTTTAGATTATAATGTATAAAGTGAAATCGTTAAACCAATTTGGTATAATCATAATAATATAAATTTAAGGAGAAGCAGTGCTTCCTTTTACAGATGAAGAGTTAAGACCTATTGTAACAGAGCTTTTAGATAAGGCTGCTGTTTGGATAAAACAAGATGGTGGAGATGTAAAGTTAATTGATATTCGAAATGGTATTGTCTACGTACAGTTACAAGGTGCTTGTGTGGGGTGTGGTAGTTCAGGTACGACCATTAAGTTTGGTATTGAAAAAGAGATGAAGACGCGAATCCATCCAGATATAACGGTGATGAATGTTCCTCATGGATGGGAAGATAAATTGGATCAATTAGGATAAGCTATGTCAAAAGTTAGTATCAATCTTCTTTTATCACGGGCGGAGCAACAGTTTGCTTTGGGTAAATATGAGAATGCATTGATAACTTATGGATTACTGCTTAAAGAGAATCCCAATAATGGTGCAGCAAAAATTGGTGCCTATCTTTGTGATATTGGTATGGAGAGCGAAGAGGAAGCTCAGGCACTTTTTGATTATTATCAGATTATCAAAGAGGAGACAGGTGATGCCGAAGAGGTGATGAGTAATCTTATCGCTACACTAGACACAACCAAAGGGCAGTTGAATGAGCTTTTTAATCCGTTGGAGGAGCGAATTGAGTATGAAGATGGTATTCGTTATACGGATTTTTTAGATTTCGTGGATCGTCGGGATGATTTCTCTCGGGCTTTTGAGGATGTGATGTTCTCTACACGAGTGATTCTTAAAGGAAAAGAGGAGTATATCGCTTTTATCTCCGAATTGATGAAACGGGGAGAGTTCCAGTTAGCGGAGGAGTTTTTAGACTCCATGAGCAGTGCTTTTGGTAAAGATCAAGAGATCTATGCACTCTACAATAGGTTAAAACCTAAACACGATTAAGATTGAAAATCAAAAAAGAGAAATAGGTGAAAATAGATTATAATATAGATGGATATCGGTATATTGCAGATGATACCAATGCCATTGCAAGCGATACACAGTTTTTATTAACGTCACAAAATAAAAAATATTTTGAGCGTTTGGATCAGAAACCTTCATTTATTACTCCTAAAGAGTTGTTGTCTAAATGGGAATTAGAGGATATTAATGTGGTTGGAGTAACAGGAACAAATGGGAAAACAACTGTTACTGCAGCGATTTACTCTTTTCTTTTAGATCTAGGAGAACAACCTGCCCTTTTAGGAACACGTGGTTTCTTTGCTCAAGATGAGCGTTTAGATGAGAAGAGCATGACCACTCCTTCAATTTTACATATTTTGAACTATCTTAATAGGGCAAAAGAGCGGGGCTGTAACTATTTTATTATGGAAGTTAGCTCACATGCCATCGATCAAAATCGTATCGAAGGACTCTCTTTTGCACTTAAAGTACATACGAATGTAACATCAGATCATCTAGATTATCATAAAACCGTAGAGGAGTACCGTGCAGTTAAGAGTCGTTTTTTTGCTGATGAATCGCCAAAGCTTCTGAATAAAGATGATATTAAAAATATTACTTATAATCCTAAAAATGCTCAAAGTTATGGAGTGGACGAACCTGCAACCTTTAAAGTTCAAGCCTTCTCTTTAAGTCATGGAATTACTGCAGGTATTAAGCACCTAGCTAAAGAGGCAACATTTCATTCACCGATGGTGGGACTTTTTAATCTATTTAACCTTATGGCTGCCATTGGAGCTACTACAATTTTGACCAAAAGGGATATTCAAGAGGTCTGTGATGTAGTGGAAAATTTTGCTGGTGTGGCAGGACGTATGGAAGTTGTCAGTCGAGACCCTTTGGTTATTGTAGATTTTGCTCATACCGATGATGGCATGATTCAGGTGCTTGACAGTATGAAAGATCGAGATATTGCAGTGGTATTTGGAGCAGGAGGAGATCGGGATCGTACTAAGCGACCACGTATGGGTGCGGTTGCGGCAACATTTGCAAAAAAAGTCTATGTCACCAGTGATAATCCAAGAAGTGAGGATCCTGCACAGATTATTCAAGACATTCTCTCTGGAATCAAAGATCAATCGAATACCCGTGCGATGGTAGATCGTGCTTTTGCTATTCAAGAGGCACTTAAAGAGCTAAAAGAGAATGAAGTATTGATGATTTTGGGTAAAGGAGATGAAGATAGCATTGAGATCCAAGGTCAGAAGTACCACTTTGATGATCGTGAAGTGGTACGTCAACTTTTAGCTCAATCAAAAGAGGGTTAGGGTGTGATAGTATAGATAATCTCTGTTCTATTTTTTTTGGTTTGAATCTCTTTGAGTGTTAAGTTCTCGATAGAGAGATTCATAAATGCTTCAATTGAATTGGCTTGAGCTTGAGCAATAGCTCTTAGCACCAAACCTCGATAGGCTTTTGCCCAATGAGAGACCACTTTACCCTCTTTAATAAATTTTAGTGTTGTGTAGGATTTTTTAGGTTTGTAAAATTTATCATAAAATCCTGCACGAAGATCTAAGATCTCTTCATCCTCTAGATATGACTCCAAAAGATAACTCTCTTCTTTATAATGTTGTTCAGGTTTTATCTCTCCTATAGAGGAGCCCTGTTTGAGACGATAAGGAGGAATAGGATTGTCTGCACGAATGAATCCAAAAAGATTAGAGAAAATAATAAGATTATTATCAATATAGTTTTGAGCCTCTTTAGAGAGTGTTGCATAGTTAAGATAATCAAAGGCAACACCTTGATAACGAAGAATAGCTTTCTTCGCAGGTTCTTGAAGAATATTATGGGTATAGAGAAGAATCTGTTCCTCTTTTTTAAGTCCAAACATTTTAGAGAGTTCACGCATATCTTTTTTCTTAATTATCTCATTATAGTTTTTTATAAGTTTTTGACGAAGAGGGGAGAGTTGAGGAAAGAGAAGTTCTTTGAACTTAAAAGGAGCCTCTCCTCCTTGAGTTTTGCTTTCACTGGGTGAAAAGAGTATTTTCATTGGATAAATCCCTTATTTTTTCTAAATTATAGCGAATTTTGAAAAAAAATCATTTTTTTTACAAAAACCCTTGACATTGAAAAGTTTTTTCCCTATAATTCGAGTCCATTTAAAGAATGACCTAAAGGAAATCTTTAAAGGAAATGGTGCTGATGTAGCTCAGTTGGCTAGAGCAGCTGATTTGTAATCAGCAGGTCGGGGGTTCGAGTCCCTTCATCAGCTCCATTAAAAATTTTATCAGTGTTTGACCAAAAAATATAACACGACATTTGGTGAGTTACTCAAGCGGCCAACGAGGGCAGACTGTAAATCTGCTGACTATGTCTTCGAAGGTTCGAATCCTTCACTCACCACCATGTTATATAATACTTAAAGATGCGGGAATAGCTCAGTTGGCTAGAGCGTCAGCCTTCCAAGCTGAGGGTCGCGAGTTCGAGTCTCGTTTCCCGCTCCATGGTATTTTCTTTTTGGGAGCTGATGTGAAATTTTATTTTTTAATACTTCACATTGTTGATTCTCGGTGCAGAATTAAATCTCAAACACTTATAGATAATTATGCCCATATGGCTCAGGGGTAGAGCACTTCCTTGGTAAGGAAGAGGTCGTGAGTTCAAGTCTCACTATGGGCTCCACCATAAACTATGGACAAAAGTGTTTTCCTTCTACAAGATACGAAAATAGTTTTGTCCATATTGTTGGTAATTAAAGCAATATTGAGTTACGTCTGATATAATGTCGGAAAATTTTAAAAAATCTAGGAGATCGAGATGGCTAAAGAAAAATTCGAACGAACTAAACCCCATGTTAACATTGGTACAATTGGTCACGTTGACCACGGTAAAACTACATTAACTGCTGCAATTACAGCTGTTCTTGCAACAAAAAACAACTCTGCATTTATGGATTATGATGCGATTGATAACGCACCAGAAGAGAGAGAAAGAGGAATTACTATTGCTACTTCTCACGTAGAGTATGAAACAGATACAAGACACTATGCTCACGTAGACTGTCCAGGTCACGCCGACTATGTTAAAAACATGATTACTGGTGCGGCTCAAATGGATGGTGCGATTCTTGTTATTGCAGCAACTGATGGACCAATGGCTCAAACAAGAGAGCATATTCTTCTTTCTAAGCAAGTAGGTGTACCTTATATTGTTGTATTCTTGAACAAAGAAGATCAACTTGATGAAGAAGATAAAGAAGAGATGTTAGAGCTTGTTGAAATGGAAGTTCGTGAGCTTCTCGAAGAGTATGAGTTCCCTGGAGACGATACACCAATCGTAGCTGGTTCTGCATTCCAAGCACTAGAAGAGGCAAAAGCTGGAAATCTTGGTGAGTGGTCAGAAAAAATTATCCAACTTATGAATGAAGTAGATAACTATATTCCTGAGCCTAAGAGAGAGACAGATAAAGATTTCCTTATGCCAATCGAAGATATCTTTACCATCCAAGGTCGTGGTACCGTTGTAACTGGTAAAATTGATAGAGGTCAAGTATGTGTTGGAGACGAAGTAGAGATCGTTGGTATTAGAGATACACAAAAAACTACTGTTACTGGTGTTGAGATGTTCCGTAAAGAGATGGATTGTGGTCAAGCTGGTGATAACTGTGGTGTTCTTATCCGTGGTATCTCTAAAGATCAAGTTGAGAGAGGTATGGTTCTTTGTAAGCCAGGTTCAATTACTCCTCATAAGAAATTTACAGCAGAAGTATATGTTCTTACTAAAGAAGAGGGTGGACGACACACACCATTCTTTAACAACTATAGACCTCAGTTCTATGTACGAACAACAGACGTAACTGGTTCTATTACTCTTGAAGAGGGAACAGAGATGGTTATGCCTGGTGACAATGTTAAAATTACTGTTGAGCTTATCAACCCAGTTGCTCTTGAGCAAGGTACCAAGTTTGCGATCCGTGAAGGTGGACGAACTGTTGGTGCGGGTGTTGTATCTGAAATTATTGAGTAGTCACCATTATAAGAGGGTTTTTACCCTCTTATAGTTTGCTTTTAGGAGAAATAGATGAGAGAAACAATTCACTTGGGTTGTGAAAAGTGTACGCGACGTAACTATCACACAACTAAGAACAAAAGAAACACTACAGAAAAGCTTGCCTTAAAAAAATACTGCAAGTGGTGTAGATGTCATACCACACATAAAGAGATGAAGCTGTAAGTTTCAGCTCTCTTTACATAAACTAGGTTTGCTTTAGTAGTAACCTTATTACTACACATTCTTAGGCCAATAGCTCAGTTGGTAGAGCACTGGTCTCCAAAACCAGGTGCCGGGGGTTCGAGTCCCTCTTGGCCTGCCATAATAAAAGGTAATTACAAACATGGAAAAATTAACAACATATTTTGCACACGTTAAAGAAGAGATTCAAAAAGTTATATTTCCGACAAAAGTGCAAGTGAGACAAGCGTTTTTTGCTGTCTTTATCGTTGTGACTGTTATATCAATATTTTTAGCACTTGTTGACATGATTATGTCAGGAATTGTCTCTGCAGCAGTAGGAAGCTAAGATGGCATTTCAGTGGTATGCAATTCAGGTCTACTCAGGAAGTGAGCAAGCAGTTAAAAAAGGTATTGAGCTTTTAGCAGTAGAGCATGGAATAGAGGATCAAGTAGAGAGTATTATTGTCCCTACAGAAGAGGTTATCGAAGTTAAAAATGGTGAGAAGAAAATTACTGAACGTACTCTCTATCCTGGATATGTTTTTGCCTCAGTTGACTTAGATACCAGTCTATGGCATAAAATTCAAAGTCTTCCACGTGTTTCTCGTTTTATTGGAGAGGGGAAAACAGCAACACCTTTAAGTAGTGCTGATATTAAAGTTATTTTAGACAAGATGGAAAACAAATCTGCTCCTAAACCAAAAGTAGACTTTGAGACAGGAGAGATGGTTCGTATCATTGATGGACCTTTCTCTAACTTTACAGGAATGGTGGAAGAGTATGATCTTGATCATGGAAAATTAAAACTTAATGTTTCTATCTTTGGTCGAAATACCCCTGTAGAGATTCTCTATACTCAAGTAGAAAAGATTTTATAAATTATTAAGTAGGGAAATTCCTCCCTACAAATTTCCAAAGAAAGTTTCAGTAATAAAAACATGGTTTCTATTTCTGAAGTTTTTATTTAATCAAAACTATTTAATCTAAGGAGACAAAGATGGCAAAAAAAGTAACTGAAAAGTTCAAAATGATGATTCCCGCTGGATCTGCAAATCCATCACCACCAGTAGGACCTGCATTGGGACAACGTGGTGTAAACATTATGGAGTTCTGTAAGGCATTTAACGAGCGAACTAAAGATAAAATGGGATTCAAAGTTCCTGTTGAAGTTACTGTATATGCAGATCGAAGCTTTACATTTGTAACCAAGCAACCACCTGCATCAGAACTTATTTTAAAAGCAGCAAACTTAAAAAGTGGTTCAGATAACCCTTTAAAAAATAAAGTAGCAACATTAACCATGGATCAGATCAATGAGATTGTTGACTTAAAAATTGCTGACTTAAATACTGATGATAAAGAGATGGCAGCAAAAATTATCATGGGTACTTGTAGAAGTATGGGTGTAGAGATCGCTGAGTAAGTTCAGTTGTGGTACCACTTAATCAAATGATTCTATTTGTAGTGGGAGATTATAGTTAATATAGATCGTGGAGAGATAAATGGCAAAGAAAGTAAGTAAAAAAAGAGCAGCACTCTTAGAGAAAATAGAAGCAGAGAAGAACTATTCAGTTGATGAAGCGACAGCTCTTCTTAAAGATTTAAAATCAGCTAAGTTTGATGAGACTGTTGAGATCGCATTAAACTTAAATGTTGACCCTAGACATGCAGATCAAATGTTAAGAGGATCAGTGGTTCTTCCTAACGGTACAGGGAAAAATGTACGTGTAGCGGTTTTTGCTAAAGATGATAAAGCAGATGAAGCAAGAGCAGCAGGTGCAGATTTGGTTGGAAGTGATGAACTTATTGAGCAGATCAAAGAGGGAATCATTAATTTTGATACCGTTATTGCTACCCCAAACATGATGGGAACTTTGGGTAAAGTAGCTAGAATTTTAGGGCCAAAAGGTCTTATGCCTAATCCTAAAACAGGAACAGTTACCATGGATGTTGCTAAAGCAGTAACTGAAGCTAAAGGTGGGAAAGTTAACTTTAGAACCGATAAAAAAGGTAATATTCATGCGGGAATTGGAAAAGTAAGTTTTGGTGCAGAGAAGATCAAAGAAAACTTAGAGACTTTTGTTAAGACCATCAACAAAGTAAAACCAGCTTCTGCAAAGGGACGATATATCTTAAATGGTGCACTCTCATTAACCATGAGTCCAGCGATCACCTTAGATACTACTGAATTAATTGAGATGAAGGCGTAAGTCTAAAGCTTAGGGCACCTAAATGGTGCCTCTTGCTTTATGCTTATTGGCATAAGAATTTAGGCTGAAGATAATGGGGGCGAAAGCTTAATTATTCTGTTTGAAAAGGCAGATGTGTTGGAGACAACACCCCATTAGAGGTCGAAAGGAGAACCAATGACAAGAACAGAAAAAGAGGCTATTGTTAATGAACTTAGCACTGCTTTTGCTGATCAGGGTGCTGTAATCGTTTGTGATTACAAAGGTATGACTGTTGAAGCATTAGAGGGTGTAAGACGATTAGCAAAAGAGAATGATGTTCACGTGCGTGTTGTCAAAAACACACTTGCAGCGATTGCATTAAAAAATGCTAATTGTGAAGCAATGGAATTAGTGGACACCAATATCTTTATTTGGGGTGAAGATCAGATTGCTACTTGTAAAGTAGCAGATAAATCTGCAGAAGCCAATAAAGATCACTTCTCAATCAAAACTGGAGTAATTGAGTCAAAAGTTGCTGATATCGCTACGATTAATGCTATGGCTAAACTTCCAGGTCGAGATGAACTTCTTGGTATGTTACTTAATACTTGGAATGGTCCTGTGCGTAACTTTACCATCGGACTTCAAGCATTAGCAACTAAAAAAGAAGAAGAAGCGTAGGGTTGGCTTTAGCCAGCGTTGAGTTAGGATAATAGATTATCCATAGAATTAAAAATAGAATGATTAAAAGGAATTAATTATGGCAACAACTAAAGAAGATGTATTAGAGTTTATCTCAAACATGTCAGTATTAGAACTTTCTGAGCTTGTAAAAGAATTTGAAGAGCATTTTGGTGTATCTGCTCAAGCAACTGTAGTAGCAGGTGGTGCGGCAACAGCTGAAGCAGAAGAGGAGCAAACTGAGTTTGATGTAGTTCTTACTGATGCTGGTGCGAAGAAAATTAATGCAATTAAAGTAGTAAGAGCAATTACTGGTCTTGGTCTTAAAGAAGCAAAAGCTGCTGTTGAAGAGGTTCCAACAACTCTTAAAGAAGCAATATCTAAAGAGGAAGCTGAAGAGATCAAAAAACAGATCGAAGAGGCTGGCGCTAAGTGTGAGCTTAAATAAGTCCTTTATTGTGACTTATCCGTCTCAAGGGGAGACTCCCTTGAGACACCATAACTATTTCGACCCTTTCTTCTACTGCATTAGTAACAGTAGAGTACAACTCTTGTATTGCATTAGTAACAATACAAAATCAATCAATTTTATCTTAGGTATAGCGATAAGCTATTGCGCAATAGTTTTTTTGTATATCTATACATTTATATCATTAACATAACATACTAAATAAGGTTCGCCCATGTTAAACTCTTTACACTCAGGAAATAGACTTCGTGTCGACTTTTCGAAGACACCTCGACAAATTGCTGTTCCTAA
>Ga0256843_1000288_pt1 | contig 43455 bp, 40 predicted proteins | sample AlvinellametaG_FD_191572 | JGI IMG/M metagenome (GOLD analysis project Ga0256843, IMG submission 191572) | Pompeii worm associated microbial communities from hydrothermal vent at the East Pacific Rise, Pacific Ocean - Alvinella | ecosystem: Host-associated > Annelida > Integument > Unclassified ...
TCTTTAAAATAGGTTTTTGGTAACACTTCATATCCCTCTTTAGTAACTAAATGTCCTTCTGAATTTATACTAAAACTACCATCTCTTGTAGCTCTAATACCTTCTGGTGTTTTTACTAAAAAAAAGGCATCTTTTTTTGTAAGTGCAAAATCTAAATTATTTCCAGTTTTTTGCATATTTCCTAAAGAAAAATCAGTATATTCTTCTACTACTTGTGGTACTTTATTTAAATCTCTATTTAAAAATTTAGCTGCTTCTTTTGTATTATTCTCTAAAGGAAGATTATCTCTACTTTCTTTAAACATTCTCTCAAAATCGCCGATAACAATATCATCAGCTTTATAGCCATTAGTATTTACATTAGCTAGATTATTTGAAATAACATTTAGTCTATTAAATTGTGTAACCATACCACCTGTGGCTGTATAATAACCAGTTTGCATTTTAAAAACCTTTTTTTAAAGAGGTTAAGCAAATTATATTCCAAATTTTTTTGGTATAATCGCGAACTTTAAAATTAAAGGAGAGACAATTGTCTGAAGCAAAAAACTACAAAGATTTCCTAAAAGAAAATAAAAACTTAACAGTAACTTATGAAAAATTAGTAGATACTTTTCCAAAAGCACCTACAAAAACTCAAACAAAAGATATTGTAAAATTAGCAAAAGAATATAATGTTACTTTAAAAACAGCTGCTGAAGTAGCCAAACTTAAAAATATTGAAGATGCTTTATTAAGTAAAGAAGCTCAAGAAAAAAGAAAAGAAGAACAACTAAATGCAGAAGAACTTTTAAAAGACAAGGAACTATTAGAGTGGTCTAGAAGTGATTCTCCAGTTAGAATGTATCTTAGAGAAATGGGAGACATTCCACTTCTTACAAAAGAAGAGGAGATAGAACTAAGTGAAAAAATTGAACTTGGTGAAGCTATTATTTTAGATGCTATTTGTTCTGTACCATACTTAATAGAACTTATTTTAGATTATAAACCAGCTCTTTTAAATAGAGAAAGAAGAGTAAAAGAACTTTTTAAATCATTTTCAGATGAAGGTGATGATGAAGATGATGATGAAAGTAAAGAAACTAAAAAACTAAAAAAAATTGATGCAAGAGAAAAGAAAATCAATGATTTATTTAAACAACTTGAAAAAGCTAAAAAAGATTGGGAAAAAGTAATTGATGAATATGATGAAGTAATTGCTAATACTGATATGGACGAAATTGAAAGAACTCATAAAATTTTAACTCTTACTTATAAGAAAAAAATAGTAAAAGATAAATTACTTCAATTAGGACCAACTTCTAAACTTATTAATGAAATAGTAAAAACTATTCAAAATTCATTAAAAGGTGATGATGACTTTAAAAAAGAACTTAGAAAAAAAGAGTATAAATTACCATTATTTAATGATCAATTAAAAGAAAATCATAAAAAAATATTAGAAAATATCACAAATCTTACAAAAGAAGATATTGCTGAAATGGTACCAGAAGCTACTATGATAAATACTTATATGGATATTAAAAAATTAATTGAAACAAAAGAAGCAAGTAAAGATGCTTTTAATATGAGTAAAGAAAAACTTCAAATTATCCTTGAACAAATCAAGAGAGGTAAAAAAATTACTGATGAAGCAAAATCTAAAATGGCTAGAGCAAACTTAAGACTAGTTGTAAGTATCGCTAAAAAATATACAAATAGAGGTCTTCCTTTCTTAGATTTAATCCAAGAAGGAAATATTGGACTTATGAAAGCTATTGATAAGTTTGAACATTCAAAAGGATTCAAGTTTTCAACTTATGCAACATGGTGGATAAGACAAGCTATTAGTAGAGCTATTGCTGATCAAGCAAGAACTGTTAGAATCCCAATCCATATGATTGAATCAATTAATACAATTAATAAAATCAATAGAAAATATTTACAAGAAACAGGTCGTGAACCTGATATCAATACCCTAGCAAAAGAGATGAAACTTAGCGTAGAAAAAGTAAAAAATATCTTAAAAATCGCAAAAGAACCAATAAGTCTTGAAACTCCTGTAGGTGAAGATGATGATGGTAAATTTGGTGATTATGTAGCAGATACTAAGCTAAAAAATCCTATGGAAAATGTGATGCAAGAGGATTTTAGAAAACAAATCGATGAAGTGCTTGAACATCTAAATGAAAGAGAAAGAGAAGTTATTAAAATGAGATTTGGTTTAATGCCAGATAAATCTGAAAGAACTCTTGAAGAGATTGGGCAAGAGCTTAAAGTAACAAGAGAAAGAGTAAGACAGATTGAAAGTAGTGCTATTAAAAAATTAAGACATCCAAATATTGGAAAACTACTTAAAAAATATATGGGAATGTAATGAAACTAATTAAAAAATATTTAATTAACTTTATTCAAGATGAGTTATACAAAACAGGTCTTAAAAAAGCTGTATGTGGGCTTAGTGGTGGAATAGATAGTGCAGTAGTAGCAGTTTTAGCAAAAGAGGCTTTAGGAGATAACTTCCAAGGAATTCTCCTACCAAGCCAACACTCAAGTGATTCATCTATCATAGATGCTTTAGCTTTAGCTAAAAAATTTGATATTCAAACTCAAACTATCTCAATCGCTCCATTACTTGAAGCTTATCCTATTGATAATAATCTTAGAAAGGGTAACTTTAGTGCTAGAATGAGAATGGCTATTTTATATGATAAAGCTAGTGAAGTAAATGGAATGGTTATAGGTACTAGTAATAAAAGTGAGCTTTTACTTGGATATGGTACAATTTTTGGTGATTTAGCTAGTGCTTTCAATCCTATTGGTGATTTATATAAATCTGAAATATTTGAATTTGCTAAATTTTTAGGTGTAAATGAAGAGATTATCTCAAAACCACCAAGTGCTGATTTATGGGAAGGTCAAAGTGATGAAGCAGACCTTGGATATACATATGCACAAATTGATGAAGTTTTAGCAAAATACGTAGATGAAAGATGGACTAAAGAAGAGTTATTAGAAGTTTATGAAAAAGAATTAGTAGAAATGATAATAAAAAGAATATATCAAAACCAATTCAAAAGAAAAATGCCCTTAATCGCTAAACTAAAAAATAGAACTATAACTCACGACTTTTTATATGAAAGAGATATAAAGCTTTAATCTTTTTTCTCTTTTTTCAATTCCTTATGAAGAGTTGTTTTCTCCCCCAATAATGTTTTATAAATCACATAGTTTGTAAGTACTTTTTTTCCATATTCCCTACTTTCACTATAAGGTACCATTTCCATACTAAAAAATGGTTCATACTCCCCTTTAAATTTAAAATAGTTAAGAACTTTTCTTTTTGTAAACCCTATACCACCATTATATGCATAAGATACAAATAAAGGATTATCATTTAAGTTTTTCATAAGCCATGTCATATGTTTTTTTGCATATTTTACATTTACTTTAGCTGTAAAAAAAGACTCCATATCTTCTTTTGGATGAAAACTTCTAATCAAAAAAGGCATCATTTGCATTACACCTATTGCATATGAACGGCTAGTTTGCGCTGGAATAAATCTACTTTCTTGTCTAGCTAAAGCATAAAAAAGTGCTTTTTGTGATATATTTAAGTCATTTAAATCATATTTAGGCATAATATAATAGTTTTTTGTATATCTAAAAGCTTTATCCAATATTAATGCTTTTAAAGGTTTTGTTTTTTTATTATCAAGTTCTCTAGCAAATTTAAAATAATCTTTAATTTTTGATTTATCTTTATAAAATTGAATTACATCTAAAGGATTATCTATATCATATTTTACTTTTGCCGTATTAAATATTTTTACTTTATCTATTTTATAATTTTTATGAAATTTTTCATAAATATATAATGTATAAAAATCTAATCTTGTATTATCTAAAAGTTCTTTTGCATACTTTGTATTTTTAGTAAGTAAATATAACCAAAAATTATCTTGATTAGTTTTATTTTTTTTTGATTTTAAAATTTTAATAGCTAAATTATTTCTATTTAAATCTATAGCATTTAAAGCTAATAAAAACTTATCTTTTTCATTTATATTTTTATATGCAATATTTAAAAGTGAGTTTTTTATATTTTTTTTATTACTTCTTACAACTAATGATAACAAATAATAAAATCTTTTATCTTTGGCTATATTATTTATATAAATTTCTGGTATCTCTATATCTGGAGTATATTTAAAAAAAATATCATAAAAAACATCCAAATTTTGAAAAGCTTTTTTATAATTTTTATTAAAAATAATACTAATTTCTGTTTTTATTTTAGATGCAGGAAGATAATCTAATAAAGATTTTATCTCATCATCACTCATATTTTTTAAATCTCTTAACCTAAAGCCATTATCAACTATGCATTTATAACCATATTCACTCCAATTATTTTTATTAATATGTTTACACTCATATATAAATTTATAAGGTGGATATCTTTTTGCTAATAATTTTAAATGATAAGATTTTTTATATGTTATTTCATTATAAATATTTTCAGCTTGTTCATTTTTTGCTTTTTTTAAATACTCAGTAAGCCAAAAATCTCTATAATAGCTTTTTGGATAATTTAATACTTCATCTAAAGTTGGGTTTGCCAATAGAAATATTGGCAATAAAAATAAAAATAATCTCATTACATTATTACATTCCAACCGCTAATTTCATAAGTAAATTTACAAAAAACATATCAAAAAACTGTAATCCTAAAATCAAAATTAATGGTGCAATATCAAAACCACTAATATTTGTAGGAATATATCTTCTAATAAAAGCATATACTGGCTCAGTTAATCTATATAATATTTGAACTATTGGATTATATGGATCAGGTCTAACCCATGTAATAAGTGCCGCGATAATTACAATCCATATATATAGATTAATTACCATATGCAAAATATTTGCTATTGCCATTAATAAAGTTGAAATCACAACCATTTTATCTCCTTAAAGTAGGTGTCCAGCACCTTTTATTACATATACATCTGCATAATTTTTAAAAAATTTCACTGCATTATTTACATCAATTATTTTATCTTCACTCCCAATAAAAACTTCTACTTTTATATTTTTTAAATGTTCAATCAACCCCCAATTAAAATTAAACATCTCTTCAAGCTCAAAAGCTTCACAATCATCTAAATATTTAGAAATATCTATATCTTTGGGATATTTTACATTTTCTAAAAAATTATTTATATATTTTTGTTTATCTTTTTTAAATCCACTGAGCTGTAATTTAACAAACTTTGGATTATTTTTAAAAAAAGCTGGTGATATCAGCTGTAATTTATCTACTCTTTTATTTGTATGCACAGCATCAATCAAAGCTTTTTGAGCGCCATAGCTAAAGCCAGCTACACAAAAATCACTGTCATCTAAATAATCTTTAAATAATTCTCTTTCATTCCAAAAACAAAAACCACTATAATAACGCATCTGAAATCTCTTTTACTTCTTCTTTTGTAATTATTTCATTTTCTATAAGTCTTTTTTGAACCTCAAGTATAACATCTTTTTGAGACACATATAAAACTTTTGCTCTACTTTCTGCATTACTTAATATATCAGCCACTTCCATCTCACTAGCTACTAACTTATCACCCATACCATATTCAATTACCATTTTTTCTGCTAACTCTTTTGCTTTTTTTATATCATTTGCTGCATTTGAATATTTTTCTTCAAATATATCTTCTACACATATCATACCACTAAGATATACTTGAATTTTATTTTCAATCTCACTTTTTGAAATAAGTTCTCTATCAACTTCTTTAAAATCATCTTTAACTAAAGTCATTTTTTCAAAATCAACTTCAAGCCATCTTGCGGTTACAGCTTTGGCTGCTTGATAATAAGAAAGTACATTTTTTTCTTGCTCTGTATAAGATAATATTTTTTTCTTACCAGCTAGAACTTTATCTTTTACAGCTAAAAAGTCATCATTTGTAATTTTCTCTTTATTATGATTTAGAGCATAAATACTAGCTTCATTCACAAGACTAGCAAGTGCAGCACCACTAAATCCAACAGTCATTTTTGCTATATCTCTAATATTTCCTTCATAAGGTTTGTTTTTTAGATAAATTTTTAAAATTTCTTCTCTGTCATCAAGTCCAGGAAGTTCTACATACACTCTTCTATCAAATCTTCCAGCTCTAAGTAAAGCATCATCTAATAAGTCTACTTTATTTGTAGCAGCTATTACTATCACACCTTCACTTTTTTCAAATCCATCCATTTCTGTAAGAAGTTGATTTAGTGTAGCTTCTCTCTCATCATTTCTTAAAGCACCTCTAGCTTTTCCAATAGCATCAATTTCATCAATAAAAATAATAGCTGGAGCATTTGCTTTTGCTTTTGCAAAAAGTGATTTTACTCTCTTAGCACCTACTCCTACAAACATCTGCACAAATCCTGCACCACTTTGATAAAAAAATGGAACACCTGCTTCTCCTGCTACGGCTTTTGCTATAAGAGTTTTTCCTACACCTGGAGGACCTACTAAAAGTACACCTTTTGGAAGTTTAATTCCAAATTTTTGATATTTTTCTGGATTTTTTAAAAAATCAACAATTTCTACTAACTCTTCTTTTACTTCACTAATCCCTGCTACATCATCAAAAGTTACATCAGATTTTTGTGGCTCAATCACAAAATCTTTATCTACTTCTTCCATTTGCATCTGCATTTGTGGTTGTTGGTTTTGTGGTGATGAAAACTTTTTAAATAAAACAATAATAAGTATAAAAAAACCGAAAACAATAAATCCTGCTAATACATCATTTAATAAATCTTTAGCACTATATCCTCCATTACTAATCATAGAAAACCCAAGTAATAACATAATTAAAACTAAAATTACTACTATAGCTTTATTGTTGTTTTGCTGCATCTAAATCCTTTTTATAAAATATAATGGTAAGTTTATCAAAAATTACTTAAAACTTACAAAAATTATTATCTATATTAACTTCATAATCTGTAATATCTAACCATTGATGAGTTAAATCTAACTCTGATTCTATTAAAATTTTATTAAAGTATTGATCATACCCTTCATAAAATCCATTTTTATAATTTTCCACTAATACTTTAAGTGGCTGTTTTTGTAATCTAAAATGATAATTTTTATTTTTAATCAAATCATCTATAATTTTATGCCTTTTTTTAGCAATATCACCTGATACATCTTGTTTTAAAGTAGCTGAATGTGTTCCATTTCTAGGAGAATATCTAAATAAATGTATATGTGTAATAGGAAATTTTTTTAGATTTTCTAATCCTGCATCAAAAATCTCTTCACTCTCACCTGGATGTCCTACAATATAATCAGTTCCTAAAGCAAATCCTTTAGAAGCTAATTTTTCAAAAAGTTCTAATGTAGATTTTACTCTATTTCTTCTTTTCATAATTCTAAGCATTCTATCATCAGCATATTGAAGTGCAATATGTAAATGTCTTTCTAAAATAGGATTATCTAAAATTTCTATAAATTCATCATCTATTTGAGAAGGTTCTAAACTACCTAGTCTTACTCTTTTTACCCCTTTTATATTAAAAATCTTTTTTAAAAGTTTAGCTAAAGAAGTATTTGTATCTTTTCCATAACTTCCCATATTTATACCTGTTAAAATAAATTCACTAAATCCATTATTTGATAAAATAGTTATTTGTTCAATAATCTTATCTTCAGGCATACTTCTTGCACTTCCTCTTACTGCAGGGATTATACAATAAGCACATTCAAAATCACATCCTTCTTGAATCTTTATAAAAGCTCTACTTCTATCTTTTATATCTGTTACTATTTTATCATTAACAAAATTCAAATCACCTATTTGATAAAATTTATTTTGTTTTTGCAATAAAATATCTATTTTTTCTTTTTCACTATGACCAAATACACCAAATACTTTATTTTCTTGAAACAGTTTTTCTCCTATAGAATGAGCTGCACAACCTGTCAATAATACTTTTTTATCTTTTAGTTTTGAAATATAATACTTTAAATTTGAATCGGCTGAATTTGTAACTGTACAAGAATTTACTACCACAACATCCGCATCTTTTTCTGAATTTACAATTTCATACTTTGTAATTCCCTGCATAAGTTCAGTATCATATATATTTGTTCTACATCCAAATGTTTTAAAATAAACTTTTATAATATCTCCTTATTTAGATTTTTCTAATTCTTCAAATTCTTTATCAACTATACCTGATTTATTATATTTTTTATTTTCTAATTCATTTATAGCTTTATCTTCTTTATAAAGTACTAACTCTTTTTTTAGCTCTTCTATACGGCTTTTTTCATATTTTATTAAACCATTTTTATCTAAACAACTTCTTACAAAAACTTTATGTTTGCTTTTATCAACCTTTATATTTTGAAATCTTAAATTTGCATCTACAAAAATTGGTAATTGCTTGTCATTTGTAATTTTATCTAAAAATATTTTTTCATCAGGATTTAAATTTTTAAAATTTTTATATACAACTATTTCTAAAATATGTTTTACTTTCTTTCTAAGTTTTATTTTTGAATTTTGTTTAGTTATTTCTAATTTTTCTATTCCACCATTGCTATAAGTAGAAGTACATATAGCTTCTTTAGGTTCTGTTGCATACCAACTAGGAGCACCATCTATCTCTATACTACCATAATGTGCTTTTAAATAACTACCAAATAAAAAACTAGTTAAACTTTTTAGCATTGCAGATGCAATAAGAGTTAGCATAATAAATCCTTATTATTTTATTCTTTTAATAATAGCAAAAAATAGTGGTAAATAAAAGAGATTTAATAAAGTAGAAAAAGCTAATCCAAATCCAATCACAATTGCTAAAGGTTGTAAAATAACTGATTGTCCAAAAGGATAAAAAATAAGTGTAGCAAGTCCTAAAATAGTAGTAATTGAAGTAAGTAAAATAGGTCTTACTCTTAGACTTGCTTTATTCATCAAATCTTCTAAAGATTTAGCATCTTTTAAAAATTCTATCATAATAATACCATCATTTACCACAATACCAGCAAGCCCTACTACACCTATCATCCCTATCATTGTAAAATTCATTCCCATAATAAAATTACCTATAATTACCCCTAAAAGTGAAAGAGGTATTACAGAAATCACTACAAAAGGTAATAATACAGAATTAAACATAGCTACAAGAGTAAGAAATATTAAAATAACAGCTACAATAGCAGAATATTTGATATCTTTCATAAATTCTTTACTTACTTTCTTTGCACCACCTATCTCAATTTTCACCCCTTCTTCTTTTAATTCTTTTAAAAGAGGATCTATTTTTTTATACACTTCTGAAGTCGTAATCACTTTTTTATCAAGATTTGCATATACACTTTTTGCTAAAACACCATTATATTTATTTAATTTTTTAAAGTTATTTTCTATAATAAAATCAGTAACTTTACTAAGTAATATCTCTTGATTTGTATTTGGAATATTAATTCTAAAATTTCTAATAAATTCAAATTTATCTTTATTAATATCTTTTAATTTAATTTTTACTACTTTATTATTTATAGTTTTAGCTACTTCCACATCACCAAAATATCCTCTTAAAAAAGATACTATATATCCTTGTGTAAAGCCTAATTTTTGTCCATAATTATTTATTTTGAGCTTTAGAAGTTTTGCTCCAAGTTCTGCATCATCATATATAGAATGCACACCTTTAATTTCTTTTAATTTCTCTTCAATTCTTTTTAAATCTTTTATTAATTTATGTTTATCTGTTTCAGTTAATGATATTACTATATCACTTTTAACCATACCAGCTTGAGGCACTTCTACACTTAAATCTGGAATATTGATTCCTAATTTTTTATATTCTTGCTGTAATTCTTTTGCTATTTCTTTAGCACTTTTTTCTCTTTTTACATCGTCTGGATTAGAAGAAATAGGTATTAAAAGAGGTGCTATATATTTGTTATAAAAGTCATGAGGTTTTCTGTCATATAAATCTACAAAGATTTGAAAATTATTTTCTGCACTATTAATATTGCTTTTTCCATTTAGTTTCATACCAACAATCGTAGTAAAACTTTTAATATCATTTCCACCTAATTTTTCTTTTAATACATTTTCAATAGGAATAATAGCTTTATAAGTATCATAAATTGTATTATTACTCTCGACGCTTCCTTTTACATATATTTGTGTAGTATCAAAATCTGGGAAAAGTTGAAATTTAGAATGTTTAAAACCAAATACTGTAAGCATAGGAATAATCACTAAAAAGAAAATCAAACTTATCCATCTAAATCTTAAAAATTGAGTTAGTACCTTTTTATAAAAAGTATTGATTTTTGACCACATCTCTTCTTTTGAATTCTCTTTTAAACTCAATGTCTCTTTTGCATGTAAAGGTAAGAATATAAACGCTTCTAATACAGATGATAATATTAAAATAGTTATCATAATAGGTATTATTTTCATAAATACACCAATTTCACCTTGAATCATTAAAAGTGGTAAAAAAGCAAAAATAGTAGTCATAGCACTTGCTAATACAGGAATAAACACCTCTTTTGCACCATCAATAGCTGCTGTTGTTTTATCTTTTCCCATTTCTAAATGTCTTTGTATATTCTCAGCAACCACTATAGCCTCATCTACAATCATCCCAAGTGCTATTAACGCCCCAAGCATAGAAAGTAGATTTAAACTAAAATCTAAATAATCTAAAAATAATAATGCTATAGCAAATGAAGTAGGAATACCTATCGTCACAACAAAAGAAATTCTTTTATTTATAAAAATCCACATAGCAAAAAACACTAAAATAAGTCCAAATATTATATTTGAAACCACTGTATTAAGTCTATTTTTCACCCATACAGAAGTATCCATACTAAATCCAAAATTTAAATCTGGATAGTTTTTTGCAAACTCTTTTGTGATTTTTCTAATCTTTTTAGTTAAAGCAATAGCATCTCCACTTTCACCCTTTTTAATAGTCAATGATATATCTTTAACTCCATTAAATTTACCTAAAGTAGAAGGTGTTTGAATATCATATTTTAAAGTAGCTATATCTTTTAACTTTACAAGTTTATCCCCTATTTTAATAATCATATTATTAATATCATCTAGGTTTTTAATATTTTTCATCAAGATATAATATTGAGTACTTCCCTCCATCTTACCTATTGGAGTAATACTAGATAAATTACTTATAGCATTAATAATTAAATTTTTATCAAGACCTAATGCTTCTATTTTTTCACTATTTAAAGAAACTTTTAATTCTTTATCACCATCACCATCTATTTGAATTTTAGATAAATCTCTTAACACAAGTAATTTTTGTTTTAATTTATTTGCTATATGAAGTAATTCAAATTTATCAATATTACCTGAAATTGTTACAGTAATTAAAGGAAAAGCTTTTTTTACAATAGTTACAGAAGGTTCAGTCATATCACTTGGAAGATTTGTTCTAATATTACTCACTTCACTCTTAAAATCGCTTAAAAGTACATTCATATCACTTCCTGGTTTGATATCTGCTACAATAGAAAAACTTCCATTTAATATAGTGGATTCTATATTTACAACTTCTGCATAATTTTTGATTCCATCTTCTATAGGAGTTACAGCAATTTTATTTAAAGTATCACTACTTGCACCAGGGTATGCACCAGTTATCATAATTTGATCTAAAGTTGAAGGTGGGAAAAGTTCTTTTGCCACACGATTATAAGAGAGTATAGAAAGGATAATTAAAAAGAAAAAGATTGTATGTGTTAAAACAGAATTTTTAATAAAAAACTTCAATGAGTCACCCCATTTTTATACTTGAGTTGTGCAATCTTTGATTTTAAAATTTTATTTTCGTCTTTCAATGATAAATATTCCTTTTTTAAATTTTCTATTTGAACTGATGTTTTATAAATATTATTTGACAAATAAATTTTTGGTACAAATAAAAATAAAACAAGCATAACAACACTTAAAATAGTAATAGCAAGAGATAATGTTACATTTTTATCTTTTGATATTAAAACTGACCCGATTTCATCTAATAATAGTTCTTTCTCTTTTGCTTCCATTACGACATCCTTATCTAAATACAAATCCTCTAATCTTAGCACTCCTACTTCTTGGATTAGCTAAAATCTCCTCTTTACTTGCTACTAAAGGCTTTTTATTTAAAATTTTCCCTTTTGCATTATTTTTCCCACACTCACACCTAAAAGCATCACTAGGACAAATACACTCTTTTGACCACTCTTTAAAAGTTTGTTTTACTATTCTATCTTCTAATGAATGAAACGTAATTATAGATAATATCGTCCCATTATTTGCAATTTTTAAAGATTTTTCTAAAATTGCTTCAAGTTCTGATAACTCTTGATTAACTTCTATTCTTATAGCTTGAAAAATTTGAGTTGCTGGATGAATTTTTTTTCTAGGAATAAATGATGCTATAAAATCAGCTAATTCTTTTGAAGTTTCAAATTTTTTTTCTTTTCTTCTTTCTACAATTTTAGCTGCTATTTTTTTATAGTATCTTTCTTCCCCATATTCTTTAAAAATTCTTTCAAGCTCATTTAAACTATAAGTATTTACTACATCTTTTGCACTAAATTCTTGAGATTGATCCATTCTCATATCTAACACATCACCTTCAAAATTAAACCCTCTTTTTCTTTCATCAAGCTGATAACTACTCACACCAATATCAGCTAAAATACCTGATATTGGCAAATCTGCAAACTTTTCTAAAATTTTACTAGCTCTTGAGTGATAAAACTCTACTCTATCACCAAAAGGGGCTAATCTTTTTTTTGCAAAATTTAAAGCTTCAATATCTTGATCAAGTGCAATAAGTTTAATATTTGGATGTGCTTTTAAAATAGCTTCACTATGCCCGCCAAAGCCACAAGTGCAATCGATAAAATATCCATCTTTCAAATCTTTAAATAATTCTAATGTTTCATTCAGTAAAACTGGTATATGTGGTATATTCATCGTTCTCTTTTTTTTAGTTAATATTATAACAAATAATTAATGACAATTTAATGATAATTTACTCAAAAACAGGCTAAAATAAGAAACTTTTTTACTAAAATGGTATAATTATAAATATTATCTCATATTTTGGAGTTATTTTATGAAACAAAAACTAAAAAATGAATATGAAGTCATTTTAGATACTTTATTACAAAAAGGGCTTTTTCATACATATCAAACATCATTTTCAGTAAGAACAGAAAATGATAGATTTATCATAAATAAACAAGATACTTTATTTAAAGATAGCGATGTATTTACTGAAGTGCATTATAAAGAAGATTTATCTTGGAAAGAAGCTAGTCCTGATGTAAAAATACATGCAAATATTTACCAAAAAATATCTACAGCAAAATGTATTGCTCATATATTTCCAATAAATTTAGTTACATATAGTTTATATCATCATCAATTCAAACCAATGGATTACTATGGAGAAAATATTTTAGGAAAAAAAGAGATTTTTGAAATAGAAGAATATGAAAATTTTACAGAGCAACTTGAGTCTATTATTTATCCTAGATTACAAAATGAAAATATTTTTATAATAAAAGGGTTTGGAGCTTATATTTATGATAGAGATTTAAAAGAACTAGCAAAAAAAGCATCTATTTTAGAAAATAGTGCTAGTATATTACTAAAAATTAAACATGTTTAAAATGGTGAAATAGCATCTAAGAATTTAGCAAACCAATTTTTGTTTGTAGCTCTTTCAATTTCTCCTTCTGTTTTATATTCTATTTTTGCATTTGATATATATTTTGAATCAATTGTATTTGTTGAATCAATATCACTCGGACGAATAACTCCTGCTACTCTAATAATATTTTTTTCCCCATCAATCATAACTTCTCTACTACCTGCTATAAAATAATTACCATTTTTTAATACTTTAATAATTCTAGCAGTTACTGTAGCAGTAAATTTATCTTCTCTAGTACTACTTCCTTGCCCTTGATAATTTCTTACAGTAGTATCATCATTTAATGTTTTTAATCCTGGCTTCATACCAGCAAGTCCAGCTACATGATTTACACCATTAATTAAAAGATTTACACCACCCATAGGAGTTGTTGTAGATTCACTAGTTTGTTTTTTACCTGAACTACTAGCTTTTACCTGTTCACTTATTAGTACTGTTACAATATCATTTACTTTCATAGCTTTTTTATCTGAAAATAAATTATCTCCATTATTAAAAAGAGAGCCTAAATTATGACTTTGTTCAATCTCTTTAGATGGCATCTGTTCTACATATTTTGGAGGAGTTAAATCAATTTTGGGATCCATTGGATGTTCTGCACATCCTATAAATAACAAAATAAAACCTATTAAAAGATATCTCATCTATATCCTTTTTTTAATTTTTTAAGCAAATTATATTCCTTTAAGTTCTAATACAGCTTGTTTAATATTATCTTGTCTCATGAAATGCTCACCTACCAAAAATGCATCTACACCATACTCATGCAATTTTTTTACCATATTAAAATCATTAATACCACTTTCAGCTACTTTAATAGCATTATTAGGAATTAATGGCATAAGTTCACGACTAAGTTCCATATTCATCTTAAATGTTTTTAAATCTCTATGATTAAATCCTATTATTTCAGCACCTACAAAAAGTGCTTTTTCTAAATCTGGTTTATCATGAATTTCAAATAACACATCTAAACCAATATTTCTAGCAAACTCATATAATTCTTTTAATGTCTCCTTAGGTAATGCTTTAGCAATTAAAAGTACAAAATCAGCCCCAGCATTATATGCTTCAGCGATTTGATATACATCAACAATAAAATCTTTTCTTAGTAAAGGAATTTTTGCAAATTTTGAAATTTCTCTTAAATATTCTAAATTTCCTTGGAAAAAAAATGGCTCAGTAAGTACACTCATAGCATCTGCTACTTCATTATACTCTTTAGCTATTGCTATAGGATCAAAATCTTCTCTAATAATACCTTTTGAAGGACTTGCTTTTTTAACCTCAGCAATTATTCTATATGGATTTTCACTAGTAGATTTTAAAAATTTTTTTACATCTTTTATATCTCTTTTAATATCTAATAATTCATCTATAGATTTATCTTTTTTTAAATTTTCTTTTGTTTTATTTATGATTTTTTCTAGAATCATAGCATCTCCTAATAATTTTTTTATGTTTATTTATATCTTTATCATCAACTTTTAATTTTGAAATAATATCATAAGCTTTTTTACATTTATGTAATTTATAATACCCCCAAGCTAAAGAATCTAAAAATTCTATTGAATTTGGTTCATACTCTAAAGCTTCTTTTATTAGTTCAACTCCTCTTTTTGGATTAATATCATAATCAATCAGAATATATCCTAAATAGTTTAAATATAAAGGGTTTCTTTCTTTTTTTATTAATAATTCTAAATTAGCTATTAAATTTTTAATATCTAAAATGCCTTTTTTAGAGTTTTGAAATTTATATGTAGCATATAAGAAAAAATATCTATCTTTATGCGTTACTTTATATAATCTATAAGCATCTTTATATGTATGTAAAGCATCAAATCTAGTTTTATATATCAAATATTTGAATCTTTCATCCAAATTATACTTTTTTATAAATCTTAAAGCTTTATCATATTCTCCAAGTTCTATATATAAATAAATTATTTTTCTAGCATATTCATCATTAGGATTATTTTTATACATTTTTTGATATATAGATATTAAATCTTCATAATCATATACAGACCTATACACTTCTGCCAATCTATTACAAATAGACTCTTCACATCCATATTCATTTATATATGTTTGATAATATGATATTGCTTCATTTGGTTGTTTTAAGTATTTAAAAAAGATATCTCCCATTTGAATTAATATACTTGGGGAATGTTCTATAGAGTAAATAGTTTTAAGATACTGAATCGCTTTATTATATTCATGTTTTTTTATATAGATATATGCTATTCTTTTATACACTTCTATATTTCTATGAATTTTAATATATTCCTTAGAACATTCTAAGGCTTTATTCAAATTACCCAAAACAATATAAGAATCTATTTTATAAGTAATTACTTCATCACTATACTGGGGATATTTTTTTAGAAAATCATTTACTAATTTAATTGTAGTTTTATAATTTCTATTTTCAAAATTTATTTTTATAATTTCTTTAAAATAAATATATTTATTTGTTTTTTTATATAAAAAATTAAAAGTTTGTATAGCTTTTGTAGCATTACTATCTTCATACAACAAACCTTTAATTATATATTCATCTTCTTTATCAAATGCTTTTTTACCAATCGTAGGTTGATTATTTACACACCCTGCTAAAAATAATAAAACAATTAATCCACTATACCAGGGCATTCTTTTTTTACCTCACTTATATTTGTTTTGAAGTAATCCCAAAAAGGAAATGTTTTACATTGATTTGGTCTTACATCATATATCGAGCAGTTTCTATTTTTTTCATCAAAAAAGATACAAGCATACCCACCTTCAAATGGCTTTTCTTTTAAAGAATATTTATATTCTACTTTTCTTAAAAACACATTTTTAAAATCATCTACTGATAATTTTAAAAAATTAGCTATTTTTTGCATTTCAAGAGGGTTTACCCATATATAACCACTCTCACCTATACAACATTTTCCACCACATTCTTCACAAGCACTTGGATTAAATCTAAATTTAAATCCATCTTTTTGTATCAATTCCAAACTATTCCTTTACACTTAAAGTATTTGCTTTTTTATACACTTTTTTGGCATCTTCACTAAAATCATCTCCATCAAAATTAAAAATAGGAGTATGAAAATTGATCATACTTTTTGCATGTCTTTTTGCTCTAATCATAACTAAATTAGCAAATTTACCTTTTTTAGGATAAACAAATTTAACATCAATTATTTTAAGAGGCTTTGGTAATAACTTTATAATATCATCAAATCTTTTTGCATCATAACAAAAGATAAATTCACCTTGTTCAGTTAAAATATTATTTACTTTTTCAAAAAACTCTTTCATAGGAAGATTTTCATCATATCTTGCAATTTTTTTTATTTCATTTTCACTTTTTTTTGTTGAATTATAAAAAGGTGGATTTGAAATAACATAATCAAACCTTGTATTAAAATCATATTTCAAAAAATTATCATTAATCAACTCTAAATTTATACCATTTTTAATTGAATTTTTAGTGACAAATTCACACATAATTTGTTGGATTTCTATTATAGTAAGATTTATTTTGAAGTCTCTTGCTACTAAAAGTCCTAAAACTCCACATCCACCACCAACTTCTAAGACATTCTTTTTTATAGGAAAGTTTGAAATAAAATCATATAAAAATAAAGTATCAGAGTTATAACAATATCCATCTTTTGGCTGATGTAAAATCAAAATTGTCCTTTTTTTGCTATAATTGTATCAAAAAAAGGTATGTTTATGATAATAATTCCTGCAAGATTAAGCTCAAGTAGATTACCAAAAAAAGTATTAGCTGACATTAATGGAACACCTATGGTAATAAAAACAGCTCTTATAGCAAAAAAAGTAGATGATGTAGTAATCGCTACTGATTCTCAAGAGGTTATAGATATTGCTAAAAAATATAATATAAATGCCGTAATGACTGATAAAAATCACAAATCTGGAAGTGATAGAATAAAAGAAGCTAGTGATATTTTAGGAATGAAAGATGATGATTTAATCATTAATCTTCAAGGAGATGAGCCTTTTATTGAAAGTGATATACTACAAAAAGTAAAACAAACTTTAGAGTCTATAAAAAATAGAGATTTTGTAATGGCTAGTTGTTATAAAACAATAGATGAATTAAGTGCAGAAGATCCAAATCTAGTAAAAGTAGTAATAGATAAAAACAGTGATGCAATCTATTTTTCAAGAAGTAAAATACCATATAACAGAGACAATTCGGTTCATACATACAAAGGACACATAGGAATATATGGTTTTGATAAAAAAAGCTTAGATAAATTTTGTCAAATCAATGCTCATATTGAAGATATTGAAAAACTAGAACAACTAAGAGTAATTTATCATGGATATAAAATAAAAATGATTGAAGTAGAAACTAAAAGTTTTGGAATAGATACAGCTGAAGATTTAGCTAAAGCAATAGAATATGAAAAAAATAGCAATTAGTATAGGAGATTTAAATGGCGTAGGGATAGAAATAGCCCTAAAAAGCCATAATAAAATCAAACAACTTATAAAACCAATATATTGTATAAATAAATATATGCTAACACAAGCCAGTGATTTATTAAAATTAGATATTCCTGAGGATTTTGAAATCTATCAAACTGCTGGAAAATTCGATATAAACCCAGGAGTTGTAGATAATAGTGCGGGATTATATAGTTTTAATTCATTTATAGATGCTATAAATTTAGCAAAAGAAAATAAAGTAGACGGAATATGTACACTTCCTATAAATAAAGAAAGCTGGGATAAAGCAGGAATAAAATATCATGGACATACAGAGGTTTTAAGAGATATATTTAAAAAAGAAGCTATTATGATGCTTGGATGTGAAGAGATGTATGTTGCACTTTTTACAGAACACATCCCACTAAAAGAAGTGCCTAAACATATAAAAAAAGAAAAATTAGTTAGATTTTTCAAAGATTTTTATAACTCTACAAAATTTGAAAAAATAGATGTTTTAGCATTAAATCCACATGCCAGTGATGGTGGTGTGTTAGGTGATGAAGAAAATAATGAAATAATTCCAGCAATTAAGCAAATAAATAAAGAATTAAATAAAGATATATTTTTTGGACCACTTGTACCAGATACAGCATTTACATCTAAAAAAGGTAGATTTATTGCAATGTATCATGATCAAGGATTAATACCTCTTAAAGCTTTATATTTTGATAAAAGTATAAATGTAAGCTTAAATTTACCTATACTTAGAACTTCTGTAGATCATGGAACTGCATTTGATATAGCTTATCAAAATAAAGCAAAAATTGAAAGTTATATAGAAGCGATAAAATATCATATAAAATAAATATGATATAATTTTACAAACCATCAAAAGGAATTAAATGAAAAAAATATTTTTACTTATACTAACAATATTTTTTATAGGATGTTCATCTAAAGTTGCTGATATTTTTCATAAAGATACAAAATATATTACACTTACACAATATACTCAAAGAGGACAATTAGTAAATTCTTTAGACACAATAGCTTTAATAAATGCAACATATATTAATCCTATACTAAAAGAATCTAATACTACAAAAAATTATGAAATTTTTATAATAGGTGTTTATAATGACAATGATTATAAAGGGTATGAAAAAGGTGGTATTTTTAATAAAAATTATAAATTAACAATGAATGATATGAATTTTACAAAAGCAACAAAAGCTGATATTAAAAAACTTAATCTAACAACTTATCCTTTTTATAATAAATGGATGAAATATTATAAAGTTTATTTTCCTAAAACAAAAGAATCTAAACTAAAAATAAAATATACTAATACTTATGAAAATGTAAGTACCACATTAATTATCCCTAAAGATTTATATAAAGTAGAATAACTTGTATAGCTTTAAAAAACTATTATTAGAGATAAAAGATTATAAAAAAGAGTTTATTTTAGCTCAAATACTAGCTTTGATAGCTACTCTTATCTCTATTCCTATTCCTTTATTTATGCCTCTTTTAATAGATGAAGTATTACTTCATAAGCCTGGTGAGTTAACTCATACAATTTCTACTATTTTTGGTAATTGCACTCCTCTATGCTATGTATTAGTTACTTTAGCAATAGTTTTAATATTAAGAGCTAGCTTTGTAGTATTTAATATATTACAAACTTATTTTTTTGAAAAAATAACAAAAGATATAACTTATAAAATGAGAATTAGAATTTTATCTCATCTAAAAAATATTTCTATTAATGAATATGAAAATTTAAAAACAGGAGAAATTGCCAGTAAGTTAATTAGCGATATAAATACTATTGAAGAATTTTTAATAAAATCAGTTTCAAAATTTGTTGTTTCAATATTAACTTTAATTGGTGTAAGTATAGTTTTAATAAGTATTAATCTAAAACTTGGATTATTTATTTTATTATTAAATCCTTTTGTTGTAATTTTATCTGGGAAAATTGCTAGAAAAGTAAAAAAATACAAACAACTACAAAACCAAACTATTGGTGTTTTTCAAGAATCTTTAATAGAAACATTAGAACTTTTTGAACAAATAAAAGCTTATAATAAAGAACAAAACTTCTTTTCAAAATTATTTGATTTTACAAAAGAATTAAAAGTAAAAGCTTTTGATTTTAGCTATAAAAGTGAAAAATTTAGCAAACTTTCATTTTTAATTTTTTTAGTAGGATTTGAAATATTTAGAGCTGCTGGAATCTTAGCTGTAGCTTATGATAATCTATCTATTGGATTAATGTTAGCAGTTTATAGCTATTTATGGTTTATGATGACACCTATCCAAGAAATAATCACTATTCAATATTCATATTTCTCTGCAAAAGCAGCACTTGATAGAATAAATAATATTTTAACACTAAAAAAAGAGCCAAAATTTGCCCATAAATATAATCCTTTTAATAAAAATGTAGAGATAAAGCTAAAAAATATTTACTTTAAATATGATAAAGAATATATTTTAGAAAGTATCACTGCTTCAATACAACCAAATCAAATTACAGCTTTAATAGGTGCTAGTGGAGGTGGGAAAACTACTTTAGCAAAACTAATATCAGGGTTTTTTACTCCAAATCAAGGAGATATTTTATATAATAACATTTCATATAAAGAGATAGGACTTGATAAAGTTAGAGAAAATATTGCTTTGATTTTACAAGAAACAAGACTTTTTAATGATACATTAAAATTCAATCTAACATTAGGTAAAAATTTTAGTGAAGATGAAATCTATCAAGCTTTAAAAAAAGCTGAGTTATATGATACTGTTATAAATTTAGAAAAAAAACTAGATACTTTTGTAGGAAAAAATGGGGTAAAACTAAGTGGTGGTCAAAAACAAAGAGTAGCTATAGCAAGAGCTTTACTTCACAAACCAAAAGTAATAATTTTAGATGAATCAACATCTGCATTAGATATAGATACAGAAGAAAAAGTATTTAAAAATATAGAAAGCTTTTTAAGAGAAAGAACATCTATAATTATCGCACATAGAGCAGAAACTATAGCAAAAGCTGATAAAATATTAATGATAAAAAATAAAACTATTTTATCTTTAGATTAAATTTATTAATAATTTCATTAAATAGATTTTCATCAAACTTTGGTACTTCTTTTTTGTATGTATAATTATGAAGTTTATCTATATACTCTTCGCTTCCATCTTTATCTCTAATAATTTCAATCAATTTATATGCTGTTTGTTTAGGATTATCTAAATCAAAAAAATATATAGGCTTTTTATTTTTTTGATACCACATATAAAATAGATAAATAAAAACTAACAAGATTATAAATATGAATATCAAAAACAAATATAATGATGTATCAGGAATACTTACAATAGGTTTTATATCTTTTAATTTTGATAAATTATCCAAAAAGTCTCCTTAATTTAGTAATATCATCATTTGTATATAGTTTCATATATTTTATATTTGATTTTTTAAAATTTGTTATGAGTTTAGTGTCATTTCCTAATATCTGAGCCTTATAACTATTATCAAAATCAGCAATAGCTGTTTTATTATTAATAGGATTAACAATTGTAAGTCCATTTAATTTTGAAGGATCTTCTTCTAATTTATCACGTACAATAACTGCATATGTATCAAATTTACTTCCTAGCTTTTTAAAATCATATTCTATAAAAAAATCACTAACAATAATTAAAACAGTATTTTTTTTATGTCTTATTAAACTATCTAAAATCTTTTTATAATCAATTTTTATATCTATAATATTTTCATCAAAGCTACTTAATAACATAATAGATTTTCTATTTTTAGTAGGTTTAATAAATATATTTTGCTTGCTATAAATTTCAATCCCTACTCTATCTCCACTATTTAAAGCACTAAATGCTAAAGTTGAAATAGTTTCTAATATTTTTTCATATTTTAAAACATTTGTACCAAAATATGTTTTATAATCAATTAATCCTACTATTACAATATTTAATTCTTTTTCTTCATTAAAAACCTTTATATAAGGTTTTTGTTTTTTTGCAGTTACATTATAATCAATTCTTTTTACATTATCACCTATTTGATATTCTCTAAGTTCACTAAAATCAAGTCCTTCTCCATGTTTAGTAGAATATCTATGTCCACTAAATAAAGAAAAAGCTTTTTTTCTAGCTTTTATTATTATTTTTTGCATATTTTAACCTTTTGAGAATAAGTAGCATTATAACCTTTTGATGAAATAATTTGATTTACTTCACTTCCAGCATACATAAACACCACATTTTTAGGAATATTTACATCTTTTTTTACTTCTACTTCTATTTCTCCAATCTCAGTTTTTAAAATAGCTTTACCTTCATAATCATTCATATAAGCAAATTTATCTACTTTAAACTGAGAATTTAAAGATGTTTTATTTTTTGCAGTTACTAAATATATATCATCTTCATAATCTACATCAAAATCAATATACTCTACTTTTTGTGATGGATATTCTATTTCTCTTTTTTCTTTATAAATCATATTTATATACTCTTTTTCATCTAAAAGTCCATCAAATCCAAATCTATCAAACATCTCTTTTGTAAATTCATATTCACTTATTCCATAATCATCTTCAACTTTTTCATTTTTAAATACAAACTCATGAAAATAACTACTTCTAATATCATTTTTAGCATAAAAATCTTTCGTAGGAATGAAAACATCTGCTCTTTTTGCAGTTTTATCTAAATATTTACCAAATACAATCACTTTTTTATCATCTGGTATATGAAAATTTGGTAGAGATATTAAAGGATTTGCACCTTGTATAAATACCACATCTATTTTATTCCAATCTATTTCAAAAAGAGGCATACTATTTTTAGGAATTATATTAAAAGGAATATTCAAATCAGCCCCAGAATTACCTAAAAAAGCTGTAGGACGATTAAGAGCATAAATAGTATGTGTAGTTTTATCCCCATAACTATTTTTAGCTACTCCAAGACCAAGTAAAATAATACTTTCATCTAAAATTTTTTCTAATTCATCTACTTCTTTAAGACCTGTGATTTTTAAATATTTTTTATCTTTAGTAATTAAATATTTTGCTAAAAATATATCTGTATTTGGTTTGATTTGATAAAAAGTATCGCTATGTTTTGCAGTATCTGTATATCTAACATCAATAGTAATTATTTTTTTATCTTTTAAAAAAGGGATAAGATGAGTATTTGTAATATATGGATTTCTTCCCCAAATTATAATATTTTTAGCTTTATTTAATAATTTATCTGTAGTTAAAATAGGAGTATCACCAATAGCTCTTATAATCCCCTCTTCCCCTTTTCCATCACAACTACTACCTACTGCAAATGTAGCTCCAAATCTTTCAAAAAAAAGCTTAGTTATATTTTGCATTATTCCTAAATTACCACTACCCTTTAAAAACAATACTCTATTAGGAGTAGTAGATTTTAATAATAATTCTATATCATTAATATTATATTCAGGATTGTATTTTTGATGTTTAAAATAATTGTTTAATTTATAACAAAGATATCCATTTGTTATACCATTTTTTGAAGGAATAAATTTATCTTCTTTTTTATTCATTTGACAAATATCCCAACAATCAAGAGGACAGACTAACATATTTTTCTCCTCATTAATAAATACACCCCTTTAAGGAGTTGGTATAGTAGCTACAATTTCTTCAATAATTCTATCAGCACTCACTTCATCAGCTTCTGCTTCATAACTCAAAATAATTCTATGACGAAATACATCTTTTATTATACTTAATATATCAATAGGTGTTACATAATCCCTACCTTCTATAAATGCAACAGCTTTACTTGCTTTATAAAGACTTATTCCACTTCTTGGAGAACAACCAAACTCTATATATTTATGCTCAACTCTTGTAGCATTTACAAGTTCTACTATATATCTAGTTAGTTCATCATCTATATGAATATTTTTTACTTCTTCTTGCATTTTAAAAATATCTTCTTTTGAAGCCACTTCTTTAACTTCCTCAAATCCAAATTCATTTCTTTTAATAATCTCAAACTCTTCTTCTTTTGAGTTATACCCTATAACTGTTTTTAACATAAATCTATCAAGCTGTGCTTCTGGAAGATTATAAGTCCCTTCTTCATCTACAGGATTTTGTGTAGCCATCACTAAAAAAGGTTCATCTAATTTAAAATTCTCATCAGCAATAGTAATTTGTTTTTCTGCCATAGCTTCAAGTAAGGCTGATTGCACTTTAGCCGGAGCTCTATTTATTTCATCAGCTAATATTAGATTAGAAAAGATAGGCCCTTTTTTAATACTAAATTCACCACTTTTTATATCATATATTTCAGTTCCTATAATATCAGTAGGTAGTAAGTCTGGAGTAAATTGAATTCTTTTAAAGTCTAAATTTAAAATTTTAGCTAATGTTTTAATAGTTAAAGTTTTAGCAAGTCCTGGTACACCTTCTAATAAAATATGTCCATTTGTAAGAAGCCCTATTAATAAAGAGTCTATCATTTTATCTTGACCTACTATCACTTTTTTCATTTCATTTTTGATAGTATTTATCATATTTACCCTTTTTTATTTTAATTATAGAAAAAATTTATGAATTTGAAATTAAAAACTTATTTTCAAATTCATCAGCAGGAATTGGCTTTGAGTAATAATATCCTTGAATAGCATCACACCCTTGAGAAAAAACAAAATCTTTTTGTGCTTCTGTTTCTACCCCTTCTGCTATAGTTTGAAGATGTAATTGTTTTGCTAAAGAAATAATAATAGATGTAATCACCTTATCATCTTCACTAGATTCTAAATCTTTAATAAAAGTTCTATCAATCTTTAATTTATCAATAGGTAATTTTTTAAGATATGAAAAAGATGAATAACCTGTACCAAAATCATCAATACTTAAAGTAAGTTTCATATCTTTTAGTTGTTTTAATATTTGAATATTTTTATAAGGATTTTTCATAATCCCCTCTTCTGTAATCTCTAAAGCAAAATATTTAGGATCAACCTCTGTCTCTTCAAATAAATCTTTTAATTTATCTACTAAATTACCTCTTTCTAATTGAAATACAGTTAAATTACAAGATATTACACCAAAGTCATATCCTTTAGCTAACCATTTCTTTGCTTGTTTTAATGAATTTTTCATAACCCATAAATCAATCTCTTCAATAAATCCTATCTCTATAGCAAGTGGAATAAAATAAAAAGGTGATACTATACCTAATTTAGGATGTTCCCATCTAATCAGAACTTCCATTCCAATTAATTTACCTTGTTTATTTATTTGTGCTTGATAATATAATTTAAATTGTTCTTTTTCTAAAGCAGAATAAATATCATTTTTTAATTGTAATCTTTTATTACTCTCTTCACTCATTTGATTTTCATAAAATGTAATTCTATCTTTTCCTGCATTTTTAGATTTATACATAGACATATCTGCATTTTTTATTAATGTTTGTATATCATTTCCATCATCAGGATAAATACTAATTCCTATACTAGCACTAATTCTATTTTCAATACCATTAATAATAATTGGTTTTTTAATTTCATTTAATAAATTACCAGCAACTTCTAAAACATCTTCAATATGCTTAATATCATCAAGCATAATTAAAAATTCATCACCACCAAATCTAGCTACAGTATCACTTTCTCTAACACTATTTTTTAATCTTTTAGCAGTTTCTTTTAAAACTTCATCCCCTATTTTATGCCCTAATGAATCATTGATATCTTTAAATCCATCTAAATCAATAAATATTACTGCTACTTTTGTAGAGTTTCTTTTTGCTCTTGCTTTTGATATATTAAATTCTGAAATAAAAAATTCTCTATTATAAAGACCTGTTAATTGATCATAAGTTGCTTTTTCTATCAATACTCTATTTTCTTTTCTAAATAAATATAAAGTATAAAAAACAAAAATAGCAATAAATATACTAATACCTAAATTTACAAAAATTTTAAAAAGTAATTGATTTTTTATCTTTTTAATAACCATCTCATTAGAATGATACATTTGTATATTAATCTCATCTAAAAGATTTAATTTTTTTGTAATAATTTGATACCAATAAATAGGGTCTACCCCAAAATCCTTCTCTTTATTAAGAGCTATATTTTCCATCCTTGCAACTTCTTTAAAAACTCTGTCTTTTTTGATATTATGATAAAAACTTCTGATTTTTTCATTACTCATAGCCATAGCATTTTCTAAAAATAGTTTTTGTTCCGCTAATAAAGTCACATATTTAATATATAAATTATGAATCCATTCATCCAAAGAAAATGTACCAGATAAAATAGCTCTTTCAATACCTATTTTCTCTTTCGCTTTTTCAAAATTATCGTAAGCACTAAGCCCTTTTACTAATCTATCATTATTTGTAAGTACTACTAACTTATCCATAACTGTTAATAAATTACTATTCATTGATGTGTAAAAATTTAATTCTTCTCTAAAAGATATTTGTAGACTTTTAACTCTTTGTCTTATTTTAGGTAACTCTTTAATATAATAATTAATAGTCTTTATATTAAAAGTAATACTTTTATTTGCATAATGATGCTTTTTTAAAAAATCAAAATACTTTTGTATTTCTCTATCTGTGTTTTTTATCTTTAATTCATAAATATCTTTAAACTTTTTCCCATTACTACCTATATACCCAGAAGCAGCACCTCTTTCTTGCTGCGTTCTGTGTAATATATCACTAATAATCGAAGAAAACTTATTAAATGTAGCTAACTTACCTAAATTCTGATACTCTTTATAAAACGACTCACTTAACCACAAAAACTGAAATATTATAACAACTATTAAAATCAACGCACTGATTCTTAATATTTTATTATCACTCTTTAACAATTTCACCCTTTATTTTTGTTGTTGCAATATTTACATTTGTTATTTTTACTAGTAATTTTTCTAATAAAGAGACATCATCTCTTTTTAAGAAAATTCTAGCTCCTACAATTTCATCTTCTATTTTCGCTATTGGAGGAGATTTTGTATCTATTACAACAGCATTTACAATTTTCCCCATATTATCATTTGCCCATCTAGCAAATTTTCTATCATAAAAGTCCCACTCTACTTTCATTGCTTCACGTTCTAAATCACTGATTTTAACTACTAAACTCTCAATATTTCTTAATATAAATTTTTCAAATTTTTTATTATTATGAATTATTGCTTTTAATAGTCTATGTAAAGTTAAATCTGAATACCTTCTTATTGGAGATGTAAAATGTGTATATCTCTCAAATCCTAAAGCAAAATGCCCATTATTAAAGGCTTCATATTTAGCTTGTTGCTGTGTTCGAATGATCATTCGATCAATATATTTTTTTATCCCTAACTTATCGGCTTCTTTTTGAATATTTTTAAATGTTTTTATAATATCTTCTTCAAGTTTCACATCTATACCAAAAGGAATTAAATCATTTAATAAAGCATTTATATCTTTTTTCTTTGGAGCATTATGAACTCTAAAAATACCAAAATCTATCATTTTAGCTGCTGCTTTATTCGCAAGTAACATACAATCTTCTATAAGGCCATGAGATGGAGTTTCACTTTCCACTCTTACTTTTTTTAATTTTCCATTTTCATCTAATTCCATTCTAATTTCATCACTGAAAAATTCTAAACCATTTTCAATTCTTACTTGTTTTAGATGAGTTGTTATTTTATATAAAGGTAAAAGCCAAGATAATATTCTATTATCTATTTCATCTTTTTCACCTTTACCTTCTAAAAACAAATCAATAGTTTCGTAACTATATTTCCTTTTTGAATTAATAATACCTTCTATTAACTCTTCATTAATTACATTATTATTTTCATCAAAAGTAATTTTAAAAATCAATGCTAATCTATCTTCATTCTCTTTTAAAGAACATATATTTTCACTCAAAGCCCTAGGAAGCATTGGAATTGATTTATGTGGAAAATATATACTAAATCCTCTCTCCACAGCTTCTTTATCAATTGCTCCATTAAGATATACATATTCACTTACATCTGCAATAGCTACATAAAGTTCTCTTTTTTTGATATCAAAATAAATAGCATCATCATGATCTTTTGCACTTTCTGGATCAATAGTACAAAAATCTAAATGAGTTAAATCTTCTCTTGCATATAAAGTTTTATCTACAAAATCCCCAAAACTTTTAGCTTCTTGAATAGCTTGTTTTGAAAACTCTTCTTTTTTATTATATAAAGCTAATGATATTTTTTCATCTACATTGGCATCATCTAATACACCTAAAACTTCAATAATTTCATTTGTATAAGCATCTAATTTAAATACTGCATTAGGTGGTAGTTTTTTTAATTGCTTTTGTTTTATATTTGTCTCAATTTTTTGCTCAGTTTTTATATTTCTAAGTACTGGATTTGGTTCATAAGACAAATAAGCTACTATAGTTTCAAATGCTTTTTGAAGTAAAATTATTACTTTAGCTTTTGGTCTAGAATTTCTAGAAAATATTTTTTTTGCAATTACAAAATCACCTTTTGTAGCACCATTTAAATCTTCTGGTTCAATTAAAAGATCTTTTTTCCCTGTATGTGGAGTTAAGAAACCTACCCCTTTAGAATTTATATCTATAGTTCCAACTACATAATCACTTGATAATTTTAGCTCTTTTTTCCCTTTTAAAGCTTTAATCTCTATTAAATAATCTACTAAATCTCTATAAAATTTAGGGATATCTTTTCTATATATCCCTTTTGTAAGTTGTGTTATAAATTGTTTCATTTAACAGTTTCTATTGCTTCATTTAAAGCATCAATATTTAAATTATATTTTTGAGCTATTTCTAAAGCTTTTTTTGTACCTTCTTCATTAAAAGGTTCAAACAAATCTACCATAGTATAAGTAACTGCAAGAGGTGCTGAATACTCCACATTTTCTGCTTCATCTAAATTAACAGCATATTTAATAGCATTTACAAGCTCTGGATCAAACTTCCAATAATTAAAAATTTCAGCTGTTACTTCAATAGTATTTGTATCTAAATATTCTTTTTCTAAACTAAATCTATCTTCATTAGCTAATCTTGATTTAAATTCATCAGCTAATCCTTCTGATACTAAAATAGAAGAAATAATAACAGCTCCAATCTCAAGTAAAAATGATGCAGTTGAAAGGATATCTAATTTACTTCTATCTCTTTTATACCAATTTGTAATTAAAGCATTTTGAAGTTGAGATATAGATACAAAATGTGATTCACTAATTCCATATGCACTTAAATCTATTTTCATACTATTTCTAATAGCACTTGCTACAGCAAACCCTTTTACAGTACTCATTCCAAATAAACTAACTGCTTGGTCTACATTTTTAATTTGTCTAGAAAACCCATATAAAGGTGAGTTTGCAGCTTTTAATAAATTTGCTGTTAGCATTGGATCTTCTTTTACAATTTTAATTAAATCTGCAATACTTCCATCTGGATCAGATGTGATCTTTTGGATCTCCATTACACTCTTTGGAAGTGGTGGTAAAGTTTTTATCTTTTTTATAATATTTTCATTCATTTAATACTCCTTAATAATTTTTCTAACTCTTCGTTTGTTCCATAAGTATTTAAATAAGCTATTAAAACTCTTTTAGCTTCTTTTTGTTTTCCTAATTCTATCAAAGATTTAGCAAAAATATACCAACTTTTTGCATCTTCTGGTTTAATTTCATTTGCTTTTTTACTCCAGTCAATAGCTTTTTTATATTTTTTTTGATTTAAATAAATAGTTGCTATTTTAATCGCTAAATCATAATCTTTTGAATTATTAAATACATTAATATAATCTTGTAATGTTTGTTTATTTTCTTTTACACTAACACCTATATGAATTTTAGGTTTTTGTTGAGTTATATTTTTATCTTTATTTAATGAAGTATTTGATTCTTTAATAACAGGTTTTGTGTAATTAGCTGAACTATTCATCTCTTTATTTTCTAAGTTTAATTCAGGATAAATAGGATATAAAAATAACTTTTCTTTTTTTATTTTACTTATCTCTTTTTTTGATTTATCATTTGATTTTACAATAATAGTTTTATTATCATCTTTCTTAGTATTATTGTTTTCTATAATTTGTTTTGATTTATTAACTTCAATATTCTTTTTAAAAATATTTTGTTGAAACTGAAAAAGATATACAAAATATAATAAACTTGCTACAATAATAAAAGCTATTAATCTAAAAAATATTTTCAAATATTTTTTTTTATAATATAATTTTTCTAATTCTTCATATCTATGCATTTACACCCTTTAAATCCATACTTGCCATTTCTATGTATTTATTTTCTAGTTTTTTCAAAGATATTTTATTAGGATGGTTTTCTTTAAAATATGCTAATATATCAAATGTTTTATATAATAATCTATTTATTTCTCTTAAGTTACCATTTGTGATTTTATATATTAATTTAAAATTTGATTTATTAAATAATACAGAGATATCATTATAACCATTTTGAACTAATTTTGAAATTATAAATAACTCTATTTCTGATAATTTTAAAGGTTTTAAATTAAAAAAATAATTTATTCTTGTTTTAAAATGTTTTTTTGCAAACAATTTTTTTGCTTCCTTTTCATGAGTAGCTAAAATTATAGTATAAGAATTATTATCAGCAAGCATTCTTAATCTATCTATTTTTTCTTCTGATAATGTTTGTGCTTCATCAATAAAAACAACTCTATGTATATCACTCTCTAATAAAAACAATTCATCAATAGCTTCTGCTTCTTCAAAAGGATTTGCTATAAAGTATAATTTAAAATCTTTTTCTTTATCTTCTAATAAAGTTTTATGTACTTTATTCATTAAAAAACTTTTACCGTTTCCAGCTTCTCCAAATAATAAAATCATTTTTTCTTTTTCATAAATAGCATATGTTAAATCTATTTCCATTTTTCTAAATAATGGGACATATAGCCCTATATCAATTTTATCTCTAAATAACTCTTTTGCTGATTTAAATTCCATTAATACCCCAAATCTTTAAGTGTTCTTTTTTTATGTAAATCTACAATATGTGGTGTAACAACAAATACTAATTCATTTTTTTGAGAAATTTTATATTTCGATGAAAAAAGATATTTAATAACTGGAATTTCTTTTAAAACTGGTACTCCATTTTCATTTAAACTATCTTTATTTGTAATTAATCCACCTAATACTAATGTTTGTCCATCTTTGATTCTTACAACTGTACTAAGTTTATTATCTGTTGTATCTGGTGCTAATTCTCTCGTTGGATCATTTAACTGCGTTTCATCTCTAAATGTTGAAATAGTTGGATTTATTCTTAAAATAATTGTCCCATTATCACTTATTTCAGGTGTAATATCTAATAACACACCAACAAATTTACTTTGTGCTTCATATGTAGGTGGTTGCTGAATACCATTAGCATCTAAATAAGAACCTTTTACCATTACTCTATAATTAATTGTATCTCCCACACTAATAATAGCTTTTTGTGCATTTAAAGTCACTATTTTAGGATTTGAAATAGAGTTTACATTACCTTGTGTTGCTAAGAAGTTTAAAAGACCACTTACATTAAATACAGCATTTGAAAATATAGATTGACTTCCAACTATATTAGATGCAGTAATTGGCGTAGATTCTGGAGTAGTCGATGTACCTAATGAAAAATTAAAATTAGACCAATCAATACCAGTTTGATGTGCTTTTGATAAATTTACAGAATATATTTTTACATCTATTACTATTTGTTTGTGTAATCTTTTATTTAAATCATTTATATATTTTTCAACTCTTTGTAATTGTCTTTTTGTTGCAGTAATAGTTACTAAACCAGCATTTTTATTAATAACAGGCTCAGCAGCTCTATATCTATCAACAGTATTTAAAATATTATTTAAATTCCCTGCTAATGTATCCCAAAAATTAAACTCATACTTAGAATCTACAGAGTTAGTATCTCCTGTCGTACCAGATGAAGATGCTTTGAATGTAGCACTACCTGTTCTAGTAGAAGGAATATAATCTATATTAAAAGTCTTAGTAGCAACATATGAAACTTTTAATTTATTATCTGTTAAATCATAAAACAAATTATTATCAGATACTACTAAATCTAAAATTTGTTTTAAATTATAATTTTTAATAGCAATATCTCCTATTAATGTTTTTTTTGCTTTTTGTTCTGTTAATTTATCATCATACACTACATTGATATTACAATTTTCTATCAATAAAGCTTTTAAAAAACTATCTACTGTAATATTACTATCTGCACTATTTTGAAATGTAAAAAGTTTATTTCCACACTCACTAGCAAATAAAATATTTATAAAAATCAATAGACTAAAGAGATATTTTTTCATTGTGCTACCTTTATATTAAATTTATTTTTTATTGTAATTATTTTCATTTTTTTTCCAACTGATACTAAAATAGATTTTGAATTAATTATTTTTTTTAATGTATATTCATCTATTTTATCACCTTGTTTTAACCACTTAGTAAGATTGTTGTTTTCTAATCTAACTAATGCTTTATTATTTAAAACAGCTAATAATTCTAATTTTTTTTCTACAAATACAGGCTGTTTTTCAACTTTTAAAATATCTTTTATATAAACTTTTTTTGGTTGTTGAATCACTTGCATAATAAAAGGATTATCAATATGTTTTGGCAATTCTAAAGAATAATTAACTAATCTATCTACATATTGTTTATTTATAATTACTTCAGCATTAATCGTAACAATAAAGATTATTAATGATATAATTATTTTCATAATTGTGCCCCATATATTGAAATAGTTAAATCCATTTCATTTTTTTTCATTAAAATTGATTTTACTTTTAATAATTCTTTTTTTGCTTCAAAATAATGCATTAATTTTATAAAATGAACAAAATCCCCTATAACTTTCATAGAAATTACCATATTTTCTTGAATCAATTTTTTACTATGATTTAATTTTAAAATATTATCCAACTTCATAATTATAAGTTTATTATTTTTAGCAATAGTAGGTATTTCATTATATAACACTCCCCATTTTTCTAAATCAAATTTTAAAAAACTTAATTTTTTTACTAAAGAACTAACTTCATCTTTTTGTTGATGTAATTTTTTTAGTTTTACATTAGCTATTTTTAAAATTTTCATTATTTTTAAGTTATGATTTTTTAATCTTAAATTTGTTTGTTCTAAAGAGCTAATTTTTTTTGTTAATTGTTGTTGTCTATGTTCAGCATTTATTAAATTTCTATCTGTTATAGGATATAAAAAATAATAACTTAAAAATCCAAATAATATTATAGGTAATAAAAATAATAATTTTTGCTCACTCTCTTTTTGTGTTTTAAAAAAATTATCTATTTGATTTAATATTGCATCCATCATTTTACCTTAATTATTATATCAGCTATATAAAAATTTTGTTTTTTTCTATAACCTGGTGTATTAATTATTAAATGCTCATCTTTAATAATATTATCTATAAAAGTAGTAATATATTTGTCTTCCTTAGCATATACATTTAAAGATAATGTTTTATTCTCTTCACTAAAATTTATTTTATTTAAATAAACTTTATTCATATATAAATATTTAGATAGATTTGATAATAATAAAGATTTTGGTATATAAGTTGTCTTTTCTAAATATATAGAATTAATAATATTTTCTCTATTTTTTATAAAAGATACTAAATCTTGCTTTTCTTTTTTCTTATCATTTAATATTTTAAGATACTTTTTATTATCAGCTAATAATTTTCTATTTATTTGAGTCAAATTATCAAACTTTTGCTGTAAAATATTATTATCTGATTCTAATATTAAAGTATTAATAAATTGATATAATGGATATAAAAGAGATAAAATAAATGAAACTATGATAACTAAAATAAATTGACCACTTTGCCTATATATAAAAGTAGGTGGTCTATAATAAATAGTAAAGTTATCAATCTGATTTTCATTTTTATAAGCTGCTCTGGCATAAAGCATACTTAAAAATAAAATTTGATCAATTTTTATATTATTTGGATTATATTCCATATCAAATCTTAAATCGTTTGATTCAACTCCTAGATACATATTAGCAAATTCACTAATACCAGGTATATTACCTGAAAATGTAGACATATATATTCTATCTATTGTTGTTAATGAAAATTTTCTAATAATTGTGTGTAATTGATTTGAGATAATAAGAAACTTATTACTCATAATTTCACTTAATTCATTAAATAAGATAGCTTCTTTATCATTATAATTACTAAGATCTAACCCCTTTTTAGTCAATAATTTTACAAATATTTCAAAACTAAAATTTTTAATTGTAATACTCGATGTTAATTCATCATATATATTACTTAAACCTTCAGGAATAACATATGTTTGTAAAAACTGCCCTTCACTATATAAAGTAATAAAAATTTCATCTTTTGTAAAATAAATAAATAAATCGTTTTGTGGTTCTAAAATTTTTTCTTGATATAAAACACTATATACATATCCTGGATAAGCTAAATAATCAAGATATCCAAATTTTTTTACTAATGGAGAATAATATTCTTCAATCTCTTTTTTAGAAATAACTACAACTTCAACTGTTAAATATTTTTCATCTGCTAATAAATCAATAGCTTTATGCTTAAAAATATACTCTTCAGCTTCATCAAGTCCTAGTTCTTCATAACATTTTGTTTCTATATAATCTTCAATTTCTATTTTATCAAGTAAGTTTTTTTGAAGCTTAAATTCATAAGTAATTACATTTTTATTTGGAATATATGAAGAGATAAGGTGTTCTTTCTCAATATTTTGAGAATCTATTTCTGATAATATACCATTATCTAATAAATATAATTTATCAAAATCAATAGGATCAACTCCAACTATTTTATCTAAATCATAAGAATACTTCTTTAATATCTCATTTACTTTTATTTTCATACTACACCTTACTCAAAATATCCTATTTCTTCTAACATTTTTTTATTTTTAGTCCAATTAGGAACAGTTTTTACATACAACTCTAAATATATTTTTTTACCACTAAAAAGTTCTAATAATCTTCTTGCTGCTATCCCAAGTTCTTTAATTTTTTTCCCTTTTTTCCCAATAATCATAGATTTTTGAGTATCTTTTTGGGTAACAATCATGGCATAAACTTTATCCATATCGTCTGATTCTATAACTTTTTCAATAATTATATCAGATTCATAAGGAATTTCATCATTTAATTTATCAAAAAGGGCTTCTCTAATCAACTCTTTATAAATATCTTTAATATTTTCTGTAGAAATAAGCTCTGGATCATAATAATATGGATGATTTGGCAAATATTTAACGATAGTATCTAGTAATTTTTCTCTATTTATATTTTCAGTTGATGAAATAGGTACTATTTCTAAATAATTTTTATTTTCTAAAGCTTCATATTCTTTTATTTTTTCTAAAACAGATTCCTCTTTTACCATATCTATTTTTGTAATTACCAAAATATGAGGAATTTTTTTTGTATTAAGCTCTAAAAATTTTTCATAACCTTTAGTATCTCTTCTAACATCTGCTATATATAAAATTAGATCACTATCACCTAATACTTTTAAAGCTTCATTAAGCATATATTTATTTAATAGTTTTTCTTTTTCATGGATACCTGGTGTATCTATTAAAATAATTTGATTATCTTTGTGCATTACTATTGCTGTTAATCTTTTTCTTGTAGCATTTGCCTTTCTTGAAGTCATAGCTATTTTTTCACCTACTAGCCAATTTAGAAGTGTAGATTTACCAGCATTTGGCTCACCTACAACTCCTACAAATCCACTTTTTACATTTTCATCAGTTCCATCATCTACAGTTATAAATTCTTCCAAAATTACCCTCCATTAAATTTAATATTATAAAATATATTTAGCTACATCTTCACTTTCTATAATTGTACCAAGTTTTTCTTCTACATAAGTGTCTGTAATTTCATATACTTCACCTTTATGCTCATCAGCTTCAAAGTTAATCTCTTCAAGTACTTTTTCTGTAATTGTATGAAGTCTTCTAGCCCCTATATCTTCTGTTTTTTCATTAGCTAAATATGCATTTTTAGCCATAGCTTTTAATGCTGCTTCACTAAATTTCAGCTCTACCCCTTCAACTTCTAATAATTTTTCATATTGTTTAATTAAGCTATGTTTTGGTTCTGTTAAAATTTTATATAATGCTTCTTCATCTAGACTATCAAGTTCTACTCTAAGAGGAAATCTACCTTGAAGTTCAGGTATTAAATCACTAGGTTTAGATACATGAAATGCTCCAGCTGCTATAAATAAAATATGATCAGTATTTACATTTCCATATTTTGTATTTACAGTGCTTCCTTCTACTATTGGAAGTAAATCTCTTTGTACCCCTTCTTTACTTGGATCTTGTCTTTGAGATGAAGATGCAGCTACTTTATCAATCTCATCAATAAATACTATTCCATTTTCAGCTCTTTTAATCGCTTCTAATTTTATTTGTTCTTGATTAATTACTTTATTACTAGCTTGTTCTCTTAAAAGCTCTTTAGCTTCTTTAATAGTTACTTCTTTACTCTCTTTTTTACCAAAAACATTAAATACTTTTGATAAACTTTCTTGCGCTTTTAACATTTCTGGCGGTAAATTTGGATTATCTTCTGGTAATTCTTCTATATCAATTTTGATTTTAGAATTATCCATATCTCCATTTTTAACTTTTTCTTTCATTTTATTAAAAGTTAATTCATATTCAGCTTTTTTAGCTTCACTAGCACTAGCAGGTAAAGCAGGTAAAAGTTTTTTTGTAATTTCATCTAAAATATAATCTTCAATTTTTTCTTTATTTTCTTCTTTCATTTCATCTTTTACAAGATTAATAGAGTTATAGACTAAATCTCTAATCATACTTTCTACATCTCTACCTACAAATCCAACTTCAGTATACTTACTAGCTTCTACTTTTACAAAAGGTACTTTTATCATTTTTGCTATTCTTCTAGCAATTTCAGTTTTACCAACCCCAGTACTCCCAATCATTAAAATATTTTTAGGCATAATATCATCTTGCCATTCTTTATCAAGTTTTAATCTTCTATATCTATTTCTTAGAGCAATTGCTATTGTTTTTTTTGCATTTTTTTGTCCAATAATATATTGATCTAAATAACTAACCACTTCTTTAGGAGTCATATTCATTTTAATCCTTTAATTCTAAAATTTTTATATTTTTGTTTGTATATATACATAAATCACCAGCTATTTTTAAACTCTCCTCTACAAGTTCTCTAGGAGATAAATTTGAATGTTTATTTAAAGCTCTAGCTGCAGAAATAGCATAATTTCCACCACTACCAATAGAAGCAATCTCTCCATCTTCAGGTTCTACTACATCACCTGTTCCACTTAATATAAAAATATGTTTTTTATCTAATACTATCATCATTGCTTCAAGTTGTCTAAGATGTTTATCTTTTCTCCATTCTTTTCCAAAATCAATAACTGATTTTAATAAATCACCTTTTCTATTTTGTAAATGTCCTTCAAACATATCAAATAATAAAAATGCATCAGCAGTACTACCTGCAAATCCAGCTAAAACTTTACCATTATAAAGAGTCCTAATTTTTGTCGCATTTCCTTTTAATACAGTGTTACCAAAAGTAACTTGTCCATCTCCACCTATTACAGCATGTCCATCTTTCTTACAAGCAAGTATCGTTGTAGCTTCAAACATTATATTCCTTTTACATTTATTTTAAGTTTTGCATGAATTCCATGACCAAGCTTTATATCAACAGTATGCTCCCCTACTTCTTTTATATTTTTAGCATCTATTTTTTTCTTATCAATATCTATTTTTGATTGTTCTTTAAGAGCATGTGCTATATCTTCTTTTGTCACCGCTCCATATAAATGACCATTCGCACCCAGTTTTTTTTCTATAGTGATATTTAATTTTTCTAAAACCTCTTTTTCTTTGTTAAGCTCATACATTTCAAGTTTTAACTCTTCTTCTTTTTTCTTTTGAGCTTCTTCCCATTCTTTAATTACTTCTTTTGTAGCAAGTTTAGCAAATCCTTTTGCTATTAAAAAATTTCTACCATATCCCTCTTTTACTTCTTTAATCTCTCCTGCTTTACCAAGACTTTTTACATCTTTTATTAATAATACTTTCATTTTATACCTTTAAATATTAAATTAATTTATAATTTTTTCGTTTGTTTTTTCGTATTTTATCAAAATTTTAATTAATTATACCCAATTGTTATGGTAAAATATCGCTAGAATAAAAAATAACAAAGGTTATATATGCATAACAAAGAAATAATAGATGAGGAAGTAACATTCGATGAGTTAGGAGTTGCAAACCGTTCTATTGTTAGCAGAACAGATTTAAAAGGGATTATTACATTTGCAAATAGAGCATTTTGTACATTATCTGGATACTCAAAACAAGAACTACTAGGAAAACCTCACTCCATTATAAGACATCCTGATATGCCAAAAGCTGCTTTTAGGGATATGTGGCAAACTATAGAAAATAACCAAAAATGGCATGGTTTTGTAAAAAATTTAAGAAAAGATGGAAGATATTATTGGACTGAAGCTTTTATTGAACCTTTTTTTGATGAAAATAATATAAAAGTTGGATATATTGCTGCTAGAAAACCTGTAGATGAAAAAGATAAAGAAAAATTTGAACAAAAATATAAAGAAATGAGAGAAAAGGAATAACTTACATGTTTTTAATAATTTCTGAAAATGATCAAATAATTGGGGCGGATGAAGAGTTTATATCAAATAATTCTTTTGAATATATCAAAGAAAGTTTTCCTTCTATGTCTATATTCATATTACAAGATGCTTCTATAAATTCTGAAATTGATTTTACTTATAACAATACAGAATATTTAGTAAAAAAAATTAGCTTAAGTACCACATTAGGTAATGCTTTTCTTTATCAATTTAGACAAAAAAATGATTCAAACTCTAATATAGATTTAATACAACCTGAAAAAACTATAAACAAAGAAAACTCAAATATTGATATTAGTAGTAATAATTCTGAATTACTTTTCTCTAATGATACTAATGATGATTTAAATAAAGATTTATTAATCTCTAATACTAACGAACCTACTCTAAAAAACATAGATTTAGGATTTAATAATGAATCTTCTCAAGAACATGATTTAAATACAATAAATCAAAAAGAACCTGAAATTAACCTAGGATTTACATCAATAGATTCTACTAAAGAAGTTAAAGAAAGTTCAGAAATTAACTTAGAATATGAAGAAAAACAACAAACAACTAATGATGATTTTAATCTAAGCTTAAATGATACAAAAAAAGATTCTTCTATTACTGAACTTAATGTTGAAAATGATACTAAAGAAGATAATAATCCTATCGAAATTAATTTAGGTCTTAATGAAGCAAATGATAATCCTTCTATTCCTGAGCTTAACGTGGAAAATAATGCTAAAGAAGATAATAATCCTATTGAAATTAATTTAAGTCTTAATGAGTCAAATGAAAACTCTTCTATTCCTGAGCTTAACGTGGAAAATGATACTAAAGAAGATAATAATCCTATTGAAATTAATTTAGGTCTTAATGAAGCAAATGAAAACTCTTCTATTCCTGAACTTAACGTGGAAAATGATACTAAAGAAGATAATAATCCTATCGAAATTAATTTAGGTCTTAATGAGTCAAATGAAAACTCTTCTATTCCTGAGCTTAACGTGGAAAATGACACTAAAGAAGATAATAATCCTATCGAAATTAATTTAGATTTAAATGAAAAAACTACAAATAATGAGCCTAAAGTTCTTGAGCTTAATCAAGACAAATCTCAAGACAATATCTCAAAAGTTAATCTAGAAACTAATAATAAAACAGATGATAAACCAATTACTTTAGATATAGGAATAAATAATGAAATAGAGACTAAAGATAAGCTAGACAATAAATCAAAAGAACCTATAGAATTAAACTTAGGATTAGATGATGATATATTTGATAACAACTCTGAGAACACATCATCTAATAATGAGATTAAAGAAAATAATATAGATTTAGATATTTCTATTCCTAATACAGATGAAGAAGATAGAGAAATTATCTTAAAAAGTTTAATACCTTTTTTAGAAGACTTAAAACAAAAAGAGAAAGATACTATCATACAGCAATTAAACTATGCTTTTTCTATATATCATATTCAAGCACTAAAAAATATAAATACAAATAATATTATGGATTTTTTAGATTCATTAATTAATACAATAAAAAGGAATATAAAATGAAAAATTTAAATTTACAGTCATTATTTAGAATAGGAGGTTTTATACCTATTCTTGTCTTATTAACTGTTTCAATAACTTTTTTTACTATAAATTTTATAAAATACCAAAATGCAAATATTTTGCAAGAAAAAATAGAATTAGCAAAAGCATTAGATAATGTAATCGCAAACATAGGAAGAGAAAGGGGAAAAAGTAGTATTTTCTTTGCATCAAAAGGTAAATATCCAAAGTCTAAAGAATTAGTAAAAATACAAAGATCCCAAACAGATTTAACTATTCAAAGTTTAAAAAATGTTTTAAATAAATATCCTGATTTAAATACTCCTCAATTACAACAAATACTTAACTATTTAAATAATATAAATATTATAAGGGAAAAAATTGATACTTTTAAACTTTCATTTAAAAGCTGGTTTTTTAATTATTATTCAAAAATGGATAGTTTAATATACAATTATGAAGCTCAATTATTTAATTTAGATAATAACACTTTATTATTAACAAATCCTATTTCTCCTAATATAGAACAATCTATAGTGGTAAAACAAAATTTAAGAAAAGCAATAGAAAATCTTGGAAGACAAAGAGGATATTTGTCATTTGTAGCTACTCAAAATATGCCAATTTCTAAAGAAGATTATCATTATGTGTTTTTTGATTGGTATTTCAATGATAAATCTTTACCTTTGGCTATCTTATCAAGTAATGAAAATATAAGAAAAATATTTTATTCAGCAGATTATAAAGCTCATATTGCAACATATAGACAAATCTTATATATGGCTCAAAAAATTTCTAATCTTTACACACAAACAAAATCTTTTAATGGTTATCCTATTAATTCTTTAGAAATATTTGCATCTTTAACAAAAAGAATCAATGATATTATAAAAGTAAATAATATTTTGACAAATAAAATATACTCTGAATTAGATGAAATATCACAGAATGCTTTAGATATGTTAATAATCTCTTCAGTATTAATGATTTTATCTATAATATTCTTTATTATTTATATCTTAATCGAAAAAAGTATCAATACAAATTTCGTAAAATTAAATGAACTTGCAGAAAAATTATTACCACTAGCAAACGAAGGTAATGAACTTAATTTAACTAAACCAAAAACTCCAGAAGAAGCTTACTTCATCGTAAATACTGCTATTGAAAATGCTATGAAGCTAACAAAACAAGCTGAAGAAATGAATAAAATAAAATCTTCTTTCTTAGCTAATATATCACATAAAATCAGAACTCCTCTAAATGGTATTTTAGGGTTTTTAGATTTATTAAAGACAACAAAACTAGATGAAGAACAAATGGAATATATAAATACAATCTCAACATCATCTAATTCATTATCTGAAATTGTAAATAATATTTTAGATGTTTCAAAAATACAATCAAATAAAATAGAATTAGAATTAATTCCTTTCAAACCAATAAATGAATTTGAAAGTGTAATAGAATCATTTAGCTCTCAAGCATCTGATAAAAATATAACTTTAGTATCATTTATTGACCCTAGTATTTCAAAAGAATTAAAAGGTGATATTGTAAAAATAAAAGAAGTTATGCATAATATTTTAAGTAATGCTATTAAGTTTACAGAAGAAGGACATATAGCTGTTACTATCAAACAAATATCAATAAAAGAAAATAAAGCTAAACTATATTTTGAAATAAAAGATACAGGAATTGGTATTAGTATTGCCCAACAAGATATTATCTTCTCTGCATTTTCTGAATCAGATATATCTATGACAAGTAAATATATAGGTACTGGTTTAGGTCTTACTATTAGTAGTAAATATATTGAATTAATGGGTGGTAAAATAGAACTTGAGAGTAAAATCAATGAAGGTTCTAAATTCTTTTTTGAAATAGAATTAGATGTTTTAGATGAAAAAGAAACTTTCCCAATGGAAGCTTTTGAAGATCTAAAAATTGCTTTATTTAAACCAACAAAAGAAAATATCAGAATAGATTATCTATCTGAATATTTTAATTACACAAAAACAAAAGCTTTATATTTCAATTCTATAGAAAAATTAAAAGAAATTATCACAACAGAACCATTAAGTAGTGTATCATTTGTATATGATAAAAGTATTAATTTAAATGATTATATTGAATATTTATCAAGTGCACATATAAAATATACATTTTTATCTGATATTAAAAATAAACCAAAAATAGAAAATTCGCCATATAAACCTATACACACTATTTGGGACCCTATAAATCCAACAAAGGTATATAACATGCTAGATGAAATCAAAAACTCAAAATTATCAAAAAATCTTGGTGATAAAGACAATAATGAACAACACTTTGATCTTACTGTATTAGTAGTAGAAGATAATCCAATTAATCAAAAATTAATTAAATTAACATTGGAACAACTAGGAATAAAAGTTGTTTTAGCAAATAATGGATTAGAAGCATTAAATAAATATAGTATCAATCCTGAAAATTACGATCTTATTTTTATGGATATTCAAATGCCAATTATGGATGGTGTAGAAGCTACTCATGAAATTCTTGATTTTGAAGAAGATGAAGAGATAGAACATACACCAATTATTGCTTTAACTGCAAACGTATTAAAAGGTGATAAAGAAAGATTTTTATCTGAAGGTATGGATGAATATATTACAAAACCTATTAAAAAAGATGAAATATTTGAAGTAATTAAAAAATTCGATAAATTAAAATACGCTTCAAAACAACAAGAAAATGAAGATGATGACTTAGATTTAGAACTAGAATTAGAAATAGAGCCTAAAAAACCAAATAAAAATATAATAGTTGCTACAAAAAATATTTTAAA
>Ga0256843_1000290_pt1 | contig 43439 bp, 42 predicted proteins | sample AlvinellametaG_FD_191572 | JGI IMG/M metagenome (GOLD analysis project Ga0256843, IMG submission 191572) | Pompeii worm associated microbial communities from hydrothermal vent at the East Pacific Rise, Pacific Ocean - Alvinella | ecosystem: Host-associated > Annelida > Integument > Unclassified ...
ATAAAAGTATAGCAAAACTAAAAAAAGGGGATATAGAGTTAGATATTTCAATATTTCCAAATGGAAAGCTTTATGATAGAAATGGAGAAGATTTGGATATAGAAGAGATGTATAAAATTTGGGATACGCTCTTTAGTATGGCAAACGAAGGGGAATTGGATATTTTTAATACTGATACAAAAGTGTAGGGATAGCCCCTACACCCCACATCAACTAAAGCCTCCCAATATCCAACCCCTCAATCCACGCCTCAAATGTCTGCCACTGGGGAAAAGAAGCATCATAAAAGGGTTGGGTAACCGTAGCAAAGGATTCCTTATCCTCATACAGATTAACCACCCACTCAAAATCGATTCCTCGATGTTCAAGGGCTTCAATACTCAAAAGGGTATCATTAATGCACCCCAATCGTGAGGGGGTGACCAACAACGCCTTAGCATCCAACTCCGCCATAAGATCAATCATTTTATACTCTTTTGTAATGGGAACCATCAGCCCCCCTGCTCCCTCCACAATTAAGAGGTCGCACCGTGTCGCCAAGGAGGCAATTTTTGCTTTGATCTGCTCAATGGAGATCTCCCTCTGCGTATCCGCACAAAAGGGCGCAGCGGGCAGTGCTAGCGTGTATGCGGTAATGTCACGGGGGGTAAGATCTTGAAACCTTGGGTTACCTGCTTGGACCGCACGCAAGAGCCGTTTGGCATCCTCAGGCTCTTTAAGCACCCCTGTCTCAATGGGTTTGCAAATACCTACAGCTATATTTTGTTGAGAAAAGTGATTAATCATCTTTAAACTAACATAAGTTTTACCAATATTGGTATTGGTGGCGGTCACAAAAAGTAATTTCACAATTAAACCCTATTTTTTTATTAGGATTGTAACATAAAATAAGATATACTTTTTATAGAAAGTTAAATTATTGAATAAGAGGATTTGTGTTTTGCCTAAAATAGAAGAAGAGATAGCGTTATCGCTAGAATTAGTGGAACCAACCCGATACAAAGTAGTGTTGCATAATGATGATTATACCACCATGGATTTTGTGGTTGATGTACTTGTTAATATCTTCCATAAAAGCATAGCCGAGTCAGAGCAGATCATGTTTAGTGTCCATAAAAATGGGAAAGCCGTCTGTGGTATCTACAGCTACGAGATCGCAGCTACCAAGGTTCATCAGGTTAAACAACTAGCAAAACAGCATGGGTTTCCCCTTCTTGCCACGCTAGAGGAGGAGTAGTTTATCCAGTAGCTACTTAATTTTATTACAAAGGATAAAAAATGATAAGTAAAGAGTTGAACAATGTATTTCGAGAATCTGTACGATACGCCAAAGAGCATCGGCATGAATATCTCACGCTAGAACATATCTTTTTATCTATTTTAAAAAGCAGTGAGGGGGCAGAGATTTTAACTGCGGTAGGTGGGGATGTTAACTACATGAAAGAGTTGACTGAATCCTACATCAAGTCCAACACACCGGTTCTTGAATCCAATGGCGAAGAGGGAGAAGTGGATGATCCCTACGAGACTGTGGTTCTCTCCCATGTAATGAACGATATGATGATGCACCTCAATAGCTCAGGACGAACCGAAGCGAAAATTGGGGATATGTTGGCATCCATTTTTATCCAAGACAAAAGCTACGCCTATGCGGTCATGCAAGCCGAAGGCATTGAACGGGTCGATATTTTAGAGGCAATCTCTCATGCGGACATTATCGAACAGATTGAAGAGGAGGATGATGAACACCCCAATCTAGCAGCTTATACCATTGAGCTTGTTGCGGTGGCACGTTCGGGTAAAATTGATCCCGTTATTGGTCGCGACACAGAAATTGATCGAGTGATGCAAACGCTGTGCCGACGCAAAAAAAACAACCCTTTACTTGTAGGCGAACCAGGGGTAGGAAAGACCGCCATTGCCGAAGGGCTTGCCCTCAAAATTGCACAAGATGATGTCCCTGAGATTCTCAAAGGGAGTAAAATCTATGCCCTAGATCTAGGCTCAATGATCTCAGGAACCAAATACCGAGGTGATTTTGAAAAACGTCTCAAAGGGGTACTTCAAGAGATTCAAACCATCCAACGTGCCATTATCTTTATCGATGAGATTCACACGCTTGTGGGAGCAGGAGCAACCAGTGGCGGGAGCATGGATGCGGCCAATCTGCTCAAACCTGCCCTTGCCCGTGGGGAGCTTAAATGTATCGGGGCGACCACCTACGCGGAGTTTCGTAACCATCTCGACAAAGACAAAGCCCTAACCCGACGCTTCTCCAAAATTGATGTTGAGGAGCCTTCGGTTGCTGATACCATGAAGATCCTCCAAGGGATCAAACACAAGTATGAGGCGTACCATCAGATTAGCTTTAGCGATACTGCTCTGCAGAGTGCCATTGATCTAAGTGTAAAATACCTCCATGATCGCTTCTTGCCCGATAAAGCCATGGATATTATTGATGAAGTGGGAGCACACTTTATGCTCAAAGATCGTCAAGATGTCACCATCCATAGCCAAGACATCGAAGAGGGCGTAGCACGCATGCTTAAACTCCCCTCCACGGTGGTCTCTAGCGATGATACCTCACGCTTACGGGTATTGGCAAAAGATATTAAGTCAAAAATTATTGGACAAGACGATGCCATTGATACCGTAGTCAACGCCATTAAACGCTCCTATGCGGGGCTCAATCAACCCAATCGCCCCATTGGTTCCTTCCTCTTTGTGGGACCTACAGGGGTAGGGAAAACCGCACTGAGCACCGAACTCGCTCAAAGCATGGATATCCACTTTGAACGGCTTGACATGAGTGAGTACATGGAGAAGCATGCCCTAAGCCGTCTTATTGGTGCTCCCCCAGGGTACGTGGGGTATGAGCAGGGCGGATTGCTTACTGAGATGATCAAAAAGAACCCCCATACGGTCTTGCTTCTTGATGAGATTGAAAAGGCACACCCTGATATTATGAACATTCTGCTTCAGGTGATGGACGGGGCGAAACTGACCGACAACAATGGAGTGGTGAGCGACTTTAAAAATGTGATTCTCATTATGACCTCGAATCTAGGAACCAAAGAGGCAAACGTGATGGGCTTTGCCAAAAATGAGAGTGCCAAAACCGATAATGCCCTCAAGGAGTTTTTCTCACCCGAGTTTAGAAACCGATTAAGTGCGGTGGTTGAGTTCAAACCCCTTGATTTTGAGGTGATTCTCAAAATTGTAGATACGGAGATCGCAAAACTCAATGCCCAGATGGCAAACCAAGGCATTGAGATCAAACTGGGCAAAAAAGCCAAAGAGTACATCGCACGAGAAGGCTACAGTGACCTTTATGGTGCCCGAGAGATTGGACGGGTGATTGATGAAAAGATCAAAGAGGCACTCACCGATGAGATCCTCTTTGGAGCCCTCAAAGAGGGAGGACGCGTCAAAGTAACCTACAAAAAGGAGAAACTCGACTTTGTCTTCGATCTATGATGATGACTATTTTATCACCGAAATTGGGATGCCCCATATCTTTCCCGATGCGAGAGAAGCAAGTGATGAGGGGTTGTTGGCGTATGGAGGAGATCTCAATCCCAACCGCCTTCTTACCGCCTACCGCAAAGGGATCTTTCCATGGTTTAATGAAGGGGATCCCCCCCTCTGGTGGTCTCCTAACCCCCGCTTAGTCCTCTATCCTCAAAACTTTAAAGAGAGTAAATCCCTTCGTCGAGTTATCCGTAACCGAGGTTATGAGGTACGCTTTGATACCAATTTTGAGCAGGTGATTGAGTACTGCAGTCAAGTTCCCCGTCATGGACAGGAGGGAACATGGCTTACCTCGGAGATGAAAGCGGCCTACATTGAACTGCACAAGATGGGATTTGCTCACTCCGCGGAGACCTACTACCAAGGGAAATTGGTTGGTGGCTTTTATGGTGTCTCCATCGGAAAAGCTTTTTTTGGAGAGTCGATGTTTGCCCTCATGCCCGACGCATCCAAAGTAGCCTTAAGAATATTAAGTAATATTTTTGTTCAAAAGTGTTATGATTTTATTGACTGTCAAGTTGAGACACCACACTTAATAAGCTTGGGTGCTACGCTTATCTCACGGGATCAATTTCTTGATGAGCTAGAGGAGGCACTTACCAAGCCAAGTGATATCGGATCATGGTCATCATGGAGCAGTACGTAAATTACAATAAACAGAGGGATACATCATGGTTAATCGAGATATTAATTTTTCGCTATGGTTAGATTTTATAGAGCATGACTATTTAAAAAATGAGTTTGGAAAACTGCTAGATGAGGGAGTTGTCAATGGAGCAACCTCTAATCCTGCCATTTTTGCCAACGCCATTACCACATCACCTGCCTACCAAGAGCAATTAAAAGCACTTCAAGGGAGATCTCCCAAAGAGAAATATGAAGCACTTGCCATTGAGGACATTCGTACCGCAGCAAAGATGTTGCGACCGCTCTATAATGCAAACAATGATGGTTTTATCTCCATTGAGGTCGACCCCTTCTTATGTCATGATACGGAAGGAACCGTTGCTGAGGGTCGTCGACTCTTCCAAGCCATTGGCGAGCCCAATGTCATGATCAAGGTCCCCGCTACCCAAGCAGGATACAAAGCGATGACCCAGCTGATGAAGGATGGTATCTCCGTCAATGCTACCCTTGTCTTCTCCCCAAAACAAGCACGTGCCTGTTTCAAAGCAATGACCAAAGGGATTGCTAAATGTGAAGCGGATGGAGGGTGTCGTGTTGAGGGGGTGATCTCTATTTTTGTAAGCCGTTTTGATCGTGCTCTTGATCAGGAGCTTGAGAGTGTAGGAGTTGATCCTGCCAAAACAGGGATCTACAATGCGGCAAAGATTTATAACATGATTGAATCGTATGAGATTCCCAATATTCGTGCTCTTTTTGCTAGTACCGGTGTCAAAGGAGAAGGACTCCCTGCTAATTACTATATCCGTGAACTCATGGCAGAACACTCCATCAATACCGCCCCACTTGCAACCATTCAAGCCCATCTCCAAGCAACAAAAAATCAAAAAGCCCCTACGGTACTTCCTCTTGAGGAGTCTCTGCTCAATGGCTACTTTACGCAACTTGAGGACAACGGCTTTAAGATGAGTGAGATCTATCAAACTCTACTTGATGAAGGACTCCGTGCCTTTGAGCAATCCTTTGCCGACATGCTCAAGCAACTCGAAGAGTAAACTCGACCACCTCAATCTAAGAAGAGAGTAAAGAGCTCCTCTTAGATTGATTGCACTCCCGTTAATCCATTTCCATTGTCAAACTTTGAATCTAATAATGACAGATTACTTGTTATTTTCTTTATTAAATAATTTTAGATATAATTTAATAAAAAATTAAGAAAAGAAACTTTAATGGAACAACGACTACAATTCTATCTCAAAAATCTTATTCATAATGGTGGTAGTGACCTTCATCTTAAGTCCGGAGCCATTATTCGCCTACGCATCAACGGGGACCTCCTAAAGCTAGGAGATCGAATGATGACCCATGAGGAGCTCGATGGCATTGCCCAAGCGATCTTGACTCCGGAACAGTATCGTGAGCTTACCACTACCAAAGAGCTAGACTGCACCTATGTACTCGATGAAGCAAACCGCTTTCGGGTTAACTTCTTTTATCAACTCGATGGACTTAGTGCGGTGATGCGAATCATTCCGGTTAAGATCCTTACCCTCCAAGAGCTCAACCTTCCTCCCGTCATCACTGAACTTGCGGAGATGCACCGTGGATTGATTCTGGTCACAGGAGTCACCGGAAGTGGAAAATCCACCACCCTTGCTGCGATGCTTGACCACATCAATCGTACTCAAAAAAAACACATCATTACTGTAGAGGATCCTGTGGAGTTTGTCCACCAAGACAAAGAGTCATTGGTCTCCCAGCGGGGTATTGGGCAAGACTCTCTCTCATTCTCCAATGCCCTCAAAGCAGCCTTGAGGGAGGATCCCGATATTATTCTCATTGGAGAGATGCGAGATCTTGAGACCATTGAGATCGCCCTGCACGCAGCCAATACCGGTCACTTGGTCTTCTCTACCCTGCATACCCTCGATGCCAAAGAGACCATCAACAGGGTCATAGGAATGTTTCCTCAAGCGGAACAAAACCGTATTCGCATGACCATGGCATCGGTACTCGAAGGCGTGGTCTCTCAACGACTGGTCAAGACCATTGATGGTAAACGAGCCGCTGCGATTGAGATCATGAAACGCACCGCACGAATTGCTGAACTGATTGCTCAAAATCGTGATTATGAGATCCTTGATACCATTGAGGAGGGAAAAGAGATCTATGGGTCTCAATCCTTTGATCAAGCCCTACTTGACCTCTATCATGACCAACGTATCTCGGAGGAGGTGGTACTTGAACATGCCACCAACCCCTCGGACATGAAACTTAAACTCCAAGGTATTGGCAACGAGGAGCAAGAGGCATCTCCCCACGAAGAGAATACGCACGCCGACATCTTTGAGCTTAAAACGCCCGAAGAGGAGAGCCTTGGCATGGACCAAAAATAAAATATAACATAAATTAACGTTTTTTATCTTATTCTTTGAAAAATTATAATATAATTAAACATATATTGTTTAACTAGGAGGATAAGATGCTAGAGTTCGTTCAAAAATTGGGGTTTTGTGTGGTTCCCTCTCTACTGGTAGGGGGGAGCATTGCATGGGTTCTTAGCAAGCTACATCAAGAGAAGCAACGTGTCGTTGAGATCGACGTACTCAAAGAGAGCCTTGCAACACGTGATCATCAGTTTAAAAAACTTCAAGAACGCTACCAACGCCAAACCTTAAAACTGAATAAAGTTACCGACGAAGGAATCGTCACAAGGCATCAACTGTTGCAAAAATCCAATCTTTTACGCAAAAATGCGGATCAACTCCACCGACTTCAATCCCAACTCGACAACCTTGAACAACTCGAAGAAGAGAAGAGCAAACTGATTGAGGAGCTAACCCGACTCAAAACCCTCCTTGAAGAGAAGAACAAAACCATCAAAGAGTTTGAAGCGGTATTGGTCAAAGCAGACCATCTCCTTGCCCACCAAAAAGAGCAAAGCCCATCGCTCAATCAAGAACGGGATCGCCTATTAGAGTTTGAAATTGAAAAGCTTAAAAAGTTGGTTAGTGAACGCAATCAAAAGATTCTGCACTATGAGAAAGAGATTGAACATCTCAAAAACGAGCAAAAGAGACCCGAATCGAGTTTTTTGATCTCACACGATCAATTTAAAGAGATTGAAAAGCGACTTATCGAGTACAAAAGCCGTATTGAAATCCTAGAGGCTGAGAACCAACAACTTGTAGCCACGCACCTTAGCAAACCACTACTCACACGAAACAAACTGCAATCAAACATGGCGACATGGGCACAAAAAGCAAAACAGATGCTCAACAGCAATCACTTTGAGACCAATCCAACAGGGCGACAACAAGAACTTAACAATATTTAGCTATAATTCGCCCCTAATTTTAAAATATAAGGACACAAATGTTAGAAGGTATTACTAGAGAGAGTATCGGATCAGGCTCTGCAAAGAGACTTAGAAGAGATGGTTATCTAACAGCTAACATCTATGCCAAAGATGTCGAGAACATTCAAGTGGCATTTAAACGCGGTGATTTCATCAAAGCAGCACGACGAAAAGAGGGACTCGTACTTCCTGTAAGCGTTGATGGAAAAGAGATCAATACCGTGATTCAAGAGTATCAACTTCACCCAGTAACTGGTGATGTATTGCACGTTGACCTTAGAGTCGGTGTACCAGGTTTGGTTACGGATTACCTTATCCCTGTTAAAACCGTAGGAACCCCTAAGGGTCTTAAAAACAAAGGGGTTTTAGTGATCTCAAAACGAAGACTCAAAGTAAGAGGGGCGATCGAAGATATGCCAGCTAACTTTACACTCAATGTAGAGCACCTTGATCGAGATGACTCTATTTTGATTCGTGACATTCAAGCACCTGAAAAGTGTCGTCTCATGGATCGACCCGATGTAGCCGTTTGCGGTGTAATCAAAGCGAAATAATGCAACTCATTGTCGGTCTAGGTAACCCTGGTACACAGTACGAAGAGACTCGACACAACATTGGCTTTAAAGTAATTGATCAACTGGTCAAAAACAGCCAAGCCAATGATGTCTCCAAAAACAGCTTTTTTGGAGAACTCTACAAATCCAAACAACGTCTTTTCCTCAAGCCCACCACGTTTATGAACCTCTCTGGCAAAAGCCTTCAGGCGGTTAAAAATTTTTATAAAATTGATCTTGAGAACATTACCGTAATTCATGATGATATCGATCTTCCCTTCTCGGCACTGCGATTCAAAAAGGGTGGAGGACACGGGGGACACAACGGGCTACGCTCCATTGATGCAATGATTGGTAACGAGTACAATCGTGTCCGTATGGGCGTGGGAAAACCCGTGCATAAATCGCAAGTTGCGGATTATGTCCTGCATGATTTTTCCGACCAAGAGATGAAGATCCTTCCTGCATGGATCAACCATACCGTTGAAGCGATTGAGCAACTTCAACACAAAACTCTAGATGAAGTAAAATCCCGCTACTCCCTCAAATCATTCCAAGGATAGAGCCGTGATCTTTAAGTATATTCTCATGCACTACATGAAAAATATGCTTATTATTCTTCTCGCCCTCTCAGGACTCTTTGCGGGGTTGGATTTTTTGATGAACGCCTCTTCCCTGCCTTCCTTTAATATTAGGGTACTCTATGTTTACAACAAATGGCAAGAGGCACTCAATCTTCTCTACCCTTTAGCAATTATCTTTGGCGGTATCTGGACCCAAATTTCCTTTATCAAAAAAAATACTCTTGGGGCACTCTTTGCCCTTGGCGTATCGCGTACCACCTTGATTCAACCTTTTTTTCTCTTGTCGGTCATGGTCTACCTGCTCTTTACGGCACTAAACTTTACCCCCTTTGCCGTTGCTGACGAGACAGCCCATATGCTTAAAAAAAATACCTACAATGCCCAAAAGACCAAAGATATGTTTTTTAAGTATAATGATAGCTTTGTCTACGTGGGACTACTGCTACCCTATGAGCGTCGACTGGAAGAGTTAACCGTTTTTAGACTCCAAGATGGCAAGGTGGTGGAGATTCTTGAAGCAAAAGAGGCACACTTCAATGGTAAAGCGTGGTTAGCCAAAGATGTCCTACGCAAGATCAAAACCCAAAAAGAGGGACACCCTGTGCTCAAAATCGAACATCTTGATGCGCTTATCACCCTCCAAGGATACCGCCCCGAGATTCTCAACTCCATCTACGAGGACAAACATCTTACGCTCAATGAGAGCTATATGGCGTATCAACTCCTCAGTAGCCAAGGGGTAGGAACCTTCAAGATTCGTGCCGACATGTACGCCAAAGCCATTATGCCCCTCTTCTCCATTGCACTGCTGATCATTTTACTCTTGCGTCTCCCTTTTCATGCCCGCTACATGAATGTCGGCATGACCACGGTCAAGGCACTAGGAGGTACCCTCTTCGTCTGGGGAATACTCTTTGCCCTCCAACAGATGGGAGCCAATGGAGCACTCTCTCCAGAGCTTGCAACCCCTCTACCCGTTGCCCTTTTGTGGCTCTATGCACTCTATACACTTCAAACCGCGCATAAACGAATCTAGTCCAAGAATTGTGATACATAGTGGGGAGGAAGATCCCCCCAAAGAAAGAGAGGGTACAAAGCCCTTAGGCTTTGATATTGACGGTGTATGCCTTTTTGCTCAGAGGCACAGCGGGTCGTTTGATGTGTGGTGGTCGTCGAAGGGTATCCCCTGCTTCAAGTGGTCGAGTTAATTTATCTCGCCATGCTTGATAGACCTTCATGTTGTTCTCGTAGTTGACATAGATATCCCCAATCTGATCCTCAGGACCTGCAAGTTCGATGCTGACCTTTTGATGCCATGCGTGGTTTCCTGCGATGGGATCAGGATGCGATGGTGCCACGGCATTTTGCCATGAACCACTTAGTCCATCCCACCAGATGTTATCAAGGTCTTTGTTGTACTCTTTAAACTGCCATGTATCTTGACGTGCCATCATTCCTTGGTCTAACCCTTCTGCGGGACTTAAGGTTCCGATTTTACCATCCATGGTCATATCATAAAGTGGTGCTCCTAACCCCATGACACCCAACTTATGGCTAAAGCCTGGGATCTCAACGGCATTTTTAAGCTTCCATCGTCCTGCATGGTGTGAGTTGGCAAGCACACCTGGCATGGTCGCTTCCGTAGGTACTGCCATGGCGATAAAGTAACCCGATTCAAGCCCAGAGACCGTATCGGTAATGGTTACTTTAATCGCATCTCCTTGCTTGATGTTGAGTCGCTTGGCATCTTCGGTATTGATCCAGACAGGGTTATGGTTCTGACTAATCTCCATCAGATGTTTGGAGTTGACCGAACGGGTATGGATGTTATAGGGCAATCTAAAGACCGTGTTAAGGGCAAACTCATTCTCTTTTTCCATAAAGTCATGATGCACTTGGGTCACCACGTGAACCATTTTTTGACGCTCTTCTTTGGTTTTTGGGTAGATTGGTATCGCATACTCTGGCCATTTCCAATCAGCCAACCATGAAGAGAAGTACTCTGCTTTTTTACTAAGCGTATGGAACCCTTGCACCACTTTACCATCAACCTCTAGACCAATTGCTTTTTTGCCTCCATAGACATGATCCTCGACCAAGAGCGCACCGTACTCATCTTTTTCGACCTCCTCAGCTTTGTACTCGTGTCCATGCACATGGTAGACATCACCCACTTTTTTGACCTCTTTCTCTTGGGGTCGGTAGATGTTGTCCTCTTCGAGCCATGTTCCCATGTCACGCATCATCTCGTAGTTGGGATATTTGCTATCTTTATACTTAGGATTTGAGGCAGCTGCTCGCTTGAGGTTGGGTAGGTTATCAAATGCAGCTTGATACCACTCAGCAATCGTTACTGCTCGGGTTGGATCCTCTTTGGATGCCCAGTAGTCTCGTACCCCAAGGCTTCCATCGGGATCAACGTAGTGTACCATAATGTTTGCCCAGAACTCGACCTCTTCCCAGATCTCTCCCAATCCTGATGCCATGTGGGCCTCAAGCGTTCCACGAGCTGGATTTTTGGGTTTCCATCCCATCTTCTCTAACGCCACTCTAAGCGCTGGTTGTCTAAAGGATAACCAACGTGCGGGCATGGTTGCCTCTGAGTGCTGATCGTGTCGCTCTCCGGCAAGCCCCACGGGCAAGATAAAGTCACAGTACCAGTTGGTCTCAGACCATGTGGGGGAGAGGTTGAAGCTCATCTCAATCTTATCTTCTCGCTTAAGGGCTTCGATCCATCTGAATCCATCGGGATTGATCCAGACAGGGTTATACATACGAGGGATCCAAACCGCAAGCTTCTCCGGAACATTAAGCCCCTTGGCATTCCACTTGGCTCGCCACTCATCATCCATAAGAAGGTGAGGCATAATGTGACTCATCTCATAGGAACTGAGTGGATACTCCGGTGGCCATGCAATCTCATTCCAGACATCGACCTTTTTGGGGCGTTCTCCGGCTACGGTGGCTTTGTCCCCTTTTCCATTGACTGAGATAACATGCCAGTGGTGCATGCTTACCCCACCTTTGTCACCTGCCATCGCACCACGAAGTGCCAACGGGAAAAACGCCGATCGAGCAATCATCCAACCACCACGGTGGGCAATGGGTCCCGCTCGCCAGATATAGGTTGCCACACGAGCACCCGCATCGATGAACATATCGTAGAGTTTCTCCACGATCCGTGCCTCAATTCGGCACTCTTTTACCACAAAATCGAGGGTATAGGCGGAGTACATCTCTTGGAGCATCTTGATAAAGTCCTCATAGCAGTCCCCTTCAGGAACCGACTTGATGTAACCTTTTTCGACCAAGAGGGCAAGATACTCTTTGTTTGCCATCATCTCTTCCCAGTTCATCCAGTTTTTAACCCACGCGTGGTTAACCAGATCATCCCCATTGATATCTTTTTCATTCAAGACACGATTTGCCAAGTAGAGATAGAGTGCGGTCTCGGTTCCTGGCCAACAAGGTACCCAAAGATCTGCCATACCTGCAGAGTTGGAGAGTCGTGGATCCATGACCACCAACTTCGCTCCCTTCTTACGGGCATCGGCAATTTTTCCTGCAGCCTGTTGAAAGTAGTGACCCGCATCCGCTGCGTGAGAAGATTGCAAAAAGATCAACTTGGCATTTGCCCAATCAGGAGAGTTTCGATCGTCGTTAAACCACTGAATGGTTCCCTGTCGTGCCCCTGCACTACAGATATTGGTGTGCGAATCGTACCCATCGCACCCAAGTGAATGCGGTACACGGTGACCAAATCCATTCTCATTGGGTCGCCCAACGTGATACATAAAGAGCTTACGACTCATCTCATCACCTGTTTTAAGCGTATCGTGAATTTTGGTTCCGATCTCTTTCATCGCTTCATCCCAAGAGGTTCTTACCCATTTTCCTTCACCACGCTTACTCCCTGGTGCACGTTTAAGAGGGAAAGGGATACGATCGGGATCGTACATCTGAGATTGAGTCGCGTACCCTTTAGCACAGTTACGCCCACGGCTCCCTGCATGCAAAGGGTTCCCCATGTATTTACGGACCTTAAGATCTTTGGGGTTTTGAGTCTCTTTATAGAGCCCAATATCCACCCATGCCGTCAACCCACACGATGCCTCACAGTTTGAACATGCGGTGGGTACAAGCATGTACTCCGTAGCCTTGATCCCTTCTGGATTCTCCGCAGACTGCACCCCTTTGCGTCCAACACCACCACGTTTCCAATCCAATCCATCAAGCTCCGTAAAGCTGTCCCACTCATCGTGTGCAGGATAGAATGAGAGGCTCTCAGGTGTTGCGGTAAATTTACCATCGTTTGCCATTGCAGGGGTATCAACAATTGTCGAAAATACCCCTTTTGCTACCGTAGCACCTGCTACAGTATAGGCTGTTCCCCTTAAAAAGTTTCGTCGACTCTCAAAGAAAGAAGCGCTCTTTTTATTCATTTTTTTAACCATCTATTTCTCCTTAGCTTAACGGTATCATTTGTGGAATTTCTAGCCACGTACTTTTTGCAAGATAGAGACCAATCAAAGTCGTTAATGCTGCAAATCTCATCATTACGGTGTTGTACTTTTTAATTGAAGCAGTTGCAACAAAGAAAGGAATAATGTACCCCAATACCATCGCTGCCCAGAACTGTAGATGGTACGATCCCCCCTCATGAATGTATGCCAGTGTTGCTTCTACCTCTGCTGCTTTAAATGAGAAGAAATATTCACCCATGTACATAATAAACGATGCAGCCACAGAGAGTGCCAAGACCCATGCCAGATCTCTTTTGGCTTCATCAGACCACTTATCATTAGCAATAAAAATTAACGAAGCCGATCCCACCATAAAGGCCGCTAAAAGCATCTGAATCAACTCCGCAGGAGCCGTCCAGAGCTCTCGTGCACTTGATTCTGCCATAATAACCGCCGTATACATGGTTACAGGCAGTGCCAAAAAGACCACAAACGGGAAGATCCCCTCATAGAGTCCACTTATCTTACGCAAAGTTTTGGCAATACCATTGTGTCGTCCCAGATCGGGGAAGGCATCAAGCACCCCAATAACCATCATCAACGTAATCAAGCCTGTAAAGAGTGATGCCATCCATGCCCCAACAGTAATGGCACTGGTCCAGTGAGGATGCAAGAAGATATTGATCATTCGTAAGGGTTGATGAAGATCCACCAACGTAAAGAGCAAAAAGATATTTAATGCAATAAATGAGATAACCGGCATGCTCCATCGTAGATTGGGCATCGCCTCTTTTTTGTGTCGATAGAGCAAAAATGCACCGACCAAGACAACCCCTGTCCCGATACTCTTTGCCCACATATTCAGCGTAATCATCCAACCCCAGATAATTCCAGGTAGTGCAACATCTAGCGTTACAACGGCTTTGGTTGCTTCTATAACTGTACCGTGATCCATTAGTGGTGTCCTCCTTCTTCGTGTGATCCATGACCTGCATCATTGGGCATCTCTAAAAAGCTCTCATCGTTGAGGTGGTCATTGTGACTTCCAAAAATTGGTGCAATAAATCGATCCAAAATGGAGTGGTGAGGATCGCCAATGGTATCAAGATGGGTAATATTGTTAAAGAGTCCATACCCCTCAATTCGCTCATGTGCCAAAGGATTGAGTGTCTGATTCCCTCCACCCACGTAGAAGTGTTTGGGGTTGGTATGTTTTTCAGGTTTTCGTACCTGCACATCCCCTTGATGCTCCATAATGTATCGTGAGATGTGACTATGCTCATCCTCAATATCCCCAAAGATGTTCGCCTCAACCGGACAGGCTACCACACACGCGGGCATCATCCCGCTTTCAATCCGGTGAGCACAATAGGTACACTTATCTGCGGTGTTGGACTCAGGATCCATATAGATCGCCCCATAAGGACACGCCATCATACACCCTGCGCAACCAATACATCGTGTGTTGTCCACATTGACAATGCCATTCTCAAGGTAGTGCAGTGCAGAGACAGGGCAAATTCTCTCACATGGCGCATTTTCACAATGGTTACAACGCAGTGGTGTAAAGTTCCTTGAGGTGTCGGGGAATGTCCCTATATCGATATATTTCACACGTAAACGCCACGAGCTGAGCGGTACTTCATTTTCAACTTTACAGGCGATCTCACACCCTTTACATCCCATGCAAAGGTTAAGATCGACTAAAAAACCTAACTTCATGTTTCCTCCTATTAATTTAGTTTATAATTATTATTACTTCACTTAAATTTATAATTTAAAGAAATAATTATAATTTTTACTAATGTAAATATATTACCAGCTTTTGGAGATAATTTGGATTAAAGCAAAAGAAAAAGAAAGAGATATGAAGTAAACGTTAACAAATATTCTCACTTTTTTTTGATTACTTTTTATTCTAAAGTATTTTGAATTTTCTTTGTCAAAATAATTGATCGTGAATACCCCAATCACCAAGGAAGATTGGGATGTTTACTAAAAGGAGTGATTAAAGTTGAAAGGAGAAGGTTGAGCCTTGATCCTCTTGACTCTTGATCTCTAGGGTGGTCTGGTGAAGCTTAAGAATCTCTTTGACAATGGCTAATCCCAATCCCATGGAGTTATCCCACGTGTGCTCCGAGGTTCGAAAAAACTTTTTGGTAACTTTTTCAATGTTCTCCTCCGCAATACCAATGCCATAATCGATCACCATAACCCGTCGCCCCTCAATGCGAACATGCACGACATCTTTTGAATATTTTAGGGCATTCTCAATTAAATTTTTGATCACGATCTCCATCAAGGCACGATCCGCTTTAACCATTAACTCCCCGTTATCAACAATAATCTCACGGTTTTTATACTTATCCTCAAGATGAGAGACCACCTCCTTAATCAACCCATGCATCTCAATATGACTTAAGTGCAACTTCTGCTCCCCACTTTCAAAACGGTTCCAAAGCAACAGGCGACTTAATAACTCTTCAATCTTTTCACCATTATTATAGATTTTAGAGAGAAACTTTTGACGTAAAGGAGCTGGAATCTCCTCATCCTCATTAAGGGTTTGAGAATACCCCATAATCGCAGCAATGGGATTGCGAAACTCATGCGCAATGGCAGAAAGCATGTCGGAGCGTTGACGATTTTTAAGCTTGATTTTGGCGGTGTATTTTCGTTTCTTGCGCTCTTTTTTTTTGATTTTACGCAACACAGAGATTAAGGCAGTATGAATACACTCAAACTCTTGCGTTAAAAAGAAAACCTCTTTTTTGGCTTTAAGCAGATCACTTTTTAAGAGATAGGTCTCAATCCGTTGAAGCTCTTGAACAATACGTTTTAGCCCCACATAGACCGATCCAACCAGCACTAGAAGTGCCGTAACCAAAAGAACAAAATGAAACGTTGGGGTCTGATACACTACCGGTGTAGACCAAAGTATGACCGCATAGAGTCCACTTAACCCCACCACGATTAAAATCAGTCGGGTCAAGACATACCTAACAAGGGAGGGTCGCTGATCAATCAATAATCCCCCCTTACACCGTTAAGCGTGCTCAAGTTCGCGTACTTTTGCCTTGAGTTTTTTAATCTCTTTGGCATACGCATCAAGCTCCTCTTGAATCTCACTCGATTCCCACTCATCATCCGCCCACTCCAACTCATCGTGTTTGGCACGATATTGGGTAAGCAACTGCTCTATTTTTGCCTTTATCTCATCAACGGTTGATGCCTGTTCGTTCTCTGGATTGGTCGTTTGCATTATAGTCTCCTTGGATCTATTCGTTTAGAATCTTTCCACTATCTTAACAAAAATATTATAAAGATTCTCCACCTCTTGAATAGAAGTTCGCTCATTTAAGGCATGGATGCGATCATTGATAACACCAAACTCCACCACTTCAATCCCATAAGGGGCAATATGCCTTCCATCACTGGTCCCACCTGCGGTCGATAGCTTGGTCTCAACCCCTGTTACCTCATCTATCACCTCACGCAACTGTTGAACAATGTACGAATCTCGATTGGTAACAAAGGGGTAGGAGCCCTGTTCTAAAACCAAATCATACGCTAAGCCTGAAAACTTCTCATCAATAAATTGACGCAGTGTCTCTTGGGTGGTTTTAGTAGAGTTTCGCACATTAAACATCATCTTCAAACTATTGGGGGTGACATTAGTCACCTCCATGCCCGCTCGAATATCGGTAATAACCAGTTTACTCGGGGCAAAGTTCTCATCACCATCATCAAGATTATGCCCTGCAATCTCTGATAAAATGGGGGCAATCTGATGAATGGGATTGACTGCTTTTTCCGGATACGCTGCGTGCCCCTGCTTGCCATAAAGGGTCAAATAGCCATTAATTGAGCCCCGTCGTCCTATCTTGATTGCATCCCCAAAGGTCACCTCACACGTTGGTTCAGCAATAATGCAGTAATCGGGTAAAAGATCAATAGTATCAAGGTATTTAAGTACAATCTGAGTTCCATACGTTCCATCCCCCTCTTCATCGGAGGTTAAAAGTAGGGATAAACGTCCTGAAAAAGTAGCCTGATCCATGTCCCGAACCGCCTGAACAAACGCAGCAAGCCCACTCTTCATGTCCTGTGCCCCACGAGCATAAATATACCCCTTATCGATCATCGGCACAAACGGGTTGGTATCCCACCCCTCTCCCGCAGGTACCACATCAACATGTCCCGCAAAACAGAGATGTTTCCCCTTGCCAAACTGTTTGGTTAAGAAGAGGTTTTTTACCCCCCCTTCATTGATCCACGTTGCCTCAAAATCACTTAAATATTGTTCAATGTACGCCAATAGCCCACCATCATCAGGAGTGATGGAAGGGGCACTTAAAAATTTTAATAAGAGATCAATAACATCCAATCGTTGTTCCATGCTCTTCATACCTTCTATTTTTTATCGTTATTTTCTGTAACAATAGCAAATTTTTTACCATTTTGACTTAATTTTAAAATAATGTATAATATCCCCACAGAATCTAAACCGCAGTGGCAGTCAACAGAAGGAATATACTATGCAGATTAAACGCGTCACCATTGGTGGAAACCGAGAAGAGATCAATCGACAAACCGGAGAGCATCGCCCAAATCTCCTTGAGAGTGCGAAACGAAGTGAACTTATCTTTACCCCCGAACGGTTGATGCAAAAGTTTTTTAAGGGCACTGCCAAAGAGTACGAGACGTGGCTTACCAAACATAAACTGCACCCCTCTCAGGTAAACTACCATGACATCAAACAGAAAAAAGAGCTGATTAAAAAGCTTAAAACCTACACCATGAGACTGCTTGATGAAGCCAAAGTGGATGCAATGTTTACCAATGAACTCGGAAATATTCTCGTCAATAAATGGCTCGACACCTTTGATACCTTAGAGAACCATGTCTTTGACCTGAGTGATTTTGACAAAGTGGCATTCCTCAAGGTTGCCGACACCTTTAAAGCCCGTTTTACCACCAATTCGCCCTTTGCTTTCTTGAGCATTGATACTTTTAATCAACAGATCAAAGTCATTGAATCGCACAAAGTCATCTTTCTCTCCTCTGAGCCTCTTCCCATGGGAAATAAACGGGGAACCCCTCTTGGACAAGAACCAGAAAAGCTCTATCAACAGTTCTTTACTAGCATTGGCTACAAAGGCAAAGGGGAGCTCACCGAAGGGCTCAACCACCACCGTACCAGTTATAAAAACTTTAATTTTAATCTCAATATTGAAACCCGACTCCTCAATGATGTTATCTATGAGATCCTTGAGTATGATCGTGAGAAGGTACAGATCACCTTTATTTTTGGGGCATACAGCAAAAAATTCTATGTCGAAAGCGACATCAAAGGAACCCCTCGAACCCCCGCAGAGATGGAGGCCCTTGCCATTGCCGATGGGGCAACGTCTGAGATTGAAAAAGCCCTGCACAAAGAGCGACAAGGCTCCATTGCGGTCAATAAAACCTCTTTTGAAGTCAAAAAACGCATCGAACACCCCAAAACACCCATTATTCAACGCCAAAATACGCCAAGCTCCCCTCCACTCAAAAAGAGCCAACCCCTCTCCAAAACCCTTCAAGCCTTTGAAAAAGAGATGCTTCAAAAACAAAAGGGCTACGCTGAACTTGCCAAAACCAAGATCAATGAAGCCCTTGAGAAGCGCGCACAGTACCTTCAGGAGTTTCATGACTTCTTAAAAAAGGGGATGGGGGTTAGTGATGCCCTCAACAAATTTGGAGAACGCTACGCCAATAACCCTTACATCAAAGGGATTATTGAAACCTCAATTGCCACCGAACTGCAACTTCAAGCCCTCAAAGATCAAGGCATCGAGGAGCTACATCAAACCATTCATGCCCTCAAAGAGAAGATTCAAAACCTCAAAACGGAACTGGATACCAAAGAGACAGAGATTGCATCGCTTCAGCAAAACATGGAGTCAATCATTGTTGCCCACACGCGACAGCTCAACGAGATCGAAACAAATCTCAGTGAATTTATTAGCGAGAAAGAGGCATTACAGAGTACCAATCAGCATCAATCCGAACTGATCGAAGAGCTTGAAAAGCTTATTGCCCAATATGAAAAGACCCTGCAAGAGAAAAACGCCATCATTGAACAAACGCATCAACAGAAAAAAGTGATGATGGATGGAAAAATGGCGCACTACCGTGAACAGATCAAACAGCTCAAAGAGGAGAACGAACTCACCAAATCAACCATTCAACTTCTCAAGATCAACAATCAACAACTGCTCGAACAGATCAGCTACCTACAATCTTCCAACCAACCCCCCCCTAAGGAGTAAAGCATGGCACGACGAGGCAAATCAAGTCACAGTTTTTTACGCTCCAAAGAGCTCATTGCCTTCTCTGAAATATCGTACGATAAAGAGGGCAACTACATCTACGACAAACAGATTCTCAAAGAGGCACTGACCAAAGATGAATCGGGCAACTTCATCCGCAACAAAGCCAACATTGCCAAGGTTCTTAACAAGTATGGGATTCTTTATCGCATGATCTTCAATGCCATGAACATGGATCAATATACCTACGACGAGGTGCAAGAGGCACTCGATTATCTCAGTGAGTATATTAATGATTTAGGCGTATCGGGCATTGTCGAATTTCATGCCGCTGATCAAACCCAAAACTCTGATCATATTCACTTTTGGATCAGCACAGAGGATCGTTTTATCTACCATAAAATTGCGCAAGAGATGGTCTCCATGGGCTACTCAAACCGAGAGGATGTTTACATACAAAAGTACGAAACCAATGAGCCCATTGATGAAGAGGAGTATGTTAATGCAGAACATACCTCCATTGAAGAACGCTTCTCCTGCCAATCTCCTCAAGGTATTACCCCTCTTGAGCATCCAACCTTTCCCAGTCTGCAACAACGCTATGAGCTTGTCACCAACAACATCAATGATCTCCTTCACAAGATCCACCATCCCCAAACCCATCAAGCATCAGAAACACTCGAAATTTCAGAGCCCACCAGCATGGATTGTAGCCTCCCAAAAACCGAAACAACCCGCAATATTTTATCGAGAATTTCAACTCTGAAAGAGGTGCTCAAGGGAGAGAGCAAATAAAAACAGTCAAACCAAAGAGAAAATAGCCCAACATAATAAATGATTAATCTACGATTAACCTCTTATTAATCTATAAGTTTTATAATTTCAACATAATAAACTTGATAGTACATCTATAAAGGTTTAGAATATTTTATAAGGAATTTAGATGAACAGTACCATAACAGCAATCAAACAAGAGGTTCAAAAGGTTATTGTCGGTCATGAAGAGCTGATTGATGCCCTGATTATTGGACTTATTACGGATGGACATATCTTGGTCGAAGGGGTACCAGGATTGGCAAAAACCACCGCAATCAATGCCCTCTCCAATGCCCTTGGACTTGATTTTAAACGTATCCAGTTTACCCCCGATCTTCTCCCCTCTGACATTACAGGAACCGAAATCTACGATCAAAAGAGTGGGGAGTTCCGCGTGCGTAAAGGTCCTGCATTTACCAATCTACTGCTTGCTGACGAGATCAACCGTGCCCCTGCCAAAGTGCAAGCTGCTCTGCTTGAGGTCATGCAAGAGCGTCAAATTACCATTGGTGAGCAGACCTTTAAACTTGATGATCCCTTTTTGGTGCTTGCCACCCAAAACCCTGTTGAGCAAGAGGGGGCGTATAAACTCCCTGAAGCCCAGCTTGACCGATTTATGCTCAATGTCATTGTGGGTTACAACAGCATTGATGAGGAGTTTGAGATTGTCAAACGGGTTGCAGAAGAGAGCTTTGGGGTGATTCATCAAGTGGTTACCAAAGAGCAACTTACCCAGCTCAAAGAAGCCGTTAAAGCCGTGCATATTGATGATGCAGTATTAAAGTATATTCTTAATATTATCTTTGCTACCCGAGATCCTGAAAAGTTCGGTATTCCCGAGATTGGCAACTACATCGAATATGGGGCTTCTCCTCGTGCTTCGATCAACATCTACAAAGCAGTTAAAGCCGTTGCAGTACTCAGGGGTAAAGATTTTGTAACCCCCATGGATGTCGCAGAGGTAGTAGGTAATGTACTACGCCACCGAATTATTCTTAACTACAAAGCTGAAGCCAATGGTATTACCACCGATCATATTATCAAGACCATTATGCAACACATCAAGCTCCCATAAGAGGTGGCTGATATGAAGCACCAAGAAATGGTCCAAAAGGTCGCCCGTGAGATTCTTATCAAGAGCAAACGGAAGGTCTTTAGCCAAAACATCGGCAATAATGCCACCACCTTTGTGGGCAATGGCTTGGATTTCTCTGAGTTACGCGAGTATCACTTTGGGGATGATGTCCGAAAAATCAACTGGAAAGCCACCGCCAAAGAGCAACGCCCCTACATTAATCTCTTTACCGAGGAGCGAGAACTCAATATCGTTCTTGCCTTTATGGCCGGAGGGAGTATTCACTTTGGTAGTCGACGCATCAAACAGGAACTTATGGCTGAGATTGTCGCACTACTAGGATTTTCAGCGATGAAAAACAGCGATGTGGTCACCACGTTTGCCTTTGATACCCAAGAGCGATACTTTCGAAAACCCACCAAAAGTATCAATGCCCTGCATGAGATTATTCCTAGCCTATTAGCACTCGATGTGATGGGACATGAGGTCCATTATGATGCTCTTTCGGAGTATCTCTTAGGACGTATCAAACAAAAGAGCATTATCTTTATCATTGGGGACTTTTTTGAACCACTCGACCTCTCCTTGATTGCTGCGAAGCATGAAGTTTACGCCATTATGGTACGGGATCCTTTTGAAGAGGAACCACACCTAAGTGGTAACCTTGATCTCATCGATCCCAATACTTTGGAGCGAAACAGTTTTGAGTTTGACAAAGGGATGATCCAAGCCTACAGAAGCCTCGTTGAACAAGAGGACAAAAAGCATTATGAACACTTTTTGGGACACAATATTCGGTACACCAAGATCTATACCGATGAGGATCCCTTTTATAAATTAAACCATTTAGTAAGGTAGCCCATGGAAGAGTTAAAAGATATAAAAGGTCTTGTTGATGTACCCGATGACTCCTTGATGCACCTCCTATTGAGCCTTGGTGGAGGGGTACTCCTTATCGTACTGCTCCTTGGTCTACTCTGGTGGAGGAGAAAACCAAAACGACGACGCCAACGCATCAGCCCCCAAGAGCGTGCCAAAGCCCAACTTCAGGCAATCGATTTTGCAGACACCAAAGAGAGTGTCTATGCCTTTAGTGAGACAACGCAACAGCTCAATCCCCACCATCAAGGACTTCAAGAACTGCTTAAGGAGCTTGAACAGTACAAATACCAACGGGAAGTACCCCGCCTCAGCGAGGAACACAAAGCGAGCATGAAAAAGATAATCAAGGAGATCACCAATGCCAATGAATCTTAGTTTTGAATACCCTTGGGCGTGGGGGATACTCCTCATCTATCTCCTGTGTAAAATCTTTTGCCCTGCCCGTAATGAGCAGTTGATTTTTCCCAACGTGCGGTTCTTTCAGCAGATTCATCGTAAAAAGAGCTATCTTAAAAATATTTTAGAGTTTTTAATGGTTCTTCTGCTCACCCTTGCCCTTAGCTCACCCTACCGTGCGGATGATGTGATCATGAAAAAGGACAAAGGGTATGAGATCTCCATGATTCTCGATGCGAGTGGATCGATGAAGGAGTATAATAAATTTGGCATTGTCAAAGAGATCGTCCAAGAGTTTGTTGATATGCGAAAGCATGATAAACTTGGACTCACTATCTTTGCCGATTTTGCCTATGTTGCTATCCCTCTAACCTATGACAAAGAGAGTATTAAACGACTGCTCTCCAAGATCGATGTTGGGATTGCAGGGGAGCGAAAAACTGCCCTATATGAGGCACTCTTTATGAGTTCAAAACTCTTTAAAGACTCCAACGCCAAAGAAAAAATCGCCATTTTACTTACCGATGGGGTCAACAATATTGACACCATTCCTCTTGATGTAGCGATCAATACCGCCAAGAAATATGGCATCAAGGTCTACGTCATTGGGGTAGGAGCACGGGGAGAGTACAACCCCTACGTCCTTCAACGTATCGCCCAAGAGACCCACGGTAAATTTTTTGAAGCCGATAGCGTTGAAAAGCTCAAAAAGATCTATGAAGAGATTAACAAATTAGAAAAAAGTGAGATCAAGGTGGATCGCTACATCAAAAAGAGCTACTATTTCCAATACCCATTGGGCTTGGGACTCTTTTTGATGATCCTCTATTTTCTCTATCGTAATAGGAGAGCCTAATGGTATTTGAACAGAGTCAATATTTATGGTTACTGCTGTTGCTTTTGCCGTTGGGGTTTTTGATTCAACAGGATCGTTCCAATCTGGAGCAGTACTTTGATAAACAGGTCCTCCAACAGCTTCGAGCCCAACAGAAAAGCCTATCCAAACGTACACGTGCCATCTTGTTGTGGCTAAGCATCGCACTGGTCATTGTCGCCTTTGCCCGTCCGGTTATTCATAATGGGGAGATCAAAGTCCAAAGCAGTGACATTGATTTGATGGTTGGGTTTGACATCTCCCACTCCATGTTTGCCGAAGATGTCTACCCCAACCGCTTTGAATTTGCCAAACAGAAGTTTTATACCCTTCTTCAGACACTGCCCCAAGCACGCATTGGTGTGATTGGGTTTAGTTCTCAAGCCTTTTTGATCTCTCCTTTGACCAAGGATCGTGGATCATTAAAGTTTTTGGTTGAGAACATGAAGTTTGATAACATGAGCCTTAAGGGCACAAGCATTATGGCCGCCCTTGAATCCACCCAACGGCTGGTTACCGAAAATGAGAAAAAGGCACTACTGCTCTTTACCGATGGTGGTGATAAGGAGGATTATAGCCAAGAGATTGCCTATGCCAAAGAGCATCACATTGTGGTTTTTGTCTATGCCGTAGGGACCACCAAAGGGGGAGTTATCAAAACACCTCAAGGGGTTCTCAAAGACAAAGCAGGCAACATTGTTGTGGTCAAGCTTAACCCTGCAATTAAACAACTTGCCCTAGAGAGTGGCGGTGCCTATTTACAACAGAGCATCAAAAAAGAGGACATCAACGCCTTAGCGCAAAATATTTTGAGTAAATTTAAACGTACCCAACGACAAGAACAGACCATTCGCGACACGCAACAGCTCTTTGTCTATCCATTGCTTCTAGCAATGGTATTGCTCTTGATCTCAATCAGTTCACTCCCAAGGAGGAAACACGCATGATACAACCATTCCTATTATTGCTACTCACGTCGGTAATGATGCACGCATCACTGCTGGATTTTAAAACCCTAGCCGATGCAAAACGTGCCTATCAAGAGGGGAACTATACCCAAGCTCAAGCGCTTTATGCACAGATACAAAAGCCCAGTGATGAACTCCTCTATGATCAAGCCAATAGCTACTATAAAGAGGGAAACTATACGCAAGCCCAAAAGCTCTATAGCCAGATTCAAAAACCAGAACTCGCCTTTAAAAAATGGCATAATTTGGGCAACAGCTACGCTCAACTGGGCAAACTCGATGAGGGGATCCACGCCTATGAAGAGGCACTCAAGATAAAAGAGGATAAAGATACCCAATTCAATCTTGAACTGCTTAAGAAAAAGAAAAAAGAGCAAGAGCAGAAGAAAAAAGATCAACAGAACAAAGATCAAAAACAGAACGATAAAAACAAGCAAGATCAGCAGAACAAAGATCAAAAACAGAACGATAAAAACAAGCAAGATCAACAGAACAAAGATCAAAAACAAAACGACAAAAACAAGCAAGATCAGCAGAACAAGGATCAAAAGCAAAACGATCAAAATAAGCAAGATCAGCAGAACAAGGATCAAAAGCAAAACGATCAAAATAAGCAAGATCAACAGAACAACGATCAAAAACAGAACGATAAAAACAAACAAGATAAAGAACAGAAAGATCAAGAAAAACGAAAAGAGCAAGATGAAAAAGAACGTCAAAAACAACAAGCCCGTGCCATGCAACAGGCAAAAAAGGAGCCCATTAGTGATAAAGAGATGCGAAAGTATCAAAAAATGCTGGATCAACGAGGGATCAACACCCTTATGTTGCCTATAACCCATACAGGAGAGAGAAATGAAGAGATTAAACCTTGGTAGATACCTTGCGATAATGGTACTCCTCCCACTCATGGCACTGGCAGGAAGTGTCTCTGCTAGATTGGATCGGACCATTATCTATAAAGGAGAGAGTGCGACCCTAAACCTTACTGCCAATGGAGAGAGTGTTCAATTTCCTGAGGTAAGTGAAATAGGAACATCTCCTGTCGTTGCTACCTCTACCCAACAGAGCATCAACATGATTAATGGAGACATTAGCAAGTCCATTACCAAAAGTTATCAATTTGTTCCCCAAGAGAGTCTAGTAATCCCAAGCTACACCATTACCGTGGATGGGAAGACACTCAAGACCCACCCCCTTGCGCTTAAAGTGGTCAAACCCTCCCCCGCAGGCAAAAATGCTCCGGTACGACTGGAGATGAAGATCGATAAAAAAGATGCCTACGTGGGTGAGCCCATTCATCTGTACCTCACCTTCAAAAGCCTCCCCAATGCCCAGTACGATAAAGTAGAGCTCTCTGAACCCGAACTCAAAAACTTCTGGGTAAAAAAACTGCCCAACCTCCAACAAGGCGATGAGGGTGCCTATCATACCCAGACCTACACCTACATACTCTTTCCTCAACAAGAGGGAAACTACACCATCCCTGCCCCCTTTGCACAGTTGGGAAAATATCAACGCTCTCGACGGGATGATTTCTTTAATGATCCCTTCTTTGGCTCCTTTGGACGACAGCTAAAATGGTCAAAAATCTACGCCAATGATCTCACACTCAACATCAAACCACTCCCTCAAGGATTGGAGATCTTTGGTGATTTCGAGATTAAAGCCCACGTGGATAAGACCACGGTGCATGCCAATAAACCTGTCAACTTGACCATTGAGATTCGAGGACAAGGGAACCTTGAAGATATTAAAAAATTTGATCTGGATATTCCTAATGCCCTGATCTACAGCGATGAACCCAAAGTAATCAACTCTGGACCCACCAAAGGGATATTTGAACAAAAGATTGCCATTGTTGCAGATAGCAACTTTACCATTCCACCCATCAAATTTAGCTATCTCGATCAACATACCAAACAACCTAAAACCATCCAGACTCAACCCATTACGATCACCGTCAAAGGAAGCCCTAAACCATCAATGGTCACACAGAGCATTGTGGAGCAAAAACCAATCCAAACGCAAAGCATTGCCTCTACCGCAAACGATACAGTCCATACCACCCTCTCTTCTGCAAGTAGTAATCAGCCCCTCCCCTTAGAGCGTCAACTGCTAGGATACCTACTGGGGATACTCTCTGGAATAGTTCTATCCATGGGATTTATTTGGGCTAAAAAATATCTTACCAATCGTCAACCTCAAGAGCGATCCCTTCGCCAAAAGGTCAAACGTGCCAAAGAGGATAAAGCCCTTTTTGAGCTGTTGTTGCCTTATAAATCTGATGATCCTGAACTAAATACCATCATTAAACAACTTGAAGAGAACATCTATCATGGTGGCACACACCCTATTGACAAACAACTTATTCTAGAAATTCTAGAAGATCTCAATCTCTAAAACAACACTCCCCTCACATCAAAGGGGGGAGCCTTTACGAATAACTTTTCATAAATTCACCTTTGGTTTAGATAGGAGGGCTATAATGAAGCTTTCAACAAATTTCTATTAAAAAGGAACAACAATGAACACACTCTTAATACTCCTATTGATTGGTTTAGGACTCTTCTATCTGGTCAATAATGGATACATTAATCTTGATGCCATCGACTTTAGCCATATGGACAACAATCATTTAATTCTTATTGCCATGGGGATTATTATTCTTATTTTACTCTTGAACAATATGCGAAGGGGTCATGGTAGAGGAGGAAACGGAGGTGGTGGTCGTCGAAATGGTGGCAGAGGTGGTCGCGGTCGTTAGTAATTTATTTTTTTAAGCAAACAAGCCCCTACCTCGCCTGATCGGCAATGGCAGCAATATAAAAATATAAGGTAGGAGCGTAAAGGACTGGTATGAAAAAGAGAGTAAAAATAGGAAAAAAAATATCTTTTTCATAAATGCAGTATACCAACTCTCTGTGATGAAATTGTGTACTAAATCCCTTTCAAACAATTATTTCTTGGGAACCCAACAGTTACCAATAGTAAAAAATAGTGCGTAATAAAAAGTAATTTTTTATAAAAAAATCTATTTTTTTTCTTCTTATACACCAAAGATTAATACTAAAGTACTATGATTACAACAATAAAATATAAAAATAAATAGTGCAAGTTAAAAGATGAAAGAAAAACGATTTAAACAGACCGATAATCCACTACTGCAACTTCTCTACCTGATTCTCTCGATGATAACGGATATTCTCTTGCTCTTTCGCAACCTGTTTCATTCAGGGATACAACAGATCCAAGATTTTCTGAAAAAACATATCACCTATCAAGCGGTTTTTCTACTCTCACTCATCTCGTTTAGTACCTCCTATTATGGATTTATCTCACTGGTCTCTGATGGAGCATGGTTAACCAAAATTCTCTTTTTTGCCGTGGTTGCGGTTATTCAAATTGCGCTGGTCTACTCCATCTCACAACTCTACCTTCGAGAGTTTTTCTCTCGACATATTTTACGTGCTTCATTGCTACTGGTCACCTACCTGCTCTCGCTCTTTATCAGTGTTCTTTTTAGTTTTAACTTCTACTACAAGATCTTCTCCGCATCAGAGTTCTCCCAACGCAACGTTACGCTTCAACTCGAACAGATCAAAGAGCGACTTGAAGATGCTCAAAGCAGTTTTGATTCGGTCTATCTCTCGTTGAAAAACTTAAGTGACTACTCCATGAAACGCTCCATCGAAGAGAGTACCCAAGGGGGAACTTGTGATGAGACCCGTATTCCCAAACCTGGTCCACGAAGTGCCCTACGAAAAGCGGAGAGTCAACTCTTTTCAAGTCACCTTAATAGCGTAGAGGAGCTGAAAAATCAAGTTGCCAAAGAGATTAAAACCGTCAAGGTTATGCTGACTCAATTTAATCCAAAAAAAGATGATGTTGAGGCACTTGAGGAGCAGGTTAACCAAAAAATTATGCGTATCAATCGACTCTTTCGAGGAGGAGAGATTCTCCTCTTGCCCAAAGTCTTAGAGCCACACGCCGGAGCCAAACGGATGCAGATGAGCTCACTTGGACGCATTATCAGCTGTCCGGACAGTCAAATTACCCAAAAAATAAACACCATAGAAGAGAGCCTCAACTCACTGCAACAGCTTCAAAAGGTTGCCTTTTTTGATGCCAACAACCAACAGCAACTGATTGAACGTACAATTAACGTACTCTTAGCCATTATCCCCTTTACCGATACTCATGTGGTGGCACTCGATAAGGTCTCAAGCCCTACGGATGTAACCCAGAGTGACATCAAAGCGATTGGATTGGGGTTCTTGGTAGACTTTTTCATCTTCTTCTTTACCATCCTTGCCAAAGAGCCCTATCGTGCCCGTTATTTTAGTTCCGATCGCATCAAGGAGTACTACCGTTACAACCTTCGAAGAACCTTGCGACCCTTCCTATTTGAGGGACACTTCTTTTATCACCTTATCCTACCCAACCAGCGTCGTAACCATAAGATCGATGAGATTCTTACCCGATTTCATATTGATAAAATGGTCACCCTTGTGGGCAATGATATTCCCTATCATGAGTTGCTCTTTCTTCACCAAAGCCGTCTCAAATCTTTTAAAGAGGGCACTTTTCAGGTCTATCGACTCGATAAAAAACGATTCGATACACTGGTTATTGAATTAGACGAGTTGCACCATGTTTGATTTTGTCTGGAGTCTCAAACTAAAACTTCGATCGATGCTCGAAGAGATCAAATGGTACGTTGGACTTAAACGCAACGACATTCAAGGGACCAAAGAGCTCATCTTGCTCTTCCCAAAAATGTTCATGGTCTACTCCATGGCAATTGGTATGGACATGATCAAATTCATGAGTTTCTTACGACGCACATTGAGCAAAAAATTGATCCTGATCCCTGCAACAATCATGACCCTACTCTTTAGCTATTATCTCTTTTTGGTGGCAGGAAAACCAGATCTGCAACGCTTTGAAGAGGAGATTTTCCCTCGACTCTATTACGATACGGCTATTGAGATTCGTGACCCATCCCAACGACTTGCCGGAAGCATTGCGCAACCTCAGAGTCTCACCCCCAACCCTTCGATCTATCTTCAAGAACCGCCATTACTCTTTTGGTCTCTACTCAAAGAGCGGTATGACCCCCATCTTGATTTTGAAAGCAACGCCACCTCTTTTGTCCAAGCACTCACAGAAAACCCTCGATACTACAATGGCATTGATGTACTCGAACCCCTTGTTGAGAGCAAAAACCTCATCGTTCGAGCAATTATGGAACAACGTTTTACCATTGTTCAACACCCAACCCTTACCCAGCAACTCTTGAAAGATTTTTTACGTCGACATCCTCTCAAGGGGATCAAAAGCCAGCGGGATCGACTCGAACTTGCCAAGAGCTTTTTTCATCCCCTCAAAGCCAACAATGGTGCCAACTTCAAGACATGGCTTCTGCTTGAACATCCCTTCTTTTACAACCAAGGGCTCCCTTATGGTCTCTGGGACTGTGCGGAGATCTTCTTTGGCAGAACGCCTCAAAAACTTGATACCATCCAACAGGCACTCTTGATGGGGCTCTATGCGCACCCGTATCACCTCAATCAATCCCAAACTCAAGCCGATCAACAGTGGGAAGCCATCAAACAGGAGGCGATTGATGTGGTAAACAACTCCGAACTTATCCCCAATCAGTACTATATCACCTCGCACATTCAACAGATGAAACGCCCAAAACTCCCCTATTTTCCAGATGAGCTTATGGAGGTCGTAGGAAAAATCACTCCGCAAAACCAAGAGTCGTTTAGTAGCCTTCCCTCACGAAGCCTTGCTCTCTTGCAGAGTACCAAAGCGGTTATTACTCAAGAGTTGGATAAACTCTTTCAGACCTACAGTATCTCACCTCAATCGCGACTAGTCACCCAAGCCATCATCAATTTTAAACTGGAAGAGAATTTCTACTTCAACCACTACCTCAAAAATCGTATTGAAGCGCTCTTTATCCCACCTCAACGCGTCTGGATCTCCGTGGTCAATGAGTCCGGTGAATTTATCCGTCTCTATCAGCAAAATACTCAGACTAAGACCCCACCACAGATTGGAAACATTGCCAAGCTCTTTGTCGCTCTACTCTTTGCTGATCGTGGTGATCAGTACTACACCAAGTACTGTAACAAGAGTGCGCCCGATGAGATCCCTACTGAAACCGGCTACAACAAATGTCAATCGGGAGCGTGGATGGATGCCCGTCATCTCTTTGCCTCAGAGAAACTCTTACCGCTCTATGATGGCTTTCATAAATACCGACAAAAAGATCGCCATGGAGATCAGGTCTACTATACCCCCATCTACATGAAGCAGATTGAACAGCTCTACAGCAATCTTGGGCTTATTCCCTTGCAAAACAATGAGCCCAAAGTGGATTTGGGTGCAGGAAAGCTCCAAATGTCTCCACTTGACCTACAGGTCTCCCTGCAAAAGATTACCCAACTGCTCTATCAGCCCAATCAACCCTTTAATGATGCTAAACTGATTCAATCCATCCAATACCATCCCATTGAGCATGGTCATGTTCAAACCAAAGAAGAGAGCTTTTCTCTCGATGCCCCTGCCCCAATTTCTCCTGATTTCCAAGGGTTTTTTAGCCCCAAAAAACGCATCACCATCAAAACCCTTTACAAAGCGCCCATCTCACAACGCTACGGCACCCTCCAATGGCTTAAAAACTACATCAATGTCAAATTTCTCTTTGCCCAAGAGAGCCACAAAGGAGCCACCCACTGGCTAGTAGGAGCTTTCAAACGTCAAGGCAAACGCTACAGCTTCGTACTGCATATCCAAGATGACAAACTCACCACCACAACCGTCAAATCAATTATGCAAGATCTCTTAGAAGCCACCATCAAATCCATTAACCACCCTAATAAGATGAAGTTTGGATACATGAAAGAGGTCTTTAAAGATTAAAACCATGAGAGGAGTATACTTAGCCTCATGGTCTTACGATTCTCTTCTAGAGCCTCCTCTATAATAGCGTTTCTTACGCCGAGAGGATCTTAATTTATAGAGTAAGAACACCACAATTAATCCAACAATAAGATAAGAAAAGGAGTCCATAAAACCCTTTTGAGGAGCAATAGGATGCTTTGAACTCACTTGAGAGAGAGGCTGTGAAGTAGTACTGTTTTTCTCCTCTTTTAGTGACTCAATTGATGGCTCAATGGCATGAACAGCATCCGTTGTGTTCTTCTCTTCTTGATCTTCTTGATGAAGCTCATCCATCTCGGTTCTATTCTTATCCTCTTGATGAATACCATTCATCCTTGTTGTATTCTTATCGCTTAAAGGTAACTCATCCAAACGAAGATTATCAAAGGGAGATCCCTTAAACGTTATGGTTTGCCTCGGTAAATCTGGCTCTTCGGATTGCACAACGGACGGCACAGCAACCTCTCCATACTCATCTTCAAGAAGAACATGCCCCTCTTTGTCCGTAAGCACACCCTCCTCATTGACATAGCCGATCCTACCATCTAAATCAATTTGCTCAACAACACCTGCCCATGCCATTAATGGCAACCAACATAAAACAATAACTTTTTTCATAATTTTTCTATTGTACATAAAAACACTTATAATTTAATAAAATTTGGGGAAAAGATAACGTGAAGAAGTGGTGGAGCATAGCGGGCTCGAACCGCTGACCTCTTCGCTGCCAGCGAAGCGCTCTCCCAGCTGAGCTAATGCCCCAAGATGTTTTGGTGAAAGGATTTTATCTCAAAAATCCTTTATTTTTCTTTAAACGATAAAAAATTATCGCTCAATCTCACCGCCATAGGTCACAATACCGCCCGCATGATTGATGGCTCGTGCCATACCATTTTGTAAAAAAACTTGCTGAACTTGACCACTTCGACTGGCGGTTCGACAGGTAAAGATGACCGTTTTATCTTTGTACTCATCCAAAAATGCCTGTGCCCATGATTGGAACATGGAGGTGGGCTTTAGGAGATCCACCCCTTTAATGTGACCATGGTCATACTCGTACTGCTCTCGAACATCTACCAAGACAAAGTCCACTTTGCCCGCGTCTCTCTCTTTTAAAAGCGTCTCCAACTCATTTGAGTTGACATGACTTTTTTCTAATAGCTCACTCATTGTGACTGCACTCCTTTATGGTATAATGGACGAGATTATACATAATTTTTATTATAGTTAACTGTTCGCTTTGACATACTCTGGCGTACAGAAGATACCACAATGGCACTTCCCTTCATTGGGAATCTCCTCTTTAATCGCTGGTCCACAGGGACAGACACGATCGTCCACGCTCTTATACTTTCCTGCCTTATTTTCATCCGGTTCAACCATAAAACAAGGACAAAAACGCTTACCATAGAGAAGTTTGTTGCGTGCTAATCCAAGCTGTACCCCTTCATTGACATCCTGCATGGGGTGGTACTCCCACCCAAACTGCTTACAGACCTTATCGGTAAAAGCTTTGGTTTTTTCTAACTCTTCTAGAAATTCTGGTGAACTCATATCCAATTGTTGCATCATGGATAACTCCTATTTTTTAGTTTATTAACACCATACTATCTTAAACTCTTTTAATATATAATTCAACCAACCAAACTCGATAAAATATAAAGGATGAGTGTGACCATAGACAACACCGTATTGGAAAAATTAGAAAAGCTCTCAATGCTTAAGATTGACGAAGAGAAAAAGGAGGAACTTGCCACCCAACTCAGTGAAATTCTTGCCTACGTAGAAAACCTTAATGAACTTAAAACCGATCATCTTGATGCGGCTTTCTCAACCCTAGATGGTGGAACACCCTTACGCGAGGATATCCCAAAAACCGATCCTGAAATTGCCCAGCATATCTTTGCCCATGCGCCCCAAGCAGAAAATGACTTTTTTATTGTCCCTAAAATCATAGAATAAGAGAAATATAATATATTATCAGTAAAATAAGAAATTAATAATAATTTAATATTAGGATATTTCTTATGGCGATTGATATAAAAAAACTGCTTAAAAGCGTGGTCCTTCACGGGGCATCGGATCTGCACTTGGTCAGCCGATCTGAACCTCAAATCCGAATTGATGGGAGCCTCAAACCCGTGAATCTTCCTGTGCTTTCAGGTGAAGATATTGAGGAGATGACCTATGCCCTCCTCACGGAAAAACAGAAAAAACTTTTTGAAGAGGAGTTGGAACTGGACTTCTCACTCTTTCTCCCAAATATTGGTCGTTTTCGTGCCAACTACTACCGAACCCTTGGGGACATTGCTGCGGCGTTTAGGATTATTCCTACCGAGATTCCTTCGCTTGATGATCTTGGAGCTCCTGAGATCTACAAATCACTGGTCAAACGTGAAAAGGGGCTTATTCTGGTCACGGGTCCCACGGGTTCAGGTAAATCCACCACCCTCTCAGCCATGCTTAATGAGATCAACCTTACCGAACATAAACACATCGTTACGGTTGAAGATCCGGTGGAGTTTATCCACCAAAATAAAAAATCGGTCTTTTCTCACCGTGAGGTAGGAGGCGATACCCGAAGCTTTGCCAAAGCCCTCAAGTACGCCATGCGTCAAGATCCTGATATTATTCTGATTGGGGAGATGCGGGACAAAGAGACCATCGAGGCTGCCCTCACCGCAGCGGAGACAGGGCACTTGGTCTTTGGCACCCTGCACACCAACTCTGCCCCAGGGACCATTAACCGTATTATCGATGTCTTCTCAGGCGATGAACAGGGGCAGATCCGTGCCATGATCTCTACCTCTTTGGTTGCGGTCATCTCCCAAGTCCTTCTGCCAAAAGTTGGTGGTGGACGGGTTGCTGTAGCAGAGATCATGACCACCAACCATGCCATTGCTAACCTCATCCGAGAAGACAAGGTTCACCAACTCTACTCTCAAATGCAACTGGGACAAGGCAACACCGGCATGCAGACCCAATCCCAAGTGATGCTCAAGCTTCTCAAAAGCGGACTCATCACCAAAGAGCACGCTTTGCAATACTCCAACAAACCCGATGAGTTAAAAAATCAGATCCTCCGCTAAGGAGGGAGTCTCTCTTTTTGTAGGAGCTTTAAAAAGAGGCTCCTTTTTCCCTTAAACACAAAAAAACAGATACTTTAAAGTTTTGTCTATATAACTTTTGATATACTTCTTTATAAAATTTCTCTCTAAATAGGTATATCACATGTTAGATTTCACAACCGTCGACATCATTATCGTTGGATTAATCCTCTTTCTCGCCTTAAAAGGTTTGGTCAATGGATTCATGAAAGAGCTCCTTAGCTTTATTGGGCTTATCGGAGGCGTTGCCCTTGCTTCTCGCCTCAATACTACCGTGGGGGAGCTTATTAACAATAATATTTTTCCTATAGAGAATGATCCCGCACTTAAACTTGCTGGTTTTTTAGCGGTCTTAATAGGGGTGTGGTTGCTTGCCAACATGCTCTCCTCTCTACTGGGGGGAAGTGATGATGTTGGGTTTGTTAGTCGAATACTCGGTTATGCCATTAGCGTGATACGCTACACGGCTATTTTTGGAGTGATCATCGCTAGCGTTCAAGATGTCGACCTTATTCGTAAAAAAATCGAAAAACATGCCCAAGGGAGTCAACTGATTCAACCTCTTCAAGCAGTAGGAGAGAAATTGCTCAACATGCAGATGAGAAAAGATGAAGAGAAAATCAATCTTGATGCCTACAACCTAGACCTTAACCGTACCCACTCAACCCCGCAATAGGAGCGTAGATGACAGCAAACACGGTATCCTATGAAGAGGTCTTAGCGGATTTCAAAGCACTGCTTCGATCCAACAACCTCAAGTACACAAAACAGCGGGAGCTTATTCTTGAGATCATCTATGCTAACCGTGGGCACTTTACCCCTGAAGATATCTACAACCTCATCAAGATGAGCTATCCTGATGTTCGACTGGGCATTGCTACGGTATATCGTACGTTAGGTCTTCTTGAAGAGGCCCACATTGTTACCTCTATCTCCTTTGGTGCTCAAGGCAAAAAGTATGAATTTGGTCTCAATGATCACCATGACCATCTCGTCTGTCTAGAGTGCGGTGGTATCGAAGAGTTCTTTGATGAGACCATCGAAAAACAACAAGAGCAGATTGCCAAAAAGCACCACTTCAAGATGACCAAGCACATCATGAAGATCATGGGTATCTGTTCTGCTTGCCAACGCAAATAGATACCCGCACAAATACCTCACCCCAAACCAAACAAAATAGTAAAAAATATACAACTAGGAGAGATCTTGTTATTTAACAATCAATACATTCAAGAACGAATAAAAAAAACAGAAGCGTTACGAGAACGAGGGATTAACCCCTACCCCAATCACGTCCAAAAAGGAACCCCCTCGGCACAATTTTTAAACGAGTGTGCCTATGTGCATACCCTAGAGACCGAAGGCATGAAAAAAGATGAGACCAAAGAGTATCGCCTCACGGGTCGACTTAAATTTATCCGAATTATGGGAAAAGCTGCCTTTGCCAAGATTGAAGATGAGGATGGATTGGTTCAAATCTACTTCAATCGAGATGATCTTCCACAAGGTTACTACAATGAGGTGGTCAAACGCCTCTTTGAGGTGGGCGACATTATCGAGGTTCGTGGGTACCCCTTTGTCACCGGTACAGGTGAACTCACCCTTCATGCTCTTGAGGTCAATCTGGTCACCAAAGCGATCTTCCCTCTTCCTGAGAAGTTTCATGGCATTCAAGACCAAGAGATTAAGTATCGTCAACGCTATCTGGACATGATTATGGACCCTGAAGTCACCAAACGCTTTAAACTTCGCTCAAAAATTGTCTCTTCCATTCGACGCTTCTTTGAAGACAAAGGATTCTTGGAAGTTGAAACTCCTATGATGCACCCTATTCCAGGGGGAGCCAATGCCAAACCGTTTATTACCCACCACAATGCACTTGGTGTCGATCGATACCTCAGAATCGCTCCAGAACTCTACCTCAAACGACTTATCGTAGGGGGAATGAACGCGGTCTTTGAGATCAATCGTAACTTCCGAAACGAGGGGATTGATGCCACGCATAATCCTGAGTTTACCTCCATTGAGTTCTACTGGGCGTATAAAACCTATCAAGAGCTTATGCAACTCACCGAAGAGCTCTTTGATTACCTCTTTGAGCATCTTAACCTCCCACGAAAACTCCCCTATGGAGAGCTGGAAATCGACTTCTCCACCCCTTTTGCCAAAATCCCATGGGTTGACTCTATTGTCGAGATTGGGGGCATTCCCAAAGAGATTGTTACCAATCGTGAAAAAGCACTCAACTACCTTAAAGAGCAGAACCTCAAAACAGATGAAAACTGGACACTTGGCTACGCTCAAGCCGAGCTCTTTGATGAGTTTGTTGAATCAAAACTGATTAATCCTACTTTTATTACCGATTATCCTGTGGATATCTCTCCTTTGGCACGACGCAACGATAATAACCCTGAGATTACCGAACGTTTTGAACTCTTTATTGCCGGCAAAGAGATTGCCAATGGCTTTAGTGAGCTTAATGATCCTCTTGATCAATATGAACGCTTCAAAGCCCAAGTAGATGCCAAAGAGGCAACAGGCGATGATGAAGCGATGCACATGGACAGCGATTTTGTCCGAGCCTTAGGATACGGTATGACCCCTACCGCAGGAGAAGGGATTGGAATTGATCGACTGGTCATGATGCTCACCAATCAACATACCATCCGCGACGTGTTGCTCTTCCCTGCCATGCGTCCTCAAGCCCCTACTACCCAAGCGCCACAGGTGGAGAGTTCCAAACAGTGCAAAAAGTGTGGACACGACCTAATCGATGAGCTCAAACCTGCAAAAAAAGGCAAAGGGATGTTCTGCATTGATGTACAAGCCTGTAAAAAACGTGCCTCTGAACGAACCTGATTGTCATGGGTGTGTAGGAAAACACACCCAAAAGATATAATTTAGAAATATCAAATATCAAGGTATTCTTAAATTATATTTGCTATAAATACACCTATTAAACCAAAAGGAAACCCATGAGCTACGCAATGGAAACATTTGACCCAGAGATTTTTGAAGCCATTAACCAAGAGTTAGAGCGACAAACCACTCACCTAGAGATGATTGCATCAGAGAACTTTACCCTTCCTGCTGTTATGGAAGCGATGGGTTCAGTCTTTACCAACAAATATGCAGAGGGTTACCCCTATAAACGTTATTATGGTGGTTGTGAACATGCCGATACCGTTGAACAACTCGCCATTGACCGAGCATGTGAACTTTTTAACTGTAAATTTGCCAATGTCCAACCCCACTCCGGAAGCCAAGCCAATGGTGCGGTTTATGCTGCGTTACTTAAACCCTATGATAAGATTTTAGGGATGGACCTCAGCCATGGAGGTCACCTGACCCATGGATCTAAACCCTCCTTTTCAGGGAAAAACTACCAGAGCTTTACCTATGGGGTTGAACTCGATGGGTACATCAACTACGACAAAGTCATGGAGATTGCCAAAATTGTGCAACCCAAAATCATTGTTTGTGGGGCTTCAGCCTATGCCCGAGAGATCGATTTTAAAAAATTCCGTGAGATTGCCGATGAAGTAGGGGCAATTTTATTTGCAGACATTGCCCACATTGCAGGATTGGTCTGTGCCGGTGAGCACATGAGCCCCTTTCCTTATGCCGATGTGGTCACCACCACCACCCACAAGACCCTTGCGGGTCCACGGGGAGGAATGATTATGACCAACGATGAGGAGATTGCTAAAAAGATCAACTCAGCCATCTTCCCTGGTCTTCAAGGGGGACCCCTTGTGCATGTGATTGCGGCAAAAGCAGTTGGCTTTAAATACAATCTCTCCGATGAGTGGAAAACCTATGCCAAACAGGTCAAAGCCAATACGAAAATCTTGGCAAATGTACTGATTGAACGAGGATACAATCTCGTTAGTAACGGCACCGACAATCACTTGGTCTTGGTCTCCTTTTTGGATAAGGAGTTCTCTGGAAAAGATGCCGATGCTGCCCTTGGTGCGGCAGGAATCACCGTCAATAAGAATACGGTCCCTGGTGAAAAACGTAGTCCATTTGTTACCTCCGGTATCCGTATTGGCGCTGCAGCCCTTACAAGCCGAGGGATGAAAGAGACAGAGTTTGCCATTATTGCCAATAAGATTGCTGATGTTCTTGATAACATTGAAGATGAGGCTCTCCATGCGCGTATTAAGGAGGAGATGAAAGAACTCGCCTCAAATTTCATTATCTACGATAAAGCGATCTATTAACCTTGAAGATTCGTATCTTTGAGCTTATATTTAAGCGTGATCATTACTATGTGGAGCGACGAAAGATTGTTGAAAAAATCCAAATCAACAACCGTACCCTCTACAGTAAATTTGAAAAAATAGAGGAGTCTCCCACTCCTCTATTGATTCAACAACACCTTAATCGAGAAGTTACCATCGCACTGCCTTGCGCAGCTAATGGAACTATTGACTATCTTGTTATAGAGTATGAAAAAGAGCCCACACAACACTTCTTTTATCTGATTAAACAGCTTCTAAAATCCATGGGAATTACCCGCTTCTATACCTATGAAAGTAGCAAAGAAAATCACATTCAAATCTTTATTCCCTACCCCAATCTTCCACTTGAAGAAGCATATAGAGAAGTTGAAAAAATTGAACAGATTTTAGAAATTAAGTCATCTAAAAGATGTAAAATTCTTCCCAATAAAAATTTACCCATAAAGCATAATAAAATAACACTTCCAATCAAAAAAATGTAATTTCACGCTATTAAATAATCATAGTTGTGTTATACTCTGTTCAAAAAAAATGGAGACCCAAATTATGGAAAATAAAAACTTGAATGACATCGTTATTGAAGACGCGGACAATTCAAAAAAGACCCAGCTTAAAAATATATTAACGCTATTAGCACTGCTTTTTATCATTTTAATCATATCAATCGTCATCACGAGATTGATCCTTGGAAGTGATGAAGAGAACAGTGATAATACTATGATCACAGCAACCGAAACCAATAAAAGTGACAATGGTCTACTCAGTACAGCCGCTACTGTTGGTGCTGCCGGTGCTGCTGCTGGTGCTGCTACTGTCGCACTGAACAATCGTAATAATGCCAGACAAGAAACCACCACAACTGCCCATGACACCCCTCTCAAAAAGAAAGTACCACTTCTTACTGAGCGCAATAGCTCTTCGCATACCAAACCCCCTCTTCGTGACCACCAAGTTCAAACCAATGATACCAAAAAAGAGACTACTAGCCACACTGCCCACAGCACTCCTAAAACCGTATCAACCTATACTCGACCTAAATACGTCATCAACAAAACACCGGTAAAAAGCCACACCAAAACCCCTAGCACCACCAGAACACCTAGCAGTCACCGATCATCCTCTTCAAGCCGAGGAGTTACTCGTGGATACTACATCAAAGTGGGTGCGTTCAAGGATGCTTCTGTGGCTATTAAAAACATCAAAGCAATCAAACTTAACTACAAAACCATTAAAATCAAAGATGGCTTAACCCGTGTATTAATTGGTCCTTTCTACTCGCATACTGATGCCAAAAATCACCTTGCAAAAGCGAAAGCACACGTTGCTAAAGACGCTTACATTACAAAAATCAAGTAGTTAAATGATTAAACAGATACTATTTGACCAACTGACCCCCGTCGCCATGTACGGGGAGATAAAAAAGTTATTTGAGGGGGAGATAACCATGCTTTTTGAGAGTGTGGTCAATAGTAGTGATGGTAATTTTTCATTTATTACCATCGGTGCCATGGAGCGTCTGATCTACCAAGATAATAAGACCTACCATACCGACATCGAAGGCACTACCCAAACCCTTACCATCGACCCCTTTAACTTTTTACAATCCTATTACCAAGGACTTGACCAAAGCAAATACCAACAACGTGCAAAAGATGTTGGGTTTGCCTTTACGGATGGGTTTATTGGTTTTATTGGTTACGATATGGTCAAGGTCTTTGAGCCAACGCTCAAGAAATACATGGAGAACCTCAAAGATCCACTTCAAACACCCGACCTTGATCTTGTACGCCCCTCGATTATTATGGCATTCTCTCATAAGACCTCAACCCTCACCATCATTCAAAATGATGAACGGTACTACGATGCCATTAGTAAAATCGAGCAACACTTACAAGAGCCCACCTATCCCCAACCGCTTCTTCCTGCAGTACTAAATGGAGAAGGGAGCTTCTCCATTGAAGAGGAGGATTACAAAGCATTGGTGGCACAATCCAAAGAGATGATCCGATCGGGTGATGTCTTTCAGATTCTTTTAGCCAATCGCTATACCCAAGAGGGAAAAATTGACCCATTAAGCTTCTATCGACGCTTACGCTCAAAAAACCCCTCCCCCTACCTCTTTTTACTTGACTATGAAGATTTCTCAATCTGTGGCTCCTCCCCTGAAGTGATGGTGCGCCTTACCAATGATGAGATCCTCTTGCGCCCCATTGCAGGGACCCGAAAACGAGGCAAAAACCCCAAACGGGATAAAGAGTTAGAGATTGAGATGCTCAATGACCCCAAAGAGCGTGCGGAACATCTCATGCTTGTTGACCTTGGACGCAATGATGTTGGACGTGTTGCCAAAACAGGTACGGTTAAAGTGACCGACATGATGCGGGTTGAACGCTACTCCCACGTCATGCACATGGTGAGTGATGTGGTGGCAGAAATCTCAGAACGTAAAGATATGTTTGATCTCTTTCGTGCCACCTTTACCGCAGGAACCATGACCGGTGCCCCAAAGATTCGTGCCATGGAACTCATTGCTCAATATGAGGGACTCAAACGTGGGTTCTATTCAGGCTCAGTGGGCTATTTTGCGTTTAACGGAGAGATGGACAGCTCCATTGCCATTCGCACCGCACTGATTCAAGCCAATAGCATCACCCTTCAAGCAGGAGGTGGGGTGGTTGCTGACTCCATTCCAGAGCTAGAATACCTTGAAGTTACCAATAAGCTTGGTGCCCTTCTTGCAACCATTAAAGAGATGGCAAAAACCTAAAAAAGAGCCAAATAATAAAGAGGGAGTTATGCTATAATTCCTCCAAAAATCAGGAGAGAATTATATGCGCCTCTTTACCATCTTTGGCAATCCCGTATCCCACTCTAAATCACCACTCATGCACAATCTTGCTTTTCATGGATTAAATTATGCTGGCTGTTACGGTCGCTATCTACTCCAAGAGGGAAAAGAGTTACGTACTACGTTTTTTGCATTGGGGATTCATGGAGCCAACATCACCGTCCCACACAAAGAGCATGCCTTTAAAGCATGCGATGAACTTGATCCATTTGCTCGCAAAGTAGGTGCGGTTAACACCATCGTACGAAAAGGGGATAAACTCTATGGCTACAATACGGATGCACCAGGGTTTTTACGTGCCATTGAGGCGTTTGAAGGCATTAAGAGCATCCTCATTCTAGGTGCAGGAGGTACTGCACAATCCACCGCTGTAATCCTAAGAGATGCAGGCTACAAGGTTACCATTCTCAATCGAAGTGCGGGACGTTTAGAGCGTTTTCACAAGGAGGGATTTAAAACATTTACGTTTGAGACGATTCAGACAGATCAACAATATGACTTGATTGTCAATATGACCTCTGCGGGCTTAGAAGATGAGTCTCTCCCCTGCCCTAGTGAGATACTTCACCACCTAATTCCTACAGCACAAGCATGCGTTGATATTATCTATGGCAAAGAGACTCCCTTTCTAAAACTGGCAAAAAAACATCAAAAACCAACCAAAGATGGCAGTGATATGTTGCTCTATCAGGGAATCATTGCGTTTGAGCATTTTACGGAAGAAGCATTTGAGTTTGAAGCGATCAAAGCGTACATGCAACAGGCATTTACACTGTGATCTTAAGGGGACTATTGCGTAACAATATTTGCTGGGTTATAAGGTGCTGGCTGAAAGCCCTCTCGAAGAAGTTTCATCATTCCCCCACGCAGATTAACCACATGATAGTTCAGTTTCTCTCCTAAAAAGTTTGAGATCATGCCGGTTCGGCTTCCGGTTCGACAGATCAAGGCAAAGGTCTCATCTCTATCAACAATTTTATTCAATTTGGATAAAAATCCCTCAATATCATAATTCCCTCGTTCGTCAAAAAATGTTAACAAATATGCGTTAGGAACAATACCCGTGGCTTCCCATTCACCTCTGGTCCGTACGTCGATTACCTTTAAATTATTCTCTTGGATAAACTGAGGCGTTACATCCACATTGGTTACCTCCGCAAAGAGCGATGAAGCTAAAATGAGCAGTCCAAATAGTATTTTTTTCATTAAAATCCTTAATTATGGTTTTTAAGCCATCTTAACATTTAATTGTGAAGGATTTGTTAATCTGAATAATTTTAGTGAAAGAAAAGCCCCCGAGGGGCTTGTTGGTGGCACCTTAGTGTAAAAAGTGTCGAACCGTGGTAAAATAGAGGGCAATCCCATGCTCGTTGGCCGCCTCAATGACCTCATCATCACGAATCGATCCACCTGGTTCAATAATCGCTTTGACCCCTGCCTCAGCCGCAGCATCAATCGAATCACGGAAAGGAAAGAACGCCTCACTTGCCATCGCAGCCCCACTCACATCTAGCCCCATCTCTTTGGCTTTTTTCAAGGCACACTGAGCCGCGTCCACACGACTGGTCATCCCCATGCCCACTGCCACCATGGCAGAGTCTTTGACATAGACCACGCAGTTGGATTTAGTCAACCCTGCCACTTTCCATGCGATCTCTAGATCCTTCATCTCTTGAGGGGTTGCCTTGAGCTCTGATTTTTGGTGAGCGTTGTATACCTCATTATCGCAGATGCAATCCGCATTTTGATAGACAAATCCACCATCAACATGTTTAAAGTCATGACTATCATTTGCCATTACCAACTTCTCTCCACCCTGAGCAAAGAGCTTGAGACGTTTT
>Ga0256843_1000291_pt1 | contig 43387 bp, 38 predicted proteins | sample AlvinellametaG_FD_191572 | JGI IMG/M metagenome (GOLD analysis project Ga0256843, IMG submission 191572) | Pompeii worm associated microbial communities from hydrothermal vent at the East Pacific Rise, Pacific Ocean - Alvinella | ecosystem: Host-associated > Annelida > Integument > Unclassified ...
TATTTTTTATGTTGCATTTGACCCAATTTTTGATAGAGTTGCTCTGCCTTCTTCAGCTTAGCACGGGCATTAATGGGGTCAATCTCTACTGATAACTATTTTCTTTTCTCTTCACACCCCAAACCCTACATTATTTAATTTTTTATTAAATAAATACTATCATAAAAATATATAAGATTTATTTAAGATTAATGAAAAATTAGAAAGGAGAGGAGAGTGGTAAAGCAGGGCTTTAGAGCCCTGCCTCTTTGATGGCTTCTGCTTGTGCGTGTGCCATGAGGGGATCAATCACTAATTTTAAATTTCCATCATTCATAATTGAATCCAACGCATAAAGAGTCAAACCAATACGGTGATCGGTTAAACGGTTCTGGGGATAGTTGTAGGTTCGAATCTTCTCAGATCGATCCCCTGAACCAACTTGAAGTTTTCGTTGTGAAGAGGTCTCATCAAGCTGTTTTTGAAGCTCTGCTTCATAGACACGGGCTTTAAGTACTTTCATCGCCTTATCACGGTTTTTATGCTGAGACTTCTCATCTTGAATGGCAACAACAATGCCCGTTGGAATGTGGGTCAATCGTACTGCAGAGTCGGTGGTATTAACCGATTGTCCCCCACATCCACTAGAACGATAAACATCCATTTTAATCTCGTTGGGTTTAATGTCCACCTCCACATCATCCACTTCAGGAATAACGGCTACCGTAATGGCGGAGGTATGGACTCGCCCTTGCGTCTCAGTATCCGGCACCCGCTGTACGCGGTGGGTTCCCGCCTCGTATTTAAGCTGAGAATAGACCCCCTCACCACTGATCTGAGCAATCATCTCTTTATAGCCCCCTGCTGTCCCATCCGATGAGGAGATAATCTCAACCTTCCAACCCACCTGTTCCGCGTATCGCAAATACATCTTAAAGACATCCGCCACAAAAAGTGCGGCTTCATCTCCCCCCGCACCCGCACGCAATTCTAAAATAATATTTTTATCATCATTGGGATCGCTAGGAATCATCAATACTTTGATCTCCTCCTCAAGCTGAGGCAAAAGAGGCTCAAGCTCAGCAAGCTCCTCTTTGGCTAGATCTCCCAATTCTGGATCCCCCAAGAGCTCTCTGTTCTCAGCAATTGATGTTGCGGTCTCAATATAAAGATTTGCCTTTTCAACCAATTCACTTAACTTTGATTGTTCTTTACCCAAGTCGGTCATACGTTTGATATCACTGGCGATATCTGGAGAGCTTAAGAGGGTATTAATCTCGTTGTATCTATCAATAAAGGGTTGAAGTTTTTCTTGAAACATGCTAAAAACCTAGTGGTGGATTTTTTAAAATTTAAAAGAGGCGTTGAGAGGAAAACTCCTCTCGCTAAGAGTGGAGATAAAGCTTACGCAGCTTCAATCTTGTTGACCATCTGATGCAAACGGCTAACTTTTCTTGAGGCAGTCTGCTTCTTGATAAACCCTTTGCTAACCATTTTATGAATCTGCTTATTGGCAATTCTTAAGGCATTGGTTGCTGCCTCTTTATCCTTGGCTTCCGCTGCTACTACCACTGCTTTTACAATGTTCTTGAAACGTGTTCGATAGTATCGATTTCTTTCGGTTCTCTTCTCGGTCTGTCGGATTCTCTTGATCGTTGACTTGTGATGTGCCATAGTGATGGTTTCCTTTGTTTTATTATCTCTGTTTTCGTACTTTAGAATGGACCCAAAGTCTATTAATTCGCGAATTTTATCGAAAATAGACTTTATTTTCCTTGATTTTGTCCCCATCAAAGGGAATAAGAAGCAGAGCAACGCTACTTTTGGTAAAAAGTAGCCCCCTTAGAGAGAGCGTTGAGGCTGAATAAAATCAAACCGAGAGCTGTAATGAATTCGCGGTATCTCAGGGAGCGCATCAAAGGCGTAGTTGATGCCCTCTTTGAGAACCCTACGCCCCCATAAAAAACGATCTTTATAAAATTTCTTTTTATCAAAGGAGGTAATAACCACCTGTTTTTTCCCTGAACTTGCGTGAATAAACTTTCCATCTCCAAGGTAAATGCCCACATGATTCACTTTACCTTTTCGGGCTTTGCTAGTATCAAAAAAAACCATGTCCCCCCGTTTTAACTCATCAAATGCAACCAGTTTTCCCACTTTGGCTTGATTACGCGAGACCCGCGGAAGATTAATCCCCGCTTGACGAAAAACCTTCATGGTAAACCCTGAACAGTCAAAACAGTTGGGTCCCACAGCTCCCCAAACGTACCGACGTCCCAAGAACTGTTTAGCATACTGCTCAACTTTTTTAGCCAAGCCCGTTTGAGGATTGCCTGTTGACCAAACCAAGGGTAAATAACGGTTTTTTTTATAGGCGTGATAGATAAAGGGGAGATGTGACGAGCTTGCAAAATGAACAAATTTATTGGTTATCATGGAGTTAACCAACCCCTCTATCGCTTTTTCTTGTTGCACAATCACAGAAAGTGTGACATCCGCACTGTAATTAATGCTTTTTGCCGAGATAGCTTTAAGATTTAGATTCATCATGTTAATCTTTTCTAATGACCGATGCGTCATTACCGCCAGAAGGAGAAGCAACTCCAACAGCAAAAAAGAGAAGAACATGTTTTTTAAAACGTTCATTGTACGACTCACATTTTTAAATAATAAGTTGGAATTTTAGTTCAAAACGCATTAAGTGTAGATTAATTGTGATTTTTTTGAAAAAAAGTAACCAGCAGAGTGTTTAGATTTATTTTATTTTAAGGTAAAACTCTATATACTTCCAACCGCTTAACACAATGTGATCGCGTAGCTCAGTTGGTAGAGCACTACCTTGACATGGTAGTGGTCGTTGGTTCAAGTCCAATCGTGATCACCATTTTTTATCCCAAAACCTTATCAATCAACCCCTCATACCCATCCACACAATCATAGACCACCTCATCATCACTCAATGCACTAAAGTACTGCTTGGCATAGGCTATCTTGGCATCTTCTGCCCCTCGTAGTTGCAATAAATCACAATTCTTTTTGGTCTCGGCAATAAAATAGACCTCTTTTTTGTCAGCTTTTTCAAAGACAATCGCCCAATCGGGGTTGTACTCTCCTATGGGCGTTGGAATTTTGAAATTGCTTGGGAGTTTGGCATAGACCACCACTTGCCCCTTTTCCATTTGGGTTGCAAAACCCTTTTCGACCTCTGAATCGTACTTTAGGTAGTCATAGATATGCTTCTCTACCTCTATGGTGTCTCTGCTTAGGTTGTATTTGAAGTTGCTAATGGTAAAGATGTCACTGCTAAACTGCTCTCCTGTTTTGCTATAGACAATCCCATCGACGAGCATTTTTGCTTTTTGTTGGTTAATTAACTTAGCAACCCTCAGTATAAATGCTTCAGGGTTGACTGAAAATAGCTCAAACTTCTTGGCTTCTATTTGGCTCAAAATGGTCACAATGCTTTTGCGTGTCAATGCCGTGCTTCGCTCTAGTTCGCCTACCAAGTCATATCGTGTTGCTCCTAGCTCATGCTCTACGCGTTCATAGCTGTTGGTGGCGTTGTTCATCATGGCGTTTTTGGCTAAATCTTGGGCATGAAGCTCCTCTTTTTGCCTAGCAGTGGTTATCTTGACCTTGACCCTGCCCACTTCCAAAAACTGATTGATCGCTTCTATACACGCCTTTTGTAACTCTTGGCTATCGACCTCTATTTTGTAGGTTGCTTTGGCGTTGATTTTTGACCATAAATCTTGAAAGGCTGGATTATCAAAGTTGGCATTGGGTTTGAGTTCTATCTCCTGCTCCTCTTTGCCATTGCCTATCATCTTCTCTAGGGTGGCTGAAACGGAGGCTTTTTTGAGTAGCTCTTCTAGCTCTTTGGTGTGTGCTTCAAATCCATTAGGGGCAACAAAATTTTTTGCTTTTATATCGTGTAGAGCCTTATCAGTTACAAAACCATCTTCGCCAATGTACCCTTTGGTTTGCCAATCCTCTAGTAGGGTTTTGGCTAACTTTTTATTGATGGCTAACACTTCCCCCTCTTTGTTGTTAAGCGTAATGTTGCTCAGGGTTTTTAGCTCTATCTTGACCATACGGCTCAACTCATCGAGCATCTCTTTTTGCAAGGTTGAGGCAAACTCATCATAGGACTCACTCGCCACCACGGTTAGGCTATTGACCTCAAAAAACTCCTCGCCAAGTAGCTCTACATCTTGACGAATACCGTGCTTGTTCACACAGACCCTTAGCCCCCGTCCTATCTCTTGGCGTTTGCTATCTTTGGAGCTTGACTGTTTGAGTGTACAAATCACAAATACATTGGGGTTGTCCCACCCCTCTTTGAGTGCCGAGTGTGAAAAGATAAAGCGTGTCGGCTCATCAAAACTAAGCAGTCGCTCTTTGTCTCTCATAATAAGGTCATAGGCATTGGCATCATTGCTATTTCCCTCTCGGTCGCTTTTTGGGTTGATAGCGTTTCCCTTTTTATCAACCGAGAAGTACCCTTTGTGAATGCTCTCTACCTCATATTTGGCAATGTAGTCTCGATACGCTCCATCAAAAAGCCCCAACGCTTCAGCCACAACCTTTTGGTACTCCTCTTCAAAGATTTGGACATACTCCCCTTTGGTATCTTCTGCCTCATAGTCTCGGTACTTTTTGACCTCATCAATAAAAAAGAGACTCAAAACCTTGATGCCCCGACCAAACAGCTCTTTCTCTTTGGCGATATGGCTTCGGATGCTCTCGCGTATCTGTATGCGTCGCAGGTGCTTTTCAGAGAGTAGCCCCGTTGCCTCACCTGTATAGAGTTTAATCCCATTGAGAAAACGAATAGCGTTCTCGTAGCCATTAATCTCACTCACCACATAGTTATCTTCATAGGCTTTGAGGTGGTTAGAGAGTTCAAAGAGGTTATCCCCCTCACTGAGACGAATAGACTTTTTCTGTACCGAGTTACTAAGCTTCATATCTATCTCCACAAGGGCTGTGGGGTTACTCTTTTTGCTCAGTTTAATACTGTCTAAAAAGAGGTAGCCACCCGTGGCTGAGTCGCCTTGTACATCTATGGCTTTGACCGAAATCTGTTTGACCAGCTTCTCATTGTAGGCATCTATGGCATCGAGTCGATAGAGTTTATGAAAATCCTCTTTGTGCGTGGCAGAGTAACGCAGGGTAAAGAGAGGGTTAAACTCGCCTAGCATCTTCTCTGCTGTCTTACCAAGCCGTTGAGGCTCATCGATAATGAGGATGGGGTTGGTCTCTCGTATAATCTTAATGGGCTCAATCGAGTTGGTTGCATCAAGCTTCTCATAGATTTTACGGCTCTCTTTGCTTTTGGTGGCAAAGGCTTGATAGTTCATTATCATCACCTCTATCTCGGAGCTTGTTGAGAAGTTTTTGATATTGGCTAGGTTGGAGCTGTTTTTGCTGTCATAGATAAAGTAACGAAGCTTCTTTTTGTAGGCTATCTTGAAGTGGTCGGCTGTAATCTGCAATGACTTATGTACCCCTTCACGAATGGCAATGCTTGGCACGATAATAATAAACTTACTCCACCCATACTTACGATTTAACTCAAAGATGGTCTTGGTATAGACATAGGTTTTCCCTGTTCCTGTCTCCATCTCCACGGTAAAGTTGAGCCCCTTTTTGAGGTCGGTAGAGACTCTAAGCAGTGGGTCTTGGCGTTGTACCTTTTGGATGTTCTCTAGTAGGGGTATATTGCCAAGAGGAGCATTAGCAAAACGGGTAATAATCTCCTCATCAATATGCTCTTGATTTAGTAGCATCGTTTTGGTAATCTTTCGCTCCACTATATCCTCTCTAACCCCTCGACTCTGCCCCTTAAATACCTCCACCACAGCTTGGGTGGCATCATTTTGGTACTGTTGTATTTTAAACTGTAGCTTCATGGCTTAACCTCATTTTTAGCATTTTTATAGTATACTCTACACATATATTTGACTTCTCCCAAGTGTTGGAGTCCAACAAACGGCTTTTTGGTCTCTGTCGCCCGAGAAGGTATCGCTTGATACCGTGAAAAACAGAGGCTTTAATAACCTATCCACTCTGGACCACTTCTAATCAAATCAATCGCTTTTTGACCTTTTCCATTGACCCCATCTGCCAAATAGGCTGTTGTAAACTTTGCCCTTTTATGGTCTCGTCTATCTATGGTAATAATCACCACATAGTTATCAACACACACAGCGACTCTTCGACTCTTGTCATAACTTCTTTTGGTACTATCATACCCTATAAAGAGTTGGGCATTGGGATTCTCTAGTACCCATTTAATCCAATAGATTCGATTGGCTCTTTTGTATGAAAATTTCGATTTATCTTTTTTGCGTCGATATCTGCTCTCATAAAAAGCGTGTTCAAAATTATCCACATAGAACTTAACACTAATACCATCAAAAGTGATAATTGGTCTTTTGCAATAAACACGCTTATAAATCTTTTTATAAAACCCTATCTCTTCATTGACTATAAAACTACCTACCACTAAAAATTCCTATCCAATTTTATCTCAAAGATATTAAAGGGTTGAGCCTCTTTGGATGTAGGTTGATTTAACGATAATCCTAATGTATCACAAGCATACTCATAGAACTCTCTTTTAATCCCCTTTTTATCACTCGTATTATATCCATAAGAGACCAATCCTATTAGCACATCAACATACTGCAAAAGAATATTCTCATAACTATTTCGTGGCTCAATTAGTTTCACCTCTCCTACATAAGTAGCATTATTCAAAATCTTTTTGAGTAGTGGCAAAGGTTTATAGACCTGATTGGTTTTGTTATCTACATAGATATAATACTCATGTTGATTTGTAGCACTATTCATTTTGTGTACCAACACTTGGTAATAAAATTTATAAAACCCTATATCACCAATATTCTGATGATACTCAAAGTTGATTTTGGCTGTATCTACCACAATCGCTTTAAAAAAATGAAACTCTGGATAGTTAACAAATAAATCTATCAACTCTTTATAAAAATCAAGCATTTTTTTAGAGATTTTTGTCCACTTTATCTCTACGGTAAAGTTGTGTTTGGCTTTTAACTCTTTTATCTGTCTTTTGAGTAGTTCTCTTTTTTCTCTATGAAGCCAAAGAGAGCCAATTACCATAAATCCATCCTCTTTGCTTGTCAAAAACTCCAATCTTGACTCATCACAATAGATATCTATCTTCATCTAAACCCTCCTATAATACCGAAACCGTCGCCACTTTACTTAGAGACTCTATGGCGTTTATCTTGTCGCTGTCATTGGCAAAAGAACCATCTTTAAGTACCACTTGATAGGGCAAGAGGGCTTTAATGGCTTTGATGACCTCTAATGAGATATTCTCATCAAAACAGGCAACCAATTCGTTATTCTCTAGGGCATAGAGTGTTGCTCCATCTATTTGATGAGGGGTTATTTTGAGTGAGAGTTCAATACCCAAATCAAGCATGGTCGCAAAGAGTAAATCGAGTGGGGTTCTATCCTCTTTGATATTGGACTCCATATTTGGCAAGGCACTCTGTCGTAACTTGCTTGGGTGGTAATAGACCTCTTTCATATTGCTACTATCAATCTTTAGCACCCTAAAGCCTATATCAAGCTTTTCTATTCCCTCTTTGTCGGCATTTTCTTCTACTATCTTTTTTCCTGCTCTTCTAATTCGCTCTTTGCCTATCTCGGCTATGGTATGGTATCCTGCTTTATAGGCTTCGCTCTTTTCATCGGTGGGTTCAGGAAGTTGCACCATAATAAATTTTCGGTTGCCTTGGTCTTCGGCATTGAGTTGCATGACGGCATGGGCTGTGGTGGCAGAGCCTGAGAAGAAGTCTAGGATTATGTCATCTTTATTCATTCCCATTCTCATCGCTTTTTGAATTAAAGTATAAGGTTTTGGAAAATCAAAAATTTTATTTTCCATTAGTTCTTCAAGTAACTTACTTGCTTCATCCGTTGTACCTGTATCATGTCTACTCCAAAAGTTAACAGGAACCATGCCATTATCCATTTCTGATAAAAATCTTTTTAGTCTTGGATAAGTATTTTTTCCTTCTTTTCCCCAATATAACCTATTCTCTTTTACATGCTTTAAATAAGTTTCTTTTGAATATTTCCACGCATTAGTAGGATGAATGACTTTCTGGTTTGTAATTGGATTCATGAGTTCATATGATAAATTAGGTCTCATATCTTTTGTTGCAGGATTTACATAAGATACACTTGTCCATACCCCACGAGAATCATTATCTGGATTAGTATATGTCGAATTAGATTTTTCATTTCGTGGTTCTTTAATTTCACTTAAAGCATCTGATTTTCTATAACATAAAATATGCTCCGTTAGAGTTGCAAACGTTTTTGAATTGTTACTTCTAGTAAATCGTTTTTCCCAAATAATATTAGCTAAAAAATTTCCCTCCCCAAAAACCTCATCACAAATCTTCCGTAAATTATGCACCTCATTATCATCTATCGAGATAAATATCACCCCATCCTCTCTAAGCAAATCACGAGAGAGCAACAACCTCTCATACATCATACTTAGCCAATCACTATGAAACCGACCATTGCTATCGGTGTTTTTAAAGAGCTTGTTTGCCTCCTCATCACGAAGCCCCAACTCCTCTTCATACGCCTCTTTTGAAGCCGTAAAGTTATCACGATAGACAAAGTCTTTCCCCGTGTTGTAAGGTGGGTCGATGTATATCATTTTGATTTTGTTTAGATAACTCTCACCTATGAGCTTTAGCACTTCAAAGTTATCCCCCTCGATGTAGAGATTTTCGGTCGTATCAAAATTGACACTCTCATCCACACAAGGACGCAATGTTTTGTCAATGGAACGATTGGCTTTGAGCAAAGAGGCTCTCTTGCCCACCCAATCAAGCCGATAACGCTCATCGGAGCCTTCCACCAACTCCTCACTCAACACCTGATGCAATAGGTCAAAATCTACCTTGCCCTCACTTATGACATGAGGGAACATCTCGGCTATTTTAGCAATGTGTTCTTGGGTCTTGTTGGGGGTCTTTTGGGGCAGTTTTTGCATGGGGGTGGTCTCCTTTTTTTGTTGGGGTATTTTAACGTAATCAGAGGAAAAATGTCTAAAAAAATGTCTAAATCTATTTTTTTATTGGGGTTTAGAGATTTACGAATAAAAAGAGTTTTAGCCTCTTGAAAGTAACTTTATGTTACTAAATATTAACACTTTTAATGTTATACTTTTGGTACAAAAAGTACCAAGGGTATAATATTTATGCAAAAAAGTAATTCAATAGTAGAATTAGTTTTCGATATTTTTTTTGAAACAACTGCTATTACAGAGAATTTTTTAGGGTTAATTGCACAAGTTGATGGATTTGAAGAGATAATTAAACTTCCAATACTTCAAATTCCTGAAGCAATTAGAAAAAATGACCCTAATTTTAAATTTCAGCCTCTCTATGAGATTCGTTCAAAAACCAATGCTGATTATCGAGTAATGCTTGGTGATGGTATGGTAGGGGTAGCCATCAATAAAGAGTATAAAGGTTGGGATGAATCTTTTTATCCACAGATTAAAAAACTGTTTACAACTTTTTTAACCAGTGATAAAGTTGTAAAAATCAATCGAATTGGATTGAGATATGTCAACTTTCTTCCTAATGAAAATATTTTTGAAACAGGAAAGTTGGATGTAAAGATTGCTAACAATGAAGCTTGTAAGAAAAAAATATTTTTAAAGATAGAAGATTGTATCGAGAATATTTGTTACAGTAAAACAGTAGCGAATAATGCTGAATATGTAAAAAGTTCTACCTCAGGGTCAATTATAGATATTGTTACTTTTATTGAAAGTGGTACAAAAGAGTTGTTAAAAGAGACTATTTTTGAAGATATAAATAGACTTCATGATATAAGTAAAGAGAAATTTAAGGAGGTAATTAGTAATGAATACATCAAACAACACAACTTATAATATGTTTACGACCTTATCTCTCATTGCTACAGTAGGTCTCTCTTCAGTTTCTGCTCATACAGAAATAACCAAACCTGATTATATAGCTGGGTCTAGCTATGACAGAGGAGTAGACTATAGTTCCAATAAACAGTCAACAGTAGATAGCTCAACAGTTAAAAATGATATTGAGATGTTACGACTACTAGAGATAGAATCATTTAACAGTGAACTCAAATCAAAATTCGATACCTCTATTCTCAATACTTGGATTCCTGCTGATAGAATTTTGGAGAAGAGTTGTCTGTTTGTGCGTTTAAAAAATCAAGAAGAGCTAATGAATAGTTCAGAAGATTTTGAATTAGATTTATACTTAGCATTAGAAGAGAAAATAAATCAAAGTAACTTTTTTGATATGATAGCCCTTATCTAAGGCACTGTTGCGTGAGCCATCAAGATTTAGCCAATCAATTCAATAACTTTGCTTATGAATTAACTACCCATCATCTAAGCATCAATGACAAAGTTATCTCTATCCAAGATGAAATTTTTTTACGAAGAATTATTTTTAGTCGATACTACTATGCCCTATATCACAAATATTTAGAACATAATCCAAAACTAAGTGCGAGTACAGGAACAAATATACACAGTGTTATCCGAGATAATATTAGAAATCGTGGAGATGCAAAACTCAAACAAGTTTTTCTGAAACTAAGAACGCTTAGAACATGGTCTGATTATCAGTTGTCCGAAGACCCTGAAGCTGTTTCACTTAATCTTCAACGACTAACACAAGATGTTTACAATATTGTTAAAAGAGCTAATATTAACTGTTAATTATCAATTAACTCTCTTAATTCTCTCTCTTTTGGCTTCAAAACCCGACTAAGCTCCAACCTCTTTGGCAACTACCCAATGGCTAAAGAGGATTGAGATTTCTGATAAGAGTGCTTAAACAATCATCATCTCACTTAATCTCCAATCACTCATTAGCTTTCTCTCATCTTTTTATACTAAAATAAATACTAAATTATACCCCATAAGGATTCCTTGCGATGTTTAAAGCCTTTGCTCCCCTTCTGCTTCCTTTGCTGATGTTGGCTCAAGCCCCTGTTGTTCCAGAGGATGAGTATCACCTTAGTGGTGATGATACTCTTCGTTATATCTATGCCCCTACCTACGCAACCCTTCTTCCTCATATCCAACGCTATCAAGCAGAGATTCTCAGACAATACAGCAAAGAGTTCGGATACCCACTTGATGATACCCTCTACGTTGGATTGGCTTCTCTAAAGAATCAGATCGCTAATGGCTTCTCAACCCAGATACCCTTGAATTCACAGCTCTTTTACAGTGCGGGAGCGGGGATGCTTGACTACTTCTGTGTGAACTCATGGCTTAAGACCCTACTGATTCATGAGACCGCTCATAACTTTCAACTCAACCCAAAAGAGAACCTCCCTTCTCAACTTGCCCATACCCTTGTTCGGAACACCCCCGTAAGCTTTTTGGGTATTATTCCACTCTTTCCCATTCCCAATATCACAGAGAGTAGCTTTATCTTTGAAGGGAATGCGGTGATGAATGAGTCTCGATTCAATAATGGTGGTCGTCTCTACAGTGGCTATGCCCTTGCAGAGCTTATTACCCAAGCCCAAGCTGGCTACATCACTCCTGAACTAGTCTACAATGAGACCTACAACTTCCCCTATGGAGAGAAGTTTTATCTCATTGGGGGCTTTTTTCAACAGTTTTTGGTCCAACGTTATGGCATCCAACGGGTCAATGGCTACTTCAAACAGTACGCCAAACAGCCCCTTCCCCTCTTTAGTAACCGTGTTTTTAAGGAGCAGTTTGGTAAAGATTTTAAAACCCTTCTCCAAGAGTTTGTCACTGAGGTTCAATCCAAACATCATGACTTTGCCCCCACTCAAGGCACGATTCTTACTAGCTCTCAACAGTTTGAGCCCATGAACAGCACCAACCAAGAGATCTATGCCCTTGTAGGAGATGCCACCTCCGCTCATCAGATCATGCACGTGGATAAAGCCACCCAAGTTGTCCACTACCTCAATGGCTCATGGCGAGGGGGAAAACCCTTTAAGATAGGTAATGCCTACTATACACAAGCCTCTGCCAAAACCGATCCCACCCATATTGCGATGGGACTCTTTGACCAGTGGGGTTACCCCTTGGACTCAACCACTTCCAAGATCATGCAGGGGTTCCTCTCGGATGGAAGAGCGGTCTATTTTGACGTGGCACGCTCTCTAGAGGTTCCCCATATTATGATTGATGATACCTTTTATGATACCACCCACTCTTCGGTTTATATTGATCGTCAAGACAATCTCTTTTACATCAAACAGCACGGCAAACAACGAACCATCTACCGCAACAAACAGCCCCTTTATCATTGGCAGGGGCACTACGGATTTGTGGTGGATACCGATGAAGCAGGAGGCATCTATTTTATTGCCAACAGCCAGCATGGCTCTACTGTCTACCGCTACAAACAAGGAGAGATTGAACACCTAGGATTGGGCGATGATGTGATCGATTTCAAACGACTTAATGAACAAGAGGCAATTGTCACTACCCTCACAGCCGATGCCTTTGTCTACCAAAAGGTCACCCTCCATCCCCACCCCGCCTCCGTACCAAGTACCCTCCTGCCCACCATTGATGATCCTGATGCTTTGCTCTCTAAATACGCCACCCCCTTTAAAGCACAAGTCCAACCACCCAACACCCCCTATCAACCACTCAAAGAGCTACGCTACAGCAGTTTGGATCAACAGACCCTCTATCTCCAAGGGGATGGTCTACAAATTAACCTCAACGCCAACTTTGTTGATCCTCTTACCCAAAACAGCCTCACTGCCCTGCTCTCCTATAACCCTGATCGTCTGGTGCTGGGAAGCCGTTATGCAAACGATGCCCACGCCATAAGCTACGGTGCCTCCCTCTATGGGGTGGAGCATAATGAACCCGACCCCCAAGAGCGAGATCACGGCTACGGGGCTTACCTTTCATACCCTTTTCTTGCCGATGGCTACTGGCGAGGATCAACCACACTCAGCTACACCAAAGCCTACACCACCATTCATCGTAAACCCCTCACCCTTTCACTGGACCTGCAACATCTCCAACAGTTTGGGGTCTCTAAATACCCCAATCTTCTTCACTCCCTCTCACTCTTTGGCGTGCATGATCGAGACAGCAACAGCCTTGGAGCACGTTACAATGGCATGCACGATCTAGGATGGCAAAGCTACTTCGGCATCAAAGCCACCTACATCCAATCCCAAAAAGCACAACCTAGCTTGGAGAAGGGAGTCCGTATCAGCGACACCACCGCCGATATTCAAGAGGAAAAAGCCAATCTCCTAATGCCCACCCTTGATCAGACCCTCTATGCCAAAGATATCACCATGGGTGAGATGGGAATCTATAAGGTCTTTGAAACGCCTCTTTACTTCTACTCTTTTCCCCTTTCTCTTCAGCGAGAAACCCTCTACCTCAAGCAACGCCACTACACCATTGGGCTTAACGCACAGGATCTCAACTACAATGAGACCACCATGGGCATTGAGAGTGATCTGCTCTTCTTCCACCAAGTTCCCATTCCCCTAACCCTAGAGTGGCTCTACAATGACAAGGTTGAAGAGGAGCTTCAGTTTCGATTCTTTTTAGGGCTGGATTTTTAATCCAGCTATGCTCCTTGAATTAGTTTAATTTTTGAATAGTTTTCAAATCTCAATGGCGTTATAATCCCATCTTAACTCAAGCATAAAATAAGGGAAAAAAGATGACCAAAAAACTCATTCTACTCATTGGTGCCCCAGGCTCAGGCAAAACCACCGATGCCAAAAGCGTGGCAAATGCCCACCACAATATCACCGCCTACTCAACCGGTGAACTGCTCGATGCGGAAAAAGAGCGAAACAGTGCCTTGGGCAGAATTATTAAACAGTACAAAGACCGAGGTGAGCTTGTTCCCGCTTCGGTAGTGGTTGATACCATCTTTGATGCCATCAAAAGTGCTCCTACGGATGTTATCCTTCTTGATGGCTTCCCACGCGACCAAGCCTCTATTACCTCCTTTTGTGATATTCTCTACAACAGCCACAACATTGAGCTTGATTCCGTTATTGAGATCCGTGTGAGTGATGCGGTTGCACGAAAACGGTATCTTCAAAATCATGACGAGGGGGAGGCAATCTTCAACAAAAGCCTTGCACTCTATCAAGAGACCATTAAATATATCGAAGAGCACTACCAAGAGAAACATCTTCTACAGGTCATTGATGGCGAACAGCCCCAAGCCAAGGTGGTTGAAGCAATTGATAATCTGCTCAAATCCCACCAACTGCTTGAAACGGCTTAAACCATAAAAAAGGGGAGAAGCGATCCTCTCCCCGACTCAATAACCAAAGGTATTTCCATGTCTAAGGCAACCATTATTGAGAGCCTCACCGGCAAAACCATGGAGAAAAAAAAGAGCAAACTCCCTGCCCTTATGGACAAACTCCAAAGCCTTACAGGCGCTATGTTAGCCCTTTTTGTTCTCCTTCACCTCCTTTTGGAATCCTCCATTTTATTGGGCAAAACAAGCATGTTTCATCTCAGTAAGTTTTTTGAAGGATCAGGAGTTATAGAGGGGGGAACGCCCCTCTTTATTATCGGCATAAGTCTCCTTATCAGTGTAATTTTTGTACTACACGCCTTTTTGGCAATGCGAAAATTTCCCAACTCCTATCGAGAACATCTGCGTTTTCGTACCCATGCCAAATTGATGAAGCACCCCGATACCAACCTCTGGTTTCTCCAGATCTCCACGGGTTTTATGCTCTTTTTCCTAGGAAGCATTCATCTCTATTTGATAATGACCCAACCGCTCAATATTGGTCCCTACGCCTCTTCGGATAAAATCTACAGCGATCAGATGTGGATTTTGTACCTGATGTTGCTTGTCTCGGTGGTACTGCATGCCGGAGCAGGGGGCTATCGACTCATTATGAAGTGGGGGTGGCTCGATGGAGACAACCCCAAAGCCAACCGCATCATAATCCGAAAAATTATCAAAGTGGTTACCCTTTTCTACCTCTTGATGGGGCTTTTTTCACTGGGTGCCTACCTCAAGATTGGGTATGAGCATCAAGAAAATTACGGCAAACGTTACCACCTAGAGGAGGAGCTCTAATGGATATTCGCTACACGGATGCACTCATTATTGGGGGGGGATTAGCAGGACTTCGTGCGGCCATTGCTACGACCCAAAAGGGACTCGATACCCTTGTGCTTAGCCTTGTTCCCATTAAACGTTCCCACTCCGCTGCCGCCCAAGGGGGAATGCAAGCAAGTCTGGGCAATGCGGTGATGAGTGAGGGAGACAATGAGGATGTGCACTTTGCCGATACCGTCAAAGGGAGCGACTGGGGGTGTGACCAAGAGGTTGCACGAATGTTTGTGCAGACCGCTCCTAAGACCATCCGCGAACTCGCCGCATGGGGCGTACCGTGGAGTCGTATCAAGATGGGTAGCCGTGAGGTGGTCATCAATGCGCAAAAGAGCATCATCACGGAGAAAAAAGAGGCACATGGGCTGATCAATGCCCGTGATTTTGGGGGAACAAAAAAGTGGCGAACCTGCTACACCGCTGATGCTACGGGACACACCATGCTCTATGCCATCGCCAATGAGGCGATGCGTCGAGGGGTACAGGTGGAGGACAAAAAAGAGGCAATCGCCCTGATTGTTGAGGAGGGGCGATGCTATGGGGCGATTGTGCGTGACCTCAAGAGCGGTAAACTCATCGCCTACGTTGCCAAAGGCACCCTCCTTGCTACGGGCGGTTATGGACGGATTTACAAACAATCCACCAATGCTACCATCTGCAAAGGCATCGGTCACGCCATTGCCCTTGAGGCGGGGGCGTACATGGGCAACATGGAGGCGATTCAGTTTCACCCCACGCCTATTGTCCCCTCAGGGATTCTGCTCACTGAGGGGTGTCGTGGGGATGGTGGGGTGTTGCGTGACCGTGATGGCTACCGCTTTATGCCCGATTATGAACCGGAGAAAAAAGAACTTGCGAGTCGTGATGTGGTGAGCCGACGGATGCTTGAGCATATCAAAAAGGGCAAAGGGGTTCCCTCGCCTTATGGTGATCACCTCTGGCTGGACATCTCCATTCTCGGACGTGAACATATCGAAAAGAACCTACCCGATGTCCAAGAGATCAGCAAGACCTTCAACGGTATCGACCCCGCCGATAAGGGAGAAAGGGGCTGGATGCCGGTCTTGCCCATGCAACACTACTCCATGGGTGGCATTCGCATCACCCCCCAAGGGGAGAGCATCAATATCCATGGACTCTTTGCCGCGGGTGAGGCGGCGTGTTGGGATCTGCATGGGTTTAATCGTCTTGGAGGCAACTCGGTGAGTGAAGCGGTGGTCTCAGGGATGATTATTGGAGACTACTTTGCCAACTATTGTGCCACCCATGAGATCGCCATTGATACCAAAATCATCCACCAAGCCCTCATAAAGCAAGATGCCTATCTCGACCATCTCCTCGCACTCGATGGTGAGGAGAACATCTACGACATCAAAGATGAGATGCGTACCATTATGCAGGAAAAAGTCGGCATCTTTCGCAATGGCAAGGATTTGGATCAAGCCGTAGAGCAGTTAAAGTCACTGCTTGAGCGAACCAAACATATCCGCGTTGAGAACAAGCACCGTCTACTCAACCCTCAACTTGAGGAGGCGTACAAAGTTCCCATGATGCTCAAAGTCGCCCTCTGTGTCGCCAAAGGGGCGAGAGAACGCACCGAGAGTCGTGGCGCACACTACCGAGAGGATTACCTCAAACGTGATGATCTCAACTGGATGAAACGTACCCTAAGCTACTGGGCAGATCCTGAGGATCTCGAACCGACCCTTGAGTATGAGGATCTGGACATTATGCGTATGGAGATGCCCCCCGCCTTTCGTGGGTATGGACGCAGAGGGATGATCATAGAAAACCCCCTAAGCCAACAACGAGCAGAGCAGATTAAAACCATCAAAGAGCGCTATCAAGAGGAGGAGAGAGCAAGCCAACAAGAGGCGATTATGCCCTATCCTCTCCCATCGCAATACCGCTCTCCCAACGAACGACTCGGAGCAGACCAATGAACCACAACACACACCACCCTACTCATGGACGAGAAATCACCATTACTGCACTTAAATACAACCCTTCCGACCCCAACTCTAAACCAACCTTTGCCCAATATACCCTCACAGAAACAGCGGGCATGACCCTCTACGTTGCACTCACCAAAATCAAAGCCACCATCGACCATGACCTTAGTTCCGATTTTGTCTGTAGGGCAGGTATCTGTGGGGCGTGTGGCATGCTGGTCAATGGCAGACCTAAATTGGCGTGTAAGACCCTCACGAGTGACTACCCCAGTGGCACAATAGAGCTTCTCCCCCTTCCAACCTTTAACCTCATCAAAGATCTCTCGGTTGATACCGGTCGTTGGATGAACAACATGAGCATTCGTGTTCAGAGCTGGATCGTCGCAAACGAACCGACCAACATCAATAAAATTGAGAAAAGGGTTGAACCCGAAGTGGCTCAAGCGGTGTTTGAACTCGATCGTTGCATTGAGTGTGGTCTCTGCGTGGCAAGTTGTGCCACGGCGATCATGCGTCCGGACTTTGTAGGTGCGGTGGGACTCAACCGTGTGGCACGGTTTCAAATCGACCCACACGATACGCGAACGGACGAGGATTTTTATGAACTTATCGGAGACGATGAGGGGATCTTTGGGTGCATGAGTCTCCTTGGGTGCGAGGACCACTGCCCCAAAAATCTTCCCCTACAGAGTAAAATCGCCTACATGCGACGCAAACTGGCAAACGTATAAGGCGCTTTAGTCCGATTTGATTTCCTACCCTTTTTGGTTATAATCTATCTCTATTTTAATCAAAAGGGAATCTTATGCTACTCACCAATCAACAACATCAATCTTTTCAAGAAAATGGTTTCTTGATTCTTCGAGGTTTTGCCCATCATGTCAACTGTGAAGCGATACGGGATGTGGCACTGGTACATCTTCAACATAAGATAGAACCCATTGAGACCGAGTTAGGCTACCATCAAAAATCTAAAAGTTATCGCACGGAGATCAAAGATTATCAGAGCCTTGCCCTCCCTCAAGAGAGTACCGTTCGACGACTTCGACAGGTCTACCATCGGGATATTCTCTTTAAAGAGTGGATGGAGGATCCTAAAATCCGTCCTATTTTGCAACAACTGCTTAACGATCAAGTTGTCCTCACCTTAGCCCACCACAACTCCATTATGACCAAACTCCCCCACCACAGCACCGCCACCGCGTGGCATCAGGACCGACGCTACTGGCGATACAGTGACGATAACCTTCTGAGTATCTGGCTTGCACTGGACCACGAAGATAGCAACAACGGTGTTTTGGAGTTTATTCCCAAGAGCCACACCCTACATTTTCAGCCTGATCAGTTCGATGAAAAGGAGTATTTCCGTACCGATCACCCCAAAAACATGTCACTTATAGAAACAAAAGTCTCCACCACCCTTGAGCGGGGCGATGTGGTACTGTTTCACTCCAAACTCCTCCATCGTGCCAATGCCAATCGTACGCAAACACCCAAAATTTCATTTGTTTATACCGTAAAAGGGGCATCAACCAAGGTTATAGAAGGAACACGATCGGCTGCTTATCCTGAAATATTACTTGATAGGCTTGACAATTGAAAAAAGTTGCGTTATAACTCCTTTTGAGTTTAAACCATTTTACGCATTGGTTTAAATAAGTTGATGTATAATTACGGCATTAACAAATCCAAATACTTAAAAGGACAAACAATATGGCAAAATATATTGATTTAACAAACGAGAACTTTGATGCAACAATTGCTGAAGGTGTAACAATGGTAGACTTCTGGGCTCCATGGTGTGGACCTTGTCGAATGATTGCGCCTGTGGTTGAAGAGCTTGCTGAAGATTTCGACGGTAAAGCCACCATTGCAAAAGTCAATACCGATGAACAGCAAGAGATTGCAGTAAAGTATGGTATTAGATCAATTCCTGCTATTCTTTTCTTCAAAGATGGTGAGCTTGTCGATCAAATGGTAGGTGCTGCCTCAAAAGATGCGTTTGCTGACAAACTTAACGCTATTCTCTAGCAACTTCTCTCTCCAAGATGATCTTGGAGAGCCCTATCACCCTTCTCTCTTCTCTCAAATTTTTACTAAAATATCATCCATGGTATCTATTTTGCTAAAAATTTACACACAAAAAAGGATAAACAGATGTTAGATTGTGCAATTATTGGCGGAGGACCCGCTGGGCTTACCGCAGGACTCTACACCACCCGTGGTGGACTAAAAAACGTTACCCTCTTTGAAATGGGCATGCCTGGTGGACAGATCACTCAGAGCTCTGAGATCGAAAACTACCCTGGTTTTTTTGAACATGGCAAAACCGGTATGGATTTTATGAACACGTGGCAAGAGCAATGTTTTGCCTTTGGACTCAAACATGAGATGAAAAAGGTTGAGCGTGTTGCCCAAACAGACCGTCACTTTACCATCACCCTAGAAGGGGGGGAGCAGGTTCAGGCAAAAACCATCATTACCGCAACCGGATCCACCCCTAAACGGGCAGGTTTCAAAGGAGAAGAGGAGTTTTTTGGCAAGGGCGTAAGCACCTGTGCCACGTGTGATGGTTTCTTTTACAAAGGCAAACCCGTTACCGTCTTGGGCGGTGGAGACACGGCATTGGAGGAGGCATTTTACCTCTCCAATATCGCCTCAGAGGTCTATGTGGTACACCGACGAGACGAATTTCGTGCCGCTCCCCCTACCTTGGAGCGGGTCAAACGCAAAGAGAACATTCACCTCATCACCGATAGCGTTATCCAAGAGGCGTACGGCGATGCCATGGGACTTGCGGGGGTTAAGATTAAAAACCTCAAAACCAACGAGATCACCGATCTACCCAACACCGGACTCTTTGTCTTTGTCGGACACAATGTCCAAAATGAAGTCCTCAAAGATGAAGCAGGCAACTTTATCTGTGCGGTTAATGAGTGGGGACAAGTCATCGTAGATCTGAGCATGAAAACCTCTATCGAAGGGCTCTTTGCCGCAGGAGATATGCGTATTCAAGCCCCCAAACAGGTGGTCTCGGCCGCGGGAGATGGAGCGGTGGCTGCCCTACAGGTTATTGCCTATATCCAAGAGCAATCCTAAAGTACCTTCAAGGGCATGGTCTAGAGCCACGCCCGTCTATCATCTTCATCCCAAAACTCCTCCTCTTCATCACGTGAACGGGAAAAGAGAATCCCCCCAATATAGAGTGAAAAGAAGGTTAAAATAGCCATCAGTATGCCCTGCTTGACCACGTGCAACAGAAGCATCTGTCCGGTCAAGAGGGTTGGGGTGTGGTAGTACGCGACAAGAATAATTTTTAACATCCCAATCATTACAAACCCAACCCAAAGAGTAAACAACTCCCAAAGGGTAGGAACAAACGCACTTTTGGTTCTAAAAATTCCACCTGCCATAAAGACCCCTACCACCACAAGGATACGATCCATGTAGTAGGCCACGAGGTAACCCCGCTGTTGTGCAATATCCAAAATCAGTGAGGTCCCCACCAAGTAAACAATGATAAATCCCCCCAGTGTCCAGCTCAATGCTGAAGGATTTATTTTGGGTTTTGACTCATCATACATTATAGACTCCAAAAATATTAATTATTTCTTAATAATATATTATAATAACAAAGCTTTAAAATAGATTAATATTTAACATATTCCATGAAAGCGCTACGTAAAAGTGGAGCAAAGTTTAACACGCTACAATACTTTCATGCAAAAAACGTCGTATCAAACCATTCATCAACAGATTCAAGCGTGGTATCAAACCCATGGACGAGTTACCCTACCGTGGCGAAATACCCAAAACCCCTACAAGATTTATTTGAGTGAAATCATGCTCCAACAGACCCAAGTCAAAACAGTACTTGAGCGGTTCTACTTCCCCTTTTTGAAACGCTTTCCTACCCTCAAATCGGTTGCTGATGCCCCCGTGGAGGATGTACTTAAGGCATGGGAGGGGCTAGGATATTATACCCGTGCACGCAACCTTCATAAAACGGCCCAAGCCACTCAAGGACTCCTCCCCACCACCGCAACCGAGCTCGAAAAGCTTTCAGGCATTGGCAAATCAACGGCTCATGCCATTGCCTGCTTTGCCTTTGGGGAGGCATTGCCCATTCTTGATGCCAATGTCAAGCGGATTTTGTACCGATTCTTTGCACTAACCCAAAGTACCGACAAAGAGCTATGGAAGCGCGCCTATGAACTTTTTGATGCAAACAATGCTTATGTCTACAATCAGACCATGATGGACATTGGGGCAACCCTCTGCACCCACAAAAACCCCAACTGCGATGCCTGCCCCTTTGCTGAGCTCTGCCAAGGCAAAGAGGACCCCCTACGCTACCCTCAGAAAAAAGCCAAAAAACGCAAACCCACCCGTACCCGTCAACTGCTCATCTATCACCACAATGATCACTATGGGTTGATTCAAAATCAAGAGCAACTTCTTGGTGGGCTCTGGGGCTTTGTTCAAGCCCAACACTATACCCCCCAAGAGTCCGATACTCTCTTGGGTAGCTTTACCCACCACTATAGCCATTTTGCCCTTGAGGCTTCGGTCCTACTCATCCACCAAAAAGAGGAGATGCCCTATTTTAGCATTCAAGAGATTCACCAACTCCCCTTAAGCGGAGCAGACCGAAAAGCCTTGGCACTCTTAGAGCAATATCTGACCTAAAAACCTAATCCCATCATTATAAAAAATCATGTATAATCCGGCAGAATTTAACGCTAGGAAAGAATATGGCAAAAGTAGGAATTTTAGGCAGTACAGGTCGGATGGGTGAACACCTCATCAAAAATGTACTTGAAAGCGAAGGGTTAGAGTTGGGCGTATTGCATGTCTATGATGAACTCAAAGTAGCGGTTCCAGAGAGTACCGTTATTACCAATGATATGGATATTTTTCTAGAAAACTGCGACGTTGTTATTGACTTCTCAGCACCCGTAGCAACACAAACACTTATTGAATCGGCTCTTAAAAACCCTACCCCATTGGTGATTGCCACCACAGGGTTTAATACCCATCAACAGAATCTTCTCACCGAAGCCTCCAAAGAGATGCCCCTGCTCTACTCCTCAAACATGTCCGCAGGAATTGCTCTGCTCAAACAACTCGTAGAACAAGTCTCCGCAACGCTAAAAGACTTTGATATTGAGATTGTCGAACAGCACCACCGCCACAAAGTTGACTCTCCTTCAGGAACCGCACTAACCCTTGGTGAATTTGCAGCCAAAGGGCGAGGATTGAATCTTGATGACGTACGCATCTCTGGACGCGACGGGCAAATTGGAGCGCGTACTAAGGATGAGATTGCCGTAATGGCACTGCGTGGAGGGGATATTGTTGGACGACATACCGTTGGCTTTTATAATGATGGGGAGTTCTTAGAACTTAACCACACCGCTACAAGTCGTGAAACCTTCTCCAAAGGAGCGATTCGTGCGGCTAAATGGTTAATCGATCAGAAGAGTGGGCTCTACTCAATTAATGACTGTTTAGGAATATAGTATGTGTGCTATTGTCGGGGTATTTGGTTCTGAATCTGCTGCAAAGATTGCCTATTATGCACTCTTTTCCATGCAACACCGTGGACAGGAGTCCTCAGGGATCTCCTCAGCCGATCGCAATAAAATCCACCTCATTAAAGAGCGTGGGTTGGTCACCGATGTCTTTAATGAGAGTAAACTAGCCCTACTCCAAGGCTCTTGTGCCATTGGACACAACCGCTACTCCACGGCGGGGGACGACTCCATTCTTGATGCACAACCGGTCTTTGCCAAATACAAACTCGGAGAGATCTCCGTAGTACACAATGGAAACCTTGTTAATAAAGAGGAGGTTCGCAACGAACTTATTGATAAAGGGGCAATCTTTCAGACAGGAATGGACACTGAAAATATTGTTCACCTCATTGCCAAGAGTCAAAAAAACAAACTCAAAGCCCGTATCAAAGACATGCTCACCAAAATTGAAGGTGCCTACTGCCTTGCCATTCAGAGTCGCAGTAAGATGTTTGTGGTGCGTGATCGGTTTGGTATTCGTCCCCTAAGCCTTGGACGGCTTCCTGATGGGGGATGGATTGTCGCTTCTGAGACCTGTGCATTTGATCTAGTGGGAGCAGATTTTATTCGAGATGTTGAACCTGGGGAGATGCTGATTTTTGAAAAAGGAAAAGAGCCCAAATCAGAAAAGATCTTTGAACCCGATTATCACCCCTGTGCCTTTGAGTACATCTATTTTGCCCGACCTGATTCGATTATTGATGGCAAAACCGTCTACAATACCCGATTGGAGATGGGCAGACAGCTGGCTCTTGAGACCCCTGCTGATATTGATCTCGTGCTTCCTGTACCTGATTCAGGGGTCGCTGCTGCTAGAGGATTTGCTGAAGGGTTAGGTGTACCTTTTGAGATGGGTATCGTACGAAACCATTATGTGGGACGTACCTTTATTGAACCCACCCAAGAGATACGAGAACTCAAAGTTAAACTCAAACTCTCTCCCATCAAAGAGCTCATCGCAGGAAAACGGGTAGCAATTGTCGATGACTCCTTGGTACGAGGAACCACCTCCAAGCAGATTGTCAAAATGCTCAAAGAGGCAGGAGCCACCGAAGTACACATGCGAATTGCTGCACCAGAGATTAAATATCCTTGTCGCTATGGGATTGATACCCCCACGAAAAAAGAGCTTATCTCTACCAAACACACACCTGAAGAGATTGCTAAAAAGATGAACGCAGAGTCCCTTGGATTTCTCTCCATCGAAGGGCTCAAACGCTCACTTGGCGAAGAGCGAGAGTACTCTTTGGTTAGCTTCGATGGTAACTATTTTGCCGGAGGTAATGCCCATAGCCCAAGTTGCGGGATTGGTTGACCCCTCTAAATTAGAGTCCTACCTCTTAGGGCTTTAAGACCCACCTTTTTTTCTAAACCCCTTCAAACTTTATACCCAAAAGAGAGATTCTCTCTCTTTGATATTACAATACCCCCACTTCATGTAGGAAGTAGTAGCAATTTAGGTGTGGTAGATTTGCCCATTCAACGAGAATCTCATACTGGATTTCCAAAGATTGAAGCTAGTAGTTTAAAGGGGGCGATTAGACAATCGTTTGAGGATTGTGCTCAAAATGATGAAGATAAGAAAAAAGTCCCTATCGTTTTTACTTATATTACTTGTCCTATGATTTTGGAGAGGTTTCAAAATGATATAAAAATAGGAAGTGAGGATTTATCCTCACAAAATAATAATGGTGAGGTTAAAACCTCACTTCCTATAAGTAGAGTTATTCAAAATTGAGCTTCCTTAGCTGAATCTGCCCATAGGGAAATCTTGGTTATCTACAATCCCAAATAGGGATTTCTGCTAAGAGTGATTAAAAAAATCTTTACAAGAGTTTGGCATAGGTGCAAAAACCTCTGTGGGGTATGGGTATTTTGAGGAGGTTAACTCAACGTGAAATTGAGATAATGGAATCTACTCTTTTAGAGATATTGAGCAGTCCCTCAAAGTGGGGAGACCCCGACTTACAAGGAGTGAGGGTTAAAAGTTAACTACAGCTTTGAGGGTATGGGAAAGCATACTACTCTTTTTAACATCTTTTCGCTCTTTACCAATTTCCGTGGTACTAATAATTGCTCGTCCCATGACACGTTTTTTCCCGTTCTTAAGGCGTACGCCCCAGTAGTTATGTAGAATAATTGGTTCGCCCTTTCGCTCTCCAAGATAGAGCATGATATGTCCAGGAACATAGAGAAGTGAACGAAAAGGTTTGGCATATTTGACAATGGTATCTTTACGCTCTTCAGGGCTTAATCCACTCAATGAGATATACTCACCACTGCTCTCTTTGGCTTGTTGGGAGGAGTTACGGGGCAGATAGATTCCAAATGGGGCAAAAAAGTCGCGGGTCAATGCCGAACAGTCCCGTGCGCCAAGCTTCCCTCCCCAACCATAGGGCTCTCCAACCAACTGTTTACTAATGTGGGCGATATTGTACGGGTTAAATTTAATCGGTTTTTTCGCAATGAGGCTCCTTGAATCCGCCGTGGTCTCCCTGATCTTGGCGTACCCATTTTTTGAACGTTGTGCAAACAGATACCGCTTTTGTGTTCCCTCCTTGATGGGGAAGATGGTTCCCATTTTGACCAATGTAATCTTGACACCATTCTCACGCAACTCTAAATCATCCGTTACCGTCACCGCATAATTTCCCGTTTGAAATGCCGTTTGAAATGCCGACGAGACAAACGCAATATCCCGTGCCTTCACCCACCCAAAGGCAAAAGCACTTCGCACATAAACCCACTTTTTATCCTTGGAGTAGTGGGAGACAAAAATAGGGGTATTGAGATAGATCGCACTGTTTTGATTGTAATCAAAAGGAAAGCCCTCCCCTGTCTTTTTGGGATCATAAAAGATCTCTAAACTTGTTGGGTAGAGCTTGATATCTGAATGACGCACCATAATAGCCGGTCGTGCAATGCTGTTGTACGCATCAAAATTGGAGTTTTTAATCTCTTTATCAAACCAGCGCTTTGAGATTCGCTTTCCCCAGCGTCGGTAGGTCTTTTTTTTGGCAAACTTAAACTGCCAAAACTTCTCCATCTCCGTGAGGTCCATCTCACTCAACTGCCACGGCTCAAAAAACTTCTCATTATATTCCGCGTCGTATGTCAACTGTTCCGAAGCACTCATCAACTCCACTTGAGAGACAAAAGGTTTCGTATCCTGCTTGATCAAACGGGTGTCCCGTACATCGTGCGAGGGCATCCGATCAAGGGCACTCACATTTCGAGCGCCTTTGGTTAAAACAATATTCGCAAAAAGAGAGGAGGATAATAGTGTAAGCCATAGATATTTTTTCATAAAAAAACCCCTTTTTTCTCTCTATTATAGTTGAAATATCGGACGTTGTACAGAAAATAAGAAAAATTGATACAAAAACATAAGCCTCTTCAACAGCCCATGTTTAGGGCTGTCGCTCAGCTAATAAAAGGTGTTAATATATATCGAAAGCTCGCAAAAAACGCCACTAAGGTGGCATAAAATTTAATCATTTTTAGTATAAAATAACAGTTAAATTTCTAAAAAAAGGATTTTAGACATGAAAAAAGAGATAATCACCACCCTGTTGGCTACCCTACTGCTGAGTGCTTGCAGTGACAAAACAACCCAATTGGGTGACTCCATCAATACAAGTACCAACAGCGTTACCAAAGTAACGCAGAGTGTAACCCAAGCCAATGAGACGCTCAAACAGGTTGCACCTAGCCTCAATCAGACCAGTGAGCAGGTTAGTAAGATCACCCAAAGCGTCTCCAAAGTCAATGAGAGTGTCAGCCAAGTCAATAGTACCGTAGATCAAATTCAAAAACTCAATCAAGGCGACACCAGTAGCAGTGATCTTGCCGTTGAGGTTGCTCCTGCAGTGGATGACAAGCTCAAAGTGATCACCAAAGTCAAACCAGAAATTGATCTTGTAGAGATCAACAAAGTTCAAAAAGATGAAATTCCCATGGTGGTCGTAGACTCCGTAGAGGTCGATGAACCTGTCAAAGCCGTCGAGGTCCTCCCTGCCGTAGATGATACCGTAGGTGTTGTTACCAAAGTCGAACCCACCATTGAAGTTGTTGAAGAGATCCCCGCCGAAGGGGAGACAGCTGTTTTGGTTGATTCCGTTATTATCGAAGAGTAACGCATTATCCAAGAAAGAGGCTTTTAGCCCTGCCCTCTCATAGAGGGCTAAAGCCTTATTTCCAAGGGTTTAAACATAAATGCTATGTAGATGCTCCATTCGTCGCCCCAGATTAAGTAGGCTCATGTCCGCTAAGACCAGTGCCATCATCGCCTCACAGACCACCGAACCACGAATCGCCACACAGGGATCGTGTCGTCCTTTGAGTTCGCAGGTTACTGCTTCGTTGGCTGTAGTGACCGTGGCTTGCGGTTGAAAGATCGAAGGAGTGGGCTTAAAGTGGGTCTTGACCACAATATCCTCCCCATTGGAGATCCCCCCCAAGACTCCTCCTGCATGGTTGGATCTAAACCCCTCAGGGGTAATGGAATCGTTATTTTGGCTCCCTTTTAGATGGGTTGAGGCAACCCCATCACCAATCTCTACCGCTTTTGCTGCATTAATCCCCATCATGGCATCTGCCAGTATCGCGTCCAGTTTGTAATAGAGTGGCTCACCCAGCCCCACAGGAACCCCACGTGCTACGGTTAGCACCACTCCACCAACGGAGTCATGGTTATGTTTGGCGTTTAAAATTGCCTCCTCTTGGGCGGACTCTTGGTTGGGATCCAGCGCGTAGAGTTTGCTTCGTTTGGCATGAGCAAAATCGATCTGCTCAGCCACGATACCATCGACTTCACACAGCCCCGAGAGAATCTCAACCCCCATGGAGCGTAACATCAACTTGGCAATGGCTCCCCCTGCCACCCGCGCTGCGGTCTCGCGCGCAGAGCTTCGCCCGCCCCCTCGATAGTCTCGAATACCATACTTATGGTAATAGGTAAAATCCGCATGCCCAGGGCGAAAGAGATCTTTGATATTATCATAATCTCGGCTCTTCTGATTGCCATTATAGATCACCATCATAATGGGTGTTCCGGTACTCACCCCCTCAAAGGTTCCCGAGAGAATTTCAACCTTATCCTCCTCTTTTCTCGCGGTCTCTAGCTTACTTTTACCAGGTTTTCGCCGATCGAGCTCAGCTTGAATAAATGCCTCATCGATCGCTAATCCCGCAGGAACCCCATCGACAATGCACCCCAATGCCTTACCGTGCGACTCACCAAAGGTAGTCAAGATAAACCGTCGTCCAAAACTATTCATCTTCCCCCCTTAGTTTACGCAAAGCGATCTCTGCTGCACGCTGTTGTGCCTCTTTTTTACTTCGACCAATGGCCGAGGCGATCTGTTTGTTTTGCAACTCCACTCCAATCTCAAACTCTTTTTTATGATCGGGACCAAACGCACGAATCAGTTTGTAGTTTGGTGTCTCACCAAACTCCGCTTGCGTAAGTTCTTGGAGCGTTGTTTTAAAATCTTTGGAGAGGGAGTTAAGATCAATGGTCTCGTAACTCGATTCAATCAAACCAATGGCAATCTTTGCGGTGGTCTCTAACCCACTCTCCAGATAGATCGCCCCAATAATCGCCTCAAAGGCATTGGAGAGTAACGAGGGTTTGGTCCGTCCGCTGTTGTTCTCTTCTGCCGATGAGATCAAGATAGCATCCCCTAAATTAATCGCCTCTGCCAGCTTGGTAAACCCCTTTTCATTGACCAGTGAAGCTCGAATTTTAGAGAGTACCCCCTCATCCTCATCGGGAAATTTATTAAAAAGATACTCTCCCACAATCAAATCCAGAACCGCATCACCCAAGAACTCTAAACGCTCATTGTTATAAGCTTTCTTATAACTTTTGTGCGTGAGTGCTTCGGTGATGAGATCATCGCGTTTAAATTTATAGTCCAACGCTTTTTCAAGTGCTTTAAATCGACTCATTTTTTCTCCTTTTTTCATTATTCTAACATTGCCTTTTGTGCCGCTGCCTCTTGAGTAGCTAACCTATCGCAACGCTCATTTTCTGGATGCCCATTATGCCCACGTACCCAAACCCCATGAATGGTATGAGGTGCGGAAACGGCAAGGTATTCTTGCCAAAGATCAACATTTTTGACCTTTTTAAAATCCCTCTTTATCCATCCCTCTAGCCATGAGTTAATGGCATTGATTACGTACGAACTGTCTGAAATCACCGTTACCTCACAGGGCTCTTTAAGACGTTTTAACCCCTCGATAACCCCTTGAAGCTCCATGCGGTTGTTGGTGGTATGCGCTTCCCCTCCACTGTACTCTTTGCGTCGTCCTTTAAACTCCAAGATCCCACCGTATCCCCCAGGACCAGGATTTCCAAGGCTTGAGCCATCAGAGTAGAGAGTAACCTGTTTGCGATCGTTTTTTTGCAATGCGTTCCTTAATCTGTATCGAATCGAGGGCGTAGCAGTGAGGACAGCGAATAAAAGAGATGGGAAACTCCCCTTTACATTGGTTGCATCCATAACTAAAATGGAGATCTACCTCACTGCTACCACCCCGTCGTGATGCCACCATCGTATCAAGGGCAAAAATACCACTTTTTACCCGAGCGTTTTCTACGGGTAAAAGCCCTTTTGCCGTATAAAGAGAGGACAGAAGCTCACTCTTTGAGATTATATCAAAGTTGATATTTGAGGTGGGTAAGAACCATAGAATATCGAGGATAAGCGGGATCTTTTCCTCTTTAAGAACCCTCCATGCCACCGAACTATCCAGACGAAAGAGTACCTGCATAATGTGCCGATAGGAGTAATTCTCATCCTCAAGGTATGCCACCAAAATCTCTACCCGTTGCGCCTCACTCTGCGTGGGGTCTTTGAGTAAACTTGTAAGGCTTAAATGGGCTTGAAGTCGCCCGATATGCTCTCCCATAATCTCCAGAGGTTTAAGCGTACTCATTGCCTTTTGCGTATCATTAAGCAATTCGTAGACCACCTCGAGGTAAAAGAGTACTTTACGATTACGTGGATGTTTATGCAAAATCTCGAGAAAAACCGCTTCCGCACGTTTGAGAAAGCCCCCTTTAAGATACGCCCGACCAAACGCCTCAAGAATATGCTCTTTCTCCTCAAAAGAGCTAATGTTTTTGATCAGATAGAGATAAATATCCACCGCCTTTTGATACTCTCCTTGCGAGGTAAGCGTATCGGCTAAGAGCGAGAGGGGATAGACCAACGCGCTCTCAAAAGGGATCTTATTAATCTCAAGGGTATACGCATCTACCGTAATCTGTCCCAAAAAATTCTGTAGACTCTTTTGGCGTTGCTCCTCTTTATAGTTGCCCATCACGTTTGAGAGAATTGCGGTTACGAGTACCAGAACAATTGCCATAAAAATGCTAAAGAGTGGATCGTTGTACGTTGGCAGTATGCTCTCCAAAGGTTTACCTTTTTATTTTTAACTATTTTAACATATTTGCTATAATAGCGTTATGATTGACCGAGCCAGCGAAGAACAACTCAAAAACAGCATCGACATTGTTGATATTATCTCCAACTACATTGAGATCAAAAAAGCGGGAGCCAATTTCAAAGCCAACTGTCCTTTTCACGGGGAAAAAACCCCCAGCTTTGTCATTAGCCCCACCAAACAGATCTTTCACTGTTTTGGGTGCGGTGTGGGAGGAGATGCCATTCAATTTGTCATGGAGTATGAGAAGCTCAACTATCCTGAAGCGCTAGAGAAGATCGCCTCGATCATGAACGTTTCCCTACAATATACTCAAGGAAAAGATCATCACCAAGAGAGTCGAGAGATTCTAGAGAAGGTCCAACGCTACTACACCCAAAACCTCCAACACCATCCCACTGCCCACGCCTATCTCAAACAGCGGGGCATTACCCAAGCCTCCATTGAAGCGTTTGGTATTGGTTATGTAGGAAAGTCATACGAGCTGATCAACTTTTTGCAACAAAACTTCTTATCTCTCCCCACTGCCCAAGAGGCAGGAATCATCGCCCAACGAGAAGGGGGAGGATTTTACGCACGACTGAGTGAACGTATCACCTTTCCCATTCACTCCCCAAACGGTTCTCTTGTCGGTTTTGGGGGACGCACCATTACCAACCACCCTGCTAAATACATCAACTCCCCTCAAACCAAGCTCTTTAACAAGTCCCGCCTGCTTTATGGGTATGCCAAAGCCAAAACCAACATCTACCGCAACAAAAAGCTCATTATCTGTGAAGGGTATCTGGATGTCATTATGTTGCATCAAGCGGGCTTCACCGAAGCGGTTGCCACCTTGGGTACTGCACTCACCCAAGAGCATCTCCCCCTCTTACGTAAAGGGGAACCCAAAATTATCCTTGCCTACGATGGGGACAAAGCAGGAGTTGCTGCAGCACTTAAAGCAGCCATTATGCTTAGCCATGGGGGGTTTGATGGCTCCGTGGTACTCTTTCCCAATGGGCAAGACCCCGCAGAGATGATTGCCAAAGGAGAGATTCAAAACGTTGCCAATCTCCTACGTGCCGAACAGCCCCTAACCCCTTTTGTGCTAGAACAGATCACAAAGTCCCATGACCTAAGCAATCCTCGCGATAAAGAGCATGCTTTTCATGAGATCAATGCCTACCTTGATAAACTCTCCCCCATTATTCGGGATGCCTACTTAGCCCACGCTGCCACCCTGCTAGGAATCTCCGTTAATCTTTTTGAGGGGGCTTCCCCTCCCACCTCCAATACAGAAAAGAAAAAAAAAACCCAACAAAAATCTCCAAAAATTGATCAACCGCATGAAGATATTGCCCAACTAAGTATTCTTAAGAACTTGCACGAAGAACCACACCTCATCGAGGAGATGAGTGAAGTACTTGAGCCCTCCATCTTTGGACATTACAGCAAACTGTTTGAAGCACTGCAAAACAGAGAGTTTGACCATCCTCAACTTATGGCTCTTGCCCTTGATGAAGAGATCAAACTCATGCCCAACGAGGAGCTTCGCCATACCTTAGCCTGCTTACTCTTTCGCCACTATACCCATCAGCTCCGAGAAGTTAGCACCAATCCCAACCTTCCTTTACGCAAAAAAGGCTTTCTCATCCGAAAAATCAAAATGGACCTGCTCCCCCGTCTGCAAAAGGGGGAGCTTGTCGCCTATAAAATAGAGTAAATTTACAAAATAAACAGATATAATACCCCCATCAAACCACAGGAGTATCTATTTTTATGAGAGCAATTTCCCTATTTAGTGGCGGACTCGATAGCATGATCGCCATCAAACTCATTACCGATCAAGGAATCGATGTAACCGCCGTACACATCAAAACCGGCTTTGGTGGCACCAAAGATATTACCGATATCTTAGCCCAACGTGCCCAGATGGTAGGAGCCGATTTCAAAGTCATTGATGTACGAGAAGAGTATCTGCAAAAGATCCTTTTTGATCCTAAATATGGCTACGGCAAAAACTTTAACCCGTGCATCGATTGTCACGGCTACATGTTCAAAGTTGCCAAAGGGGTCATGAGAGAGCTAGGGGCTTCCTTTGTGGTGACGGGCGAAGTGGTCGGGCAACGCCCCATGAGCCAACGTGCTGATGCCCTCAAACAGGTAAGCCAACTTGCAGAGGATACCCACGACAAATTGATTTTACGTCCCCTCTCTGCCAAACTTCTTGAGCCCACCACTCCTGAGATCGAAGGGTGGGTCGATCGCGAAAAACTGCTTGATATCTCTGGACGGAGCCGAGAGAAACAGCTCGCACTGGTCAAAGAGTATGGCTGGGAAGAGTACGAGTCCCCAGGGGGTGGTTGCCTGCTCACAGAGGCGCACTACTCCGATCGAATTCGAGAGTTTATACAACATGACAACTTTACCGTCTCCGATATTGATCTGCTTAAATTTGGTCGGCACTTTCGGCTTCCTGATGGTGCTAAACTGGTGGTGGGTCGCCACAAAGAGGACAATGAAGGATTACGCACAGTCAATACCTCAAAATATCTCCCCATCCAACTCCCCATTGCCGGTCCCTATTCACTCCTTAGTCGCGATGCTACACCATCGGACAAAGCACTTGCTGCCAAACTTGCCATCACCTACGCCAAAAGCTCCCCAAGTGAGACCTACAATGTTCGTGTGGGAGATGAAGAGATTAGTGTTTCTCCCTTTGAGAGCAAAAAAGAGGCACAAGCCTATTTTTTTAATGCTTAACTAGAGCCAATCCCGTATCACCGTAGCAATCAGTTCGGACATCCGTTGGATATAGAGTTGCACGGGGGCTAAAAAGGGGCGAAACTCCTTCTCGGTCCATTCGTTAAAACGCTCAGGGTAGAGAAAACCGATCTTGTTGGGTTTGACCTTGCTCCCTACCGAACTTGCTACAAGGGTCATATCGGAGTCTTGATTGATCTTGGTTAAATAACGATCCAGACTGCCCAAGGGCTTGAGGGTGTAGATATGGGCAAAAAAGGGTGTGGCGGAGTAGAAGTTGTTGGTATTGATAAAGCTTTGACTTAGGACTCCATACCCTTTAACCGTAATCTCTTTGCATCCAAGCATCCCACAATCTTTAAAGGCACGTTTCTGGGCTTGATTGACAATTACCACCGCAGAGAGTCCCAACCGTTGGGTCAACTTGTTGTAAACCTCTGCCTTACCGCTTGCTACCATCCAGACCCCATTGACCTGTTTGAGCAGTCCATTGATCTCATGAGGCAAGAGACCTTGGGTCCGTAAATTGACCGCCTCTACGCCACCAATCTGTTGAAGATGTGTTGCTAACTGTTGCTCCATATACTGCGGAACATTCCATGCAAACGGATAGGTTTTAGTGAAGTTGGTCAAAGCGGTGGTTCCAATGTGCGTGTGCGTTGGATTGGCTTGGACGTTGACCAGATACCCTACCCGTTTGAGAGAGGATCTAGGCGCAACCTCCCCGCCTGTGGTCGGTTGCCATTGAGGTGCCACGCACCCCAAAAGTATCCATCCCATTAACACCAGTAGAACGTTTCGATATACCAATAACATTAATACTCCTTTCTTCAAACCATGAATTTCAATCATTATAACAGAAAAGCGTCGAAGAAAAGTGTAATTTTTCTTTGGTTTTAGGCTACAATAATGGGAAAACTATTCAAGGAATTTATTATGAAAATACGTTATTCTTTATTTTTACTCCTTCTCTCCTCTTCCTCTCTTTTCGCCATGGAGTTTCAATCCATCGGCTATCAAAGCATGAGCATGGGAGGGACAGGAGTTGCTGTTGCCTCAGGTGCTATGGCAGGTTACTACAACCCCGCCCTTTTGAGCAACCCCCAACCGCAGGGATCTCTTGCACTAGGGATTGGTGCGGGTGTTAGAGAGAATAACTTGGGTGAACAGATCGATCAACTTACCAAGATCGGATTTGAAGAGAGCCTTGACAATATTGCCCAAAATGCTCAAACCGCTACCCCCATTAATGCTACCACCCTACAGGGGCACAATCAAGCCATTGACCGTGAGAATATTACGCAGGGGCAAACACTCTTACGCTCCATTGGAACCCAAAATGGAATCTCCGTTATGCCCTCCGTTTACCTCTCTGGAAAAATGGAGACGATTGGTTTTGGTATCTACGGTACGGGAGAGATCTCCGTGACCGCACATGTGGATACGGAGCGTTTGGAGTTAAGTCTTCAGGATCCTGATCACCCCAACATCTATTACCACTATGATCCCCTCTCTGATCAATACCAACTCATTAGTGAAGAGGAGTACAACCAAAACTCGGTTAAAGCAGCGATTCAAGAGGGAGGAACCACCTACATCGACGGAAAAGGATTGGTACTGGTTGAGGTCCCCATCAGTTATGCGCAAGCGTACGACACGGATCAGGGCTCACTCAGTATTGGGGGAAGCATTAAGTACATGCAGGGGACCACTTACGTACAACGTCTTGATATCGAAACCAAATCAAGCGATGCCACCGATGCCGTTGATGAAAATGAGAGAAAAAGTAACAATGTCGGATTGGATCTTGGGTTGCTCTTTCAACCCAATACTCTTGAAGATCTCTCCATTGGACTCGTAGCAAAAAATATTAACGCACCAAGTTTTGATACCGCCAATGGTGAGGACATTACCATCGATCCACAGGTACGAACAGGCGTGCTTTATCAAGCCAGCGAAGCGGTTGATCTGGCCGTCGATCTGGATCTAACCAGTAATGAGACCTTTATCCCAGGGTATGACTCCCAACAGTTGGGGATGGGGGTCAACTATCACCCCTACCAATGGTTTTCTCTGCGTGCTGGCGTAATCTCCAACCTTGCAGATAGCAGTGAAGGGGTTATCTACACCACCGGTTTTGGTCTAGGTCATGAGAGACTCAGCGTGGACCTCGCTGCCCAAATCTCCAGTAAGTCAGGAAACTATGATGGTGAGGATATTCCCAGATATGCCCGCTTCAATGTTGCCCTTACCTCTCGATGGTAACAATCTCTCCTCAAGGAGAGACCCCTTTGTAATCAATTTGTAACCATTTTGCACTATACTTCGTTGTAGTACACTCAACGTACATCAAAGGAGCCATACCACACCATGAAAAAAATTCTACTTTCAACCATTGCAATTGTTAGCATGAGCAGTACCGTCACAGCAGAAGAGTCCATTGTGAAATCTCATGTTCCTGTATTGAAATTTTCAGGAACCCACTATCTAGGATTTGTCAATACTACCCCTGAAGAGGGAGATAGCACCAACACCTTTGAAACCCGACGAAACTACCTACAGGTCAAAGCCTACTTCAAAGAGAATCCCAAGGATTACATGCGTATTACCCTTGATACCCATGACAGTGATGGAGACAGTCAAGTACGACTCAAATACGCCTACCTCTACCTTGATAACGTTTTACCCAACACCGGCGTGGAACTCGGACAGGCCCATCGACCATGGATTGACTACGAAGAGCACAATGGATGGAACTACCGATCCATCTCAAAAGTTTTGGTCGAAGATGACCATGCAGGACACCTTACCAACTCAGCTGACAGAGGGGTCAACTTCAAAACCAAACTGGATTACTTCTCGAGTGAATTAGGTGTGTTCAATGGTGAAGGGTACCACAATGAAGAGGATGGCGAAAACCTCAGTGGAGAGTGGCGACTTACTGCCCACTTGCTAGGCACAGGAAAGCAAAAATCCAAAAAATCACTGCAGTACGCCAATGTCTCATTCTTTGGACAACAGAACCAAGAGAGCAACAAACATGAAAATGAGGACCTTATCTGGTACGGAGTTCATGCGGTCTACAATCAACCTGAATTTTTGCTTGCCGCGCAATACGTGGATGTTACTGATGCAACACCCACCTATCAAGGATCAGGATACTCCATCAATGGGGAGTACCGCGTTGCACCCAAATGGAACCTCATTGCTCGATACGATGCGTTTGAACTCGATACCGACGATGAAGCCAAAACCAGAGCACTTGGTGGTGTAAGCTATGAGTACAACAAGAACGTTGAATTTATTGCCAACTACCTTACCGAAGGGGGAGCCAACCCTGAAGATGATGCGATCATGTTAACCGCACAGGTCGAGTGGTAACGGTATCTTAAACAAAAAAAAGAAGGGAAAGAGAAACAATGAACAATCTAATAAAAACACTACTCGGTGCCGGATTTGCCGTAGCCGTTGCCTACTATGTCCATGTAACCTTTGGTGGCGTTGCTCACTCAGGATTCCTGATGATCGCAGCCATCTTTGGTGCTTACATGGCAATGAACATTGGTGCCAATGATGTCGCCAACAACGTGGGACCTGCAGTAGGTTCTGGTGCTCTTAGTATTGGTGGAGCGATCATCATCGCCTCCATCTTTGAAGCCTCCGGTGCACTCATTGCGGGTGGGGATGTTGTCAAAACCATCAAAAAAGGGATTATTGACCCCACCGCCTTTGCGGGCGACCCGATGATCTTTGTCTATGCCATGGCAGCAGCTCTGCTTGCTGCGGCCCTTTGGCTAACCCTTGCAACGGCACTTAAAGCCCCTGTCTCCACCACGCACTCTATTGTTGGAGGCGTAATGGGTGCAGGGATTGCAGCGGGTGGATTTGCGGTTGTCTCATGGGCAACCATGGGTAAAATTGCCATGTCATGGGTCATCTCACCCGTCTTAGGGGGGTTGATTGCTGCTGGTTTTTTATACTTGATCAAATCTAAAATTCTTCACCAAGAGAATCGGCTTGAGGCGGCACGAAAGATTGTCCCCATCCTTGTCTCACTTATGGCGATGGCATTTATCACGTACCTTACGATTAAAGGACTCAAAAAGGTCTGGATGGACATTGTTGAGATTGCCCCCTTCTTGCCAGAGCATAAGCATAAACCCACCATTGGTATTGCCCTCATTTTTGGTACGATTGGTGCGCTACTTACCTACGTCATCATCAAACCTCGCATCGCACATAAAATAGCCAATCTGGATGATGAGCGTGCCTCAATCAACACCCTCTTTACCATTCCTTTGATCTTTGCCGCAGCGCTCCTCTCCTTTGCGCACGGTGCTAATGATGTTGCCAATGCGGTGGGACCCCTTGCGGCGATTTATGATGCACTAGCACACACCACCATCTCCACCAAAGCCTCCATTCCTCTTTGGGTCATGGTAACAGGTGGGGTAGGGATCTCGGTGGGATTGGCACTCTTTGGTCCACGACTCATTAAAACCGTCGGTTCAGAGATTACTGAACTTGATCAGATGCGCGCCTTCTCCATCATGATGGCCGCTGCCATTACCGTGGTTATCGCTTCACAACTTGGTCTTCCCGTCTCCTCCACCCATATTGCTGTGGGCGGAGTCTTTGGGGTTGGTTTCTTACGAGAGTGGATGGATCGAAAAGGGACCGATGCCAAACATCAAGCCCTCAATGAACAGCTCGAAAAGGTCAAGAAATTCAAAGAGGAGCTTGCAAATATTGGGGAGAACTACCAACGTAAAGCCGAACTTTATGAGATCATAAAAGCCGAAAAGAAGGTAACCAAATCGCTCAAAAAAGCCCTCAAAGAGCACTACGTCAAACGGGGCATGGTCAAAAAGATCATTGCCGCATGGGTCATTACCGTACCCGCAGCTGCTCTGCTTTCTGCCATTATCTTCTACATTCTCAAAGGAGTTGGGGCATAAGCCTCATCTCCCTCCCCCATTATCTCATATTTTTTAATACTCAATCATCTTTTATCATCTTTTTCATGGGTTATTTAACAACTAATTTAATGTTGTTATCTTTTCTTAATCTTTTGAGCTTTTTTTCAAAAAATTATAATCTGCCACCGTTATAATTAAAATATAGCCATTACAAGGAGCGGATCATTATGCGATATTTTACATCATGCTTATCACTTTTTATGCTCTTGTTTCGCCTAACTACCTCCTCACTCACAGCCAATGAAACCACCCCATTCTCGAGCATTGATACCTTAATTCTCTACTCTCCTGCAGCCGAGGATCACTACCATGGTGGCATTGAAAGTCGCATTTACCATATCCTAGAGGAGACCAATCAACGCTACCAAGAGCATGAACTCTCCCTCCAGATACATCCGGTAAAACTACTCAGCTACCCCATCTCCGAGAGCCTCTCCCTTCAGGAGACCATTACAGAGCTTCAACAAGACCCTACCATTGAAACGTATCGAGAGAAGTACGGTGCCGATCAAGTCCTCCTCTATCGACTCTATCACCCTGAAGATCAAGGGTGCGGTATCGCCTACATCAATCAAGACCATCAAGCCCAATACGCCTTTGCCCTTGTTGCCATTAACTGTGCAACCTATCATACTGCCCATGAACTAGGTCATAGCCTAGGGCTCTATCACTCGGAAAAGAGCAATCCCGATGTGGGGTATGCAAGAGGGTATGGAGTAGAGGATACGTTTAGTACCATTATGGCATACAGCGATGATTATCATGGCAAAAAGATCTACACCTTCTCCAATCCCAACCGTGAATGCGAGGGGTTACCCTGTGGTGTTCCTCAAGGGGAAGCCCATGAAGCAGATGCGGTGCAAGCACTGCAAGAGTCCGCTCCCTTTGTCGCCCGATTTAAACCCCATCAAGCCAACAGTGATCGTGCCATCACCCAAGCACTCACTACTCTTCTTGAATCGTATGAAGAGCTCTACCTCGATGCCAATAAGACCCTCCATCAACTTCAAGATGATTATGAAAAAGCCGATCAAGCCTATCAAACAATGCTTCAAAACTTCCAAAACGTCATGGAGCAGTACACCACCCAAAAACGCCACTATCTCAAACTACAAGCTAACCATCCCAAAGAGGCACAAATCTACTATCAAGCGCATCTAAAACCCATCCTCTATCACTACAAAAGCGATGCTTTTGCCGAGCTTTACCACCTAGAGACCCGACGCAACAAACTCAAACTCAGTTATGAATCCTACCGTGAACAGGTCTATCTTCCTGCCAAACTCCAATTCAATACTCTAAAAGAGCAACTCTCCCATGAAGAATAGAAAACGGCTTATCCTCCTTATTGTGGTGCTCTTAGGGATCATCTATGCGATGATTGTCGCTACTCCTCACTCCCCTCACGTAGAGAAGGCGTACATATCATCCCCTCATCCACGCACCCCTCAAGCGCCTCTTTTCACTACGCTAGCCGATCAAAAGCTCTTGAGAGATTTTCAAACCCTGCAAGCACATCTCCATGCCCACCAACAGGTCCCCCAAAAAAAACAGACCAACACGAACACCATCACCCCTCTCTGCCTTAAATCCACATCCTCCTTACCCAAAGGGGATCCCCTTGCACTCATGCGTCTCCCGTTTGATGCCAAAGCACTACGACAACTTACCCAAGGCAGTCGTATTCAACTGCCCAACGTGGGCTCAATACCCTACTATGCCACCATTACTCAACGCATTACCCATCCAGATGGTAGCCTCTCTTTTCATGCGCTGATTGATGATGAATACGTGCACTATCCGGTGATAATTACCCTCAGTGATGCGCTAAGTTTTGCGACACTCTACACTCCAGAAGGGGCATTTGAGCTCCAAGCTCAAGGAGATATTGCAGATATTTATGCCATCAAAGATATGGATCATCACCGCATCAACTACCAACAAGACGATACCCTGCCCACCACCTCAGCTAAAGCGTCACGTTCTCCAACCACTCCACCTCATCCCCTCGGATAAGTATCAGATCAATGGAAAAGGTAGAATCAATCCCCTTGGCTTTGAGGTAGTAGTGCACCGCATTGATCATCTTTCGCTGTTTTCGGGGGGTAAAATTATAGATGGGATCAAAGTCTGCTTGGGCGGACTTTACCTCCACAAAGTGAAACACCCCATCTTGCCTAGCAACAATATCAATCTCCCCCAACTTACGGGCAAAATAGTTCTGCTCGACAATCTCTAATCCCCTCGCTTCTAAAAAAGCCACTGCTTTGGCTTCATTGGCTCTACCAATGGTAGTAGTAGAGCTATCTCCTTTTGCATGAGAATAATACACTACTGTGGCACCACCTCAACCCGAAGCGACTTAAAGCGTGCAGTAAGGATCAGCTCATCCGCCTCATCCCCAAAGATCGCGTTGATCTTGGATTTGGCATGGTGAAAGGTGGTAAAGAGGGTACGGGGTTTGATCTTGTCGCTGTATTTGACCAAGAGTGGTGCAGTCTCTCCGTACTCGGTTTTTAAAATTACGCGATTGCCAAACTTCCCCTCATCCTCAATCGATGCCAAGATTATATCTTCGTCGTATTTGGTGAGCAGTTTTTTGCTCCGTTTGGTCTGGGCTGCGTTATTATAGTGTGCCAAGGTTCGCCCCGTGGTAAGGTAAAAACCATCAAGCCCCTCGTGGTAGAACCGCTTATCCAAAATCTCTTGGATCATGCCCCGCGGTTCGTACTGGTGGTAGACATACCGCCCCAAGCCATCCTCGGTGCGAAAGTCCAAAAGGTGCAACACGGGCGTATCTTCGTGGTAGATGGGCCACTGCATCCCCCGTTTTCGGTGGCGTTCGAGTCGGTAGTATTTTGCACCCGAGAAACGCTGAGGGGCCACACGGGTGACTTCATTCCAGACATCTTCACTGCTTTGAAAGTCAAAATTGCCTCCAAGCTTCTGATCCATCATGGTCAAGACCTCCCAATCATCAGGCAGATCGGACGCTACCAAGGGAGCTGAGAGATGCAGTCGTCGCATCGCATTGACATAAACTCCTGTCTTCTCATAGGCACTACGCACCCCGATAATAATATCCGCACGCTTGGCAATGTCGGTCATAAAGAGCTCTTGCACCATAATAAACTCCAAGTTTTCTAGTGCCTTGTCGATCTTGTTGATATTGGGATGAATGTGGGAGATATCTTCGCCCATATTCAGCAGTGCTTTGATCTTGCCCTCGATCATCGCATCAATGAGCTGTGGGGTCATGAGTCCAATCACCTCGGGGGTCTGATAATCGGGCAGATAGTAGGGCAAACACCCCATATCACACGCCCCTTGGACATTGTTCTGTCCTCTAAGAGGCATCAACCCCGCTCCTGATTTACCGACATTACCCGTCATAATGGCTAAGTGGGTAATTGCCATCACCGCATAGGAGCCATCAAGATGCTCCGTAATCCCCAAGCCCCAAAAAATCATCGACTTTTTCACCGCATACTCACGGGCGATATTGGGGATCATCTTGGCAAGGTACTCATACCCCTCGATCTCTTTGAAAAAGGCAGGATTGGCATAGGGATCATTTAGAATCTGCTCTCTGAATGCCTCAAAGCCTGTGGTTCGACTCTCGACAAAACTCTCATCATAGAGCTCCTCATCAATAATCACGTACGCCATCATATTAAGAATCAACAGATTGGCTTCATAGGGGATAATCGCATTGTGTTTGGCAAACTTGGCCAGCTTGGTCTCACGCACATCAATAACGGCTAGGTTGTTCTCTTTTTTTGCCCTGTCCACAATACGGTTGGCAACAATGGGGTGAGCCTCCATGGTATTGGAGCCAATGACCACCATAAACTCCGCTTCATAGATATCGTTATAGGGGTTGGTTGCAGCCCCCTCTCCAATGGTCGCCCGCATCCCTTTGAGGCTAGGTGAGTGGCAGACCCTCGCACAGTTGTCCACATGCGGAGAGTTCATGGTCTCTCGGCAAAACTTCTGAAAGGTATAGGCACTCTCACAATTGGTTCTCGCCCCCCCAATGGCACAGAAGCTCTCCCCCCCAAAATGCTCTTTGATCTCGGCAAGTTTCATTGTGGCAATGGTGGTCGCCGTATCGAGATCACACGTCACAAAGGTCTCATCAAAAGGGTGAAGTTTATCAGCTACCGTTGCGTGGATTTCGGGGTTTTTCTCCAAAAAGCGCTTACGAATCCGAGGTTCTCGTACCCGATCTTCTGCTTCGACAAAATCATACCCGTACTTTCCCTTGATACAGAGCTTCCCTTGGGAGACGACCCCATCTTTTTGGGCGTATATTTTGGTAATTTTATTGTTCTGAACTACCCCCGTAATATCACACCCTACCCCACAATAGGTACAGACACTCTCAATCTCTTTGACATCAAACTTCATGGTCATTGTTTTGCCCTTGCATAAAAAATTTATCCCATTCTACTTAAACTTTTGAGAAGTTTGGCTTAGATTTTTTTAAATGAGAGTAAGTTAGTCCTATTTTATTTTTTTATCGATCCAAACCCTATTAGCAACAAACCGCTCTCCCCTACTTTTAATCTTTCTTTCTTCTCGTTCCATATCTCCTAATATGGGACAAGGGAACTTAATTTCAATCCCCTTTATATCGGGTCATAATGTAATTAATGATTAACGGTAAAATTATCCTTGAAAAAGGATGTTTCAATCCCCTTTATATCGGGTCATAATGTAATATATATTTAAAATGTTCTCTAGAGATATCTATACCGTTTCAATCCCCTTTATATCGGGTCATAATGTAATTGTGTATGGGTGTTCAATCGAGTACCCAACTAGTTTCAATCCCCTTTATATCGGGTCATAATGTAATAACAGGTATATCCTCTGTTCCATCATCGTATTTGTTTCAATCCCCTTTATATCGGGTCATAATGTAATAATATCTAAAGAGATGTACGCTGTTATCTCAAGTGTTTCAATCCCCTTTATATCGGGTCATAATGTAATCTGTTAATGTTGTTCTTTATGTATCTGTAACATAGTTTCAATCCCCTTTATATCGGGTCATAATGTAATATCTTTAACTAAAAATTAAAGGATTAGAAATGAGTTTCAATCCCCTTTATATCGGGTCATAATGTAATCGCTACCAAGCCCTAAATTTCGGGCTTCTATTTTCTTAAACTAAACTTAAACAATAAAAAGTTAAAAAACTCATTTTTTAAAAGCCCGAAATCTCGGCATCTTAAAAAATCATTTAGAGAGTTTTTTGTCTTAAAGAAAACTTAAATAACTAAACACTCTTTTTATATTATAAGTATAACAAAAGTTCTCTCTAGCTCAACTATAAAAACTAAAAAATTATATTAAAATTAAAGAATGATTCAAATCTACACCACAACCAAGTGCTATACCTCTATCTTTGATAGTATATATTCTTAAATCATCTACTTCCTCATCAAAAAACTCTAAAACTTTTTTGATTAGAATATCCAACTCTTTTTTAC